>Ga0308164_10001672_pt1 | contig 24866 bp, 34 predicted proteins | sample PhyTR2_FD_201031 | JGI IMG/M metagenome (GOLD analysis project Ga0308164, IMG submission 201031) | Phyllosphere microbial communities from UC Gill Tract Community Farm, Albany, California, United States - DLSLT.R2 | ecosystem: Host-associated > Plants > Phyllosphere > Unclassified | place: USA... | reverse complement strand
TGGCGGGACAGGCCGCGGCGAACCCCGATATCGGCTTCATCGGCTGCGAGCCGTTCCTGAACGGCGTCGTCGGCGCGCTTGGCCATATCCGCGATGGCGCGCTGGACAATGTCCGGCTCTATATGGGTGACGCGCTCGAGGTGATCGAGCGGCTACCCGATGAGAGTCTCGACCGGCTGTACCTGCTGCATCCCGATCCGTGGCGTAAGGCGCGCCACGCCAAGCGTCGGATGGTCAACCACGGCCCGCTCGACACGATTGCCGCCAAGCTCAAGCCGGGTGCCGAATTCCGGCTCGGCACCGACGATCCGACCTATTGCCGCTGGTCGATGATGATCATGGACCAGCGCCGCGACTTCACTTGGCAGGCGCGGACCCCCGCCGACTTTCTCACGCGCCCCGACGACTGGCCCGAAACGCGCTACGAGCGCAAGGCACGGCGGCAGGGCCACGAGGTCTGGTATTTCAGGTATGTTCGACAGTAATCCGCAGCGTTCACGGCCCGTTCGCGCCCTCGCCTCGTATGCCACATCCCGGCGTTCCCTTGACGTTCCCGCCAGTTCCCGCCACGGTGCTTGCTAGGTGATTGCCAGGGAGGCAGCATATGGCGACGGGCAACGTGAACAAGCGCACTGTCGACGCGCTAAAGGCAGGGCCTGCCGTCAACTTCCTGTGGGATGACGATGTGAAGGGGTTCGGCGTGAAGATCACGCCGGCCGCCGCCCTCACCTACATCTACCAGTACCGGATGGGCGGTCGCGAAGCGAAGACCCGCCGCTACTCGATCGGCGCGCATGGATCCCCTTGGACTCCGACGACGGCAAGGATCGAGGCGAAGCGTCTAGGGCTGCTTGTCGCCCAAGGCATTGATCCTGCGGAGGCTGATCAGAAGCGCCGGCGCGAGGCGGTAGATCTCGCGTTCAAAGCCTACGGGGGGCGCTTCTACGACGGATGCAAGGGGGATGGATGGCGCAATCTGGTCGAGCGCTCGCTGCGCCTCCACATAATGCCGGTTCTTGGCGATAAGGCCCTGCCTACCATTACGCGCGCCGACGTCGTGGCCGTATTCGACCATATGCCCGCCGATCAGCAAGCCGGGCGACGCAACGTATTCGCGATCCTACGGCGGCTGTTCAAGTGGGCGATCGGGCGTGGCGACATCCCCGCATCGCCGATGCAGGGGATGGAAACGCCGCCGCCGGTGAAGGCCCGTGACCGTTATCTCTCCGACGCCGAGCTGCGCCGGGTATGGAACGCCGCACCTTCCTGCCACCAATGCTTCGGACCGATCGTGCGTCTGCTGATCGCGACCGGCCAGCGCCGTGAGGAAGTGACCGGTATGGAATGGAACGAGCTAGACCGCGGCGGCGCGATGTGGCGCATCCCAGGCGAGCGCACGAAGAACGGCGAGCCTCACACCGTCCCCCTGAACACGTTGGCTGTCGAAGCGCTGGATAAGCTGGCGAAAGGTGACAAGTGGCCCCGGCGCGGTCTTGTCTTCAAGACGTCCAGCGGCGGCGCGTTCACGGCGCATGCGGCTGGGAAGCGCAAGATCGATGCGCTGCTGGCAGCCGAGGACGGGGGCGACATTCCAGGCTGGCGGCTGCACGACCTGCGCCGAACCTTGGCTACGGGCTTCCAGCGCCTCGGTGTTCGGTTCGAAGTTACGGAGGCGGTGTTGAACCACCTGTCCGGCGCACGATCAGGTGTGGCCGGCGTATACCAGCGCCACCACTGGACGGACGAGAAACGGACCGCTTTACAAGCATGGGCCGATCACATTTTGACGTTGCTCACCGAACAAGAAGATACAAACGTGGTTACGCTCGCCAGCCGGCGGGCGTGATGTTGGGCGGCTAGGGTAGCTCCCGAACGACCGGTTTCCGCCAGGTCTGCCGCCCATTCCTCATGCGGACGCCTTGCGGAGGGGCGATGTACGGCAACAGCAACACGGGGCACCCCGCCTCACATGGGATCCCTATCATGGTCCCTGACGCGAAAACATTGGACGTGCGCCTCAATGAACTGCGCGACATCTTTAAACGCATGTCCATCACCAAGCGTGATCGCGAGACGAACGCCTACCGAGGTATGGACGCAATCGCGCCGCCTTCATCCCAGTGGCACGATCATGCCCAGTACGTCGACCAATGGTATCTCGGAGATGCCGGGCGTGATGCGTTCGTCATTGCTTTGTGCTCAGGTAGGATCCCGATTTGGACTGATCACCAGGGGCAGGTAATCCAGTTGGATCCCTCCATTTTGTTCGCTCCGAACAAATGGGAGCAGCGGCCGGCGGAAGCCGGTGTTTATCGGCCGATGAACCTCAGGCAGGATTACGGTGACGATCGACGCTTGGCATGTGCCGAAGCGCGTTTGTGGATCATGGACAGCGACTGGCCATCGATCCGTGATGCCCTCGTGTCAGAACGCGAGCGAGCGTCCGGGAGCATTCTACCGGCGGAATTTGTCACGCTTTTCGGATCTGAGACCCCATCCAAGCCGTGGAATACGCCGGCGAATGCCGAGGGAGCGGACATGGAACAATGGTCGATATACGAGGCAGTCGCTTGGATTGGTTCGAGAGACATGGCCTTGGTCGATCGACAGCGGACCAATTATCTTGCCGCTGGGGACCCAGGAACCGCCGGCGCAAAGATTTGGCTTCGACTTGAGCGATCCCTGAAGGACCGTGTTGCGAATGGCATGAAAGGTGAAACAGCCGATAGCGCACGCGAGCAGTTGCGCGTCGCATGTGAAACCGGCGCCGTTGCGGCCACCGCTATACCGGCAAGCAGGGGCGATAGACGCGCGGTGCCGCCGTCGGACTTCGTTGCGGCGGAACTTTGGCCTGGCAAGGGCGGGTCGCTGCACCGGGTGGTGGCAGGGAAAGGCGAGGCAGCCCGTTGGCTCGACCTTCGCTTTCGGGGGGACGATGTGCGAGCGGTTGTCGATGCTGCTCCCGCCGCAGCCGAGGCGGGGTTTAAACGTGACCACGCTCCGATCGTCGATGTCGCAACGCGGAAGCCTGTTAGCAGCCGGGATTTGCGAGACTGGGTGCGCGCTCGCAATCGGGAGCGCTGGAGCCAGGATAAAATCGTAAAAGGCGCTGCCAGCGCTTTCCCCAATCATGATGTACCAGGACGCCCCGCGTTGCGTGAAATAGACGCGAGCGTACGACAGGAGCTTGACCTGCCGGAACGCACCCGAGGACGCGGAAAGAAGGGCGAATAGTGTAATTCGCAGCTGATAATTTTGGCGAATTTCGGCGAAATAGACGGCGATTTTCCGCCCCCCGATCATCCCTCCAACACCCGGACGTTCCCGTGGTGGTGGAGGCAATATGCAGAAGCTGCTTTCGACGGAAGAGGCTGCGCCGCTGATTGGCGTCAGACCCAAGACTCTCAGTAATTGGCGTGTTTTGGGCCGTGGGCCATCGCACATCCGCGCGGGCTCAAAAGTGGCCTACGACGTGTCCGACATCGAGGCATGGAAGACCGCGCGGCGCGTGACTTCGACGTCGCAGCCGGTTCCCGCGTGATCGTCCATGACATCAGCAACGGGACTGGCGCCGCAGCCGGATAAGCGAAAGGGCGCCCCTACCACAGCGCGCCCCCTCACCGATTTCATCAACAGCAACGCCGACAAAGATAGCGCGACCGCGCTTCGACTGCAACGACTTCGTCCGTTCGGGATCGTTGGTCAGCGCGCGAATCTCATCGCCTATATGGCATGGGAGGTGAGCCGTGGATGACAACTTCCAGGCACGCCGCGGCGCCGCCATGCTGCTGCTCACCAGCGCTAAAGGACTGACCCGCCGCGCCGGCTCGTTTCTCGGCCAATGCGTAGTCGACCCGACACCATTGACCGAAGCGCAGACCGAATGGCTCGGCAAGCTGCTCGACCGCGCGGGGTTCCCCCGGCTGGACGCGGGAGGCGAGGCATGACGGACGGGTATCCAAACACGCCTGGCCACCGGAATGTGCCCACGTCGGTCGCCGCAGCCGGAATGATGGCTCGTGTCGCCGGCCCACTCCGCCGGATGGTCTACCGCGCCGTCCATGAGGCCGGGTCGCGTGGACTCACCACCGACGAGATCGCCGCTGCCTTGGGCATGCATCGGTACAGCGTCCAGCCCCGCACCAGCGAGCTGAAACACGATCGACAGATCCGCGACAGCGGACGGCGCCGACCGAACGCGTCGGGCTGCAACGCCATCGTGTGGGTCGCCAATCTACCGACGGAGACAGCAGAATGACTCTGCACAGCAACAGCGCGATCACGATGTCGAGCGAGCGTATGCCGCTTGGCGATGGCTTCACCGTCTCGTTCGTCTTCCAGGACCGGAAGCTGGAGGCTGATTGGCAGCCCCGCATCCCGTACGGGCGCAAGGGGCGGAAGTACCTGCCCGCCTACCGGCTCGCCCGTGATGAGTTCCTGCGCCGCCTCGCCAAGCGCACGGGCCTCAATGTGCTGGTGGTGGACCTATGAGCCGCCTCGCGTCCGCAACGGCCCTAGCTGAAGGCAACTGGGTCGATCGCAGGGTTGTGACCTTCAACGGCCAACACGATACACACATCAAGACAGGCGAGGACTATTCGTCGCTCACGCTGGCGGACGTGTTCGCGATGGTGCCGTCGGCTCGCGACAAGCGGTCCAGCCCGGCATGCATCCCCAGCTCCTACACCGACTTCGACGCGCGCGAACACGCCCGGCAGCGGGAAGTCGGCCAGTTCGTCGCGCTATGCGGAGACGTGGATGCCGGCAACCATTCGCTCGAGTGGATCTGCGAAAACGTCCGGACGTTCGCGGAACATGCGGCATGGCTTGTCTACAGCAGTGCCCATGCCCGGGACGGCGACATGCGTTGGCGCATCGTCCTTCCGTTGCACGAGGCGCTTTCCTTTTCGGACTGGCACGATGCTCAGCTTGCCTTCTTCGCCTTCATGGAGCGGGTCGGGATTGCGATGGATCATGCCTTAGCGCGCGCGGCTCAGCCCGTTTATCTTCCCAATGTTCCGGAAACACACGCGAAGTCCGGCGCGCGCCTGCGCGACTGCGACGGTACACCGCTCTATTACTGCGGCGCGTCCACGAGCACTGCGGCGCCGGGGATCAGGGCAACATCGCGGATATTGGCGCAAGGCGTTGCAGCCATCCGGCAAAAGCGGGCCGACGACGACCAAGTGCGCGATCGCCTTCGCGGGTTGGCAGAACAGCGCCACGCCAACCGACCGATCAATGCCGAGGGCAACGTCATCGATAGCTTCAACGCGTCGACCAGCTTGGCGACGATGCTCGAGCTGTGCGGCTACGAGCAGAGCCCGCGGTCCCCCGACGATTGGCGCTCGCCGCTGCAGACGGGCGAAACCTATGCGACCAAGATCATTGAAGGGAAGTGGGTCAGCTTGTCAGCCAGCGATGCTGCGGCCGGCCTAGGCTCTACACACCGCGCCGGCTGCTACGGCGACGCTTACGACCTGTACGTGCACTTCAAGCATGGTGGTGATCACAAAGCCGCATTCCGTCAGCTTGGGTCCGAACGCTATCAGAGCCACGCAAACGTGGTCAGGCTCCGCGTCGCCACAGACCCATTGTTCGTCGATCCCGGCGACCCTGGCTGGCAGGAGATGCCCGAATGGGCTGACAGTCGCTCCGAGCCTTCGGTCGTGGATAGCGGCGGCGGCCATGCTACTGGACGCGCGGATCCCGATGATCTCGATGCCCCCTTCGGCTGCCCGCCTGTTGATCTTTGGGCTCGGTATGAAGCGCCGAGCTTACCGCTCGGGCTTCTCCCACCCGTCATCGAGCAGTTTGCCTTCGCGCACAGCGATACGATGGGGTCAGATCCAGCAGGCCTGGCGATGGCTGCGCTCACGACCTGCGCGGCCGCCATCCCAGACCGCATTCGGCTGCAGGTAAAGCGACACGACAAAACCTGGCTGGAGTCCGCGCGGCTATGGACCGCGTTGATAGGATCACCGAGCACCAAGAAAACGCCAATTATGAACGCGGCAATGCGGCCGTTAAACAAGATCGATGCCGGTCTCTTCCGCGAGTACATGATCCGTAACGACGTCTACGAGTCGCTCGACGCCAAGGACCGAAAGGCTGCGAGCAAGCCCACTCAACGGCGCGCTCGTATCTCCGACGCGACGGTCGAGGCAGCCCAGGAAGTACTTAAGGATTCGCCGGACGGTGTACTGTCGCAGCAGGACGAGCTGTCGGGTTGGTTCGGCTCAATGGATAAGTACGGCGCCGGAAAGGGCGCGATGGCAGACCGCGGGTTCTGGCTGCAATCGTTCAACGGCGGCTCCTACGCGCTGAACAGGGTCGCTCGTGGCGCATCTCTTATCCCAAACCTATCCATATGCGTCCTCGGCGGGATCCAGCCGGATCCGCTACGGCGCATCATCTCAGACTCTGTAGACGATGGCCTGATCCAGCGGCTGCTCCCAGTCCTGCTCAAGCCGGCCGTATTGGGCAAGGACGAGCCGCAAGATGGCAGCGTGGGCAGATACGAGGATCTCGTCCAGAACCTCTGGCATTTGTCGTCAACGGCAATCGTGGACGGCGATAGCGTGCTGCAATTCTCGGATGAGGGGCATGAAATCCGGCGCAGGCTCGAGGAGCGCCATCTCGAAATGATGGCGACCGAGATCATCTCTCCAAAAATGGGGGCGCATTTTGGGAAATACGACGGCATCTTCGCGCGCCTATGCGTGCTCTGGCATTGCGTCGAGCACATTGACGCCCGGCCATTGCCGACGATCGTGAGTGGCGAGACTGCGCGACGGGTCGAGGGGTTTCTGCATCGCTTCATCGTGCCGAGCGCCGTTGCGTTTTATACTGGAACCCTCGGCCTATCAGACGATCATGACACCCTGATCGAGTTGGCGAGCTACATTCTGGCGCATCGCCTCAAAACGATCCAGCACCGCGATTGCCAGCGTGCGACGGCTACCCTGAAGGCACTAACAGCCGAGCAGACGCGTCGCCTGTTCGAAAAACTCGAGTCATTCGCCTGGGTCGAGTCCGTCGACCCCGCGAAGAATAGCAAGACACCACGCTGGCGGGTCAACCCGGCTGTGCACGATCTATTCGCCGAACGCGGCCGCAACGAGAAAGCCCGCCGTGAGAGCGCGCGGGCCGCAATCCGCTCCGTGCTTCAGGCTGGGGAGAGCTAAGTTGTCACCACTTGTCACTCGCGCGCGTGAAACAGAAAAGGCTTTTCCCCCTTTTTCTTTCTCTGTTTTCTTAAATGCCTCGCCCGCGCGAGTGACAGGTGGTGACAACTGCCCCCCGATGGCGGGCAGCGGAATGGGAGCAAGACACAAGGGCCATGCCGATAGCGCCGCCGTCGCCAATCGACTGGCCGCAACGCAGCGAGGGAGAGCAGCATGACGAAACGCAAATCCGATCAATCTGTCACGCAGGCCAAACCGGCGCCTGGTCCGAAAACCGGTGCGGCTATCGAACAGGCGCAGGCTAAGCATGATGCGCTACCCCTTCGGCCGTTCATGGTCGCGGAAGAGGGTGAAGATGGAATTCGCCAGATGGCACCCACCCATTCCGACGCAGCGGGACATTCGGCTTGGCTGATGTCGTCATTGGGCACCGCGTCCGCGTCGTTTCTTATCCAGCAGCTCAATTCGCTGGAGGTGGCGACGGCCGGAACCGCGGCGGGCAGCGAGCCGAACGTGTCCGGCGTGAATGCGGCGTTGGCGATGCTCGGCGCGATCGATCCGCAGGACGAGCTAGAGGGTGCCCTGGCCACTCAGATGGTTGGCTGTCATTCCCTGTCGATGGCTATGCTCTGTCGCGCGAAAAGCACGACGCGCACCGACCAGCTCCAGCTGTACGGCAACCTGGCGGTGAAATTGCAGCGCACGTTCACCGCTCAGGTCGAGGCTTTGGCGCGGCTGCGAGGCAAGGGCCAACAGGTCGTCCGCGTCGAGCACGTCACCGTCCATCCTGGCGGCCAGGCAATCGTCGGCGACGTGCACCACCACCCGGGGGGACCGGGGACACATGAAAAAGGCGAGGTTCTACCCCATGAAATGCCAGCAGCCGGACTCTCTGCGCCACGCTCGGCGCTGCCAGGCCCGAACCCGCTCGGGGACGCCGTGCCGCTCCCCGTCCATGCCAAACGGAAGGTGCCGACTCCACGGCGGGCTAAGTCCCGGAGCGCCGCGAGGGAATAGCAACGCGATGAAGCACGGGATGTACAGCCGAGCACATCTTGAGGCCCGGAAGGCGGCGGCCGCTATGCGCCGGGAATGGCGGCAGCTGGCGGAAGAGATATGCTGATGCTGCGCCAATTCCTCTCGATCCGATCCCTATGGGCTGTTGACGAAAGTTGACATTCGCCCGCCCGGCAACCTCTCGCCGGAAGTGGCGACCACGCTTGTGATGATCGGCATGTGCGATAGGATCACGGGATGCCGACCGAACTGATCAAACTATCCTTTGCCGTTCAGCTTGCGATCGGCGGTGGATACCTCGCGTACCTGACCGCTTACGCCGGGATACGTCAGCATCACACGGCTGCCGATGCGGTTCTAAAGTCCTTTGCGTTCGGCGTGCCTGCTAGCGCGATCATGACCTATGGATACCAGTCGACCGTCCTGACGCCGCTCGTGGCATTCACGCTCACTCTTGCAGCAGGCATCTGTTGGCGTGGGTTTGGTATGAAGGGTTGGGCTGCGCTGATGCGGAAGGCGCGGATTAGCTGGGCAGATGACATCCCAACGGCTTGGTTAAGCGTCACTGCCACACGTACGGACTTTTCTCCGTCGCAGATCGCGGTCGAGACGATCGATGGCCGGCTATCACTTTGCGAGGATACGCGCTTGTTCGGGGATGCTCATGAGGGGCCGGTCACCTTCGGGCTTCTTGGTGACATCGCGCTGTATGTCACCGCCGAACAACGGCCAGACGGGACCTGGGACGAGAAGTCCGACGTTCGCCACGCCGACGGCGACCTCCTGACCTACGTCCCTGTCTCGCAGATCAAGCGGGTCGAGATGCGATACTTCAGCGAGAAGGCCGCGAAGGCGGCGGAGAAGGTGGCCCAGGCGGGGGCGGCGGCGGCGGAGTCGGCCTGACCGAGTTTGGTATGAAGGTGGGCCGTCGGGTCATTTCAGCGGCTTGGACGCGACGGACGCTGCGGAGAGGGCGTCGACGTAGGGGCAATGGGACGAGCCGAAAATTGGTCGTCGTCGTCTCGCCGGTTCGGGACTTCCGGTCGAGTGCTCTTTTGCTCGAGTTCGCGGTCGGTCATTCGGTGCCTCGCTTTCTTCGCGGGAAGCTACCTACTCGTATCCGCCAAGTCGAATCCAATACCGCGATTCAATCGAACGCAAGGTGAGTGCGCCAGCGCAGCACGCACTGATCGGGGTGCGGGCATTCCGACAGCGGTCCGGTAGGTGCGTCTGCGGCTGGGATCGGGTGCCGCGAGAGCTTCAGGCACGCGGCGCAGGGGCCCGCGGCCATGTTGTTCGGTATGACCTCGACGTGATCGATCCCCGCGTGTGCCGCTCGGCCGATCGCATTCGTGCCGGCAAGCCGCGACTGATAGGCAGATACGAGGAACTGCGCCGTCTCGATCGGATCCGCCAACCCCTTCGCCGTCAGGATCGCCAGATAGTCGACCGTCAGGACGGCGTTCGCCCTTACCTTCAGTTCCCGCAGCTTCTCGATAGGCGCAGGCTCACCGCACCGCCGCAGGTCGATCCCCTTGGCAAAGGGGTTGTCTCCTATCGCCCGGCGAACGAACGCAATGTCGGCATCCGTTCCGCTGCTCAATCCAGCCTGGGTAAGCGACGTCCGGACGTCGTCGTCGGTAAGGCTTGAGACGCGCTGGTATGGCTCGAACATCTCGCGTGCCGACCTGTCGAACGGACGGGGCTCGACCGGCCGCACGGCTGGGACATGGAAGAACCGCGATAGCGTCTTCCAGATCATAGGCTCTTCCTACTTGGGCGGCGCAGTTCGCGCAGTGCCGTATGGCTCATACTGGCGAGCAACAAGCCGACGGGCAACCGTGACGGCGGTAACCCTGCTTTACCGCCACGAGAATAGTGCGACATGGCTTCACGAGCAATTCTCGACCCCGAACTTGCAGACCGTCGGAGCGCATGGCTCGCGACGTTTCGCCTACTGTCTGAAGCCCGCGACGCAGCGAATTGGGCGCTGGTCGATTGGATCGGAACGGGGCGGCCAAATGGAGCCCGCTTTACGTCGGCTGAGATCGCCGCCGCCTTGGACATACCGCGGACAAGGGTCTGCAATCATGTTCGGCTCGTCGACGCCTTCCCTCCCGATCGCCGCGACCACAGACTTTCCTTCGACGTCCATACCCACCTTGCGTGCCTGCCGGATGAGATCCGGTTCGACACTTTGGCAACTGCCGCCGCCGAAGGTTGGGGCGAACGGAAGGCGCGGGCTGCCGCGGTGGCGTTCCGGCAGGAACGCGCCGGCTTCGTGGACGAAGACCGCGACGACGCGCAGGCCATTCACATCATGCGCGCCTGGAACCGGGCGACGCCCGCTGCACGCGAGTATTTCAGCGGCCTGCAGGAAGTTTCAGGGCTTGGAATCGTGGACGAGGAGACGGCCTGTGGCTGACACACGCCGCAAGGCCCAATCGTCGAAGGTGGCCCAGCCGGTTCCCGTCGAGTTCCGCCAGCTATTCGTCCGGCACGGATGGGAACGGGTTAATCATCTGTTTGGTAAGCGCGCATCCGTGCGGTATTTTACCGTGCTTGGTGGCGATCGTCTCCGTGCTGAGCGCGCCGCCTATTTGGACCAGCGCAAATCTAAGCCGGCTAGCCGGTATAGCTCGATGGCGACCATCTCGGTGCAGGCAGCTTTGGAAGGGGCCGGCGCGTGACGCCGCGCGGTCATGTCATCGGAGACGGTGATACCGCTGTCTGGTCTGCCACGGGGCATCTGCTCACACCGTACGAGCAACGGATGCGGGCTAAGCGGACCGACGTTTGGGTTCCCATAGGCGATGCCGTCTATCGTCTTGCCCTGCCGTTTGCGCAGTTGTGCGAACTCGAGCGGGGGATGGACACCGGCGTCGGGCGAATATTCGGCCAACTGGCGGTCAAGCCGGGCGAGGACGCATCGCCGCCCCGCGGTCCCCTTGAGCATGTTGTTGCCCTTATGCGTCTCTCGATTCTGGGCGGCGGCGTTGGTGTCAGAGACGGCGATGTATTCCGCGTCTCGCCGGCTATGGCGCTGCAAGTCGCTGATGCCCTCGCTCTCGGGCCCGTCGATCATCTGGTGCGTCTCGCCCGCCTTATCTCGGACTCCGTGCAGATGGGCCGCCCCGCCACACCCGAAGAGATTGCCGCTTTCACGATCCCGGCGAGCCCAATCCCGATCCTGCCCGCGTGGGCATTGGAGTATCGACCATGACGTTGAACGAAGCCGGGAACGCGACCCCCGAAACGGCAGCTCCAGCGGTGCCACAGAGCCCGGACCTCGTGCGCCTCATAGAGGCTTGCCGTGAAATCCAGGCGCGGCCGCCGCGGCAGACGTGGGCGGATATTCCGTTCGCTGACGGGGTGTACCGCTTCTATCTTGGGCGGGACCAGATCAAGGAACTGGAACGGCTTTGCGGCCACCAGGACAATCAAGGCGCCGTCGTGCCGATTGGCATCGGTGCGCTGTTCGCCCGGGTTTCGAAGGGGCGCGCCTTCCTATCCCCAAGCGCGCCGGATTGGTCGAACATCCACGAGGCAGCAGCACTGGCGAGCGAGATCACCGAGCGCGACTGTATCGAGACGGTGCGCCTTGCGCTGGTCGGCGGCAATCATGCGGTGGTGAACGGCGAAACGGTCGCGGTGTCTCCGACGCGAGTAAAGCAGCTCATGGAAACCTACGTGGTTTACCAACCGCTGGAAGACGCATGGCTTTACGCCTTCGCCGCCCTCGGCGCTCGCATCGTTGGCGTAGAAGCCGCACCAGCCCCCGGCACCGAGGTTGCCGCCTGACATGGCGCGCGGCTGCCTCAAGCGCCTGATCGCAACCCTCGAGGAAGAGGTGGCAGTCGCCGTTCGGCAGGGAGCAGACCTGATTGCCGATCACGCGGTTGGTTCAATCATGGAAGGCTCCGTCACCGGCAAGCGCCACATTGCGAGCGCCCCAGGCGAGGCGCCGAACAACAATTGGGGGGATTTGGTGCGGGGCATCGAAGCGCAGCACCCAGAGCCTCTACGATCGGTCGTAATTTCCCAATCGCAAGCCGCGGCGTCGCTGGAACATGGGACCAGCCGCATGGCCGCGCGCCCGTACCTTGGGCCGGCGGGAGTGGCAGAGACACCTAACATCGTGAAACTCGTGCAGAACGCGGTCGCGCGATCGGCACGGAAGGCGAACGGCGGCTGATGGCCATCGACAGCACCCTTGCCGTCCGACGAGCCATCCTGGCGATCCTTAAGGCGGACGCGGGGGTGGTTGCGCTGGTGCCCAAGGCGAACATTCACCCAATGCGGGCTGTTGCAAACCCGGTTTGGCCGTTCATCCGCTACGACATGACGGGCGGCGTGCCCATCCGCGCATCCTGTATCGACGGCCATGACCTCACCGTGCGTCTTCATGGCTTTGCCGGTCCCCGCGTGTCGGGGAAGCAGGTTGTCGAGACGGCTGAAGATGTTGCCATGCGGATCGGTGCCGCCATCGCCCGCGCGGTAGACTGTCGGCGAGCTGACATTGAAAACGGCAACGTGTGCTTGACCTGGACAGGCGGCCGGCTCGCGCCTGACCCAGCGGAAGCGGACATCTTTCATACCATCCAGAACTTCCGCGCCCGCTGCATCACTGCACGCGGCGCGAGCGCAGGAGCCTAGACCATGTCCGCGGAAACTATCGCCCTCGAAGTGATCGCCAAGCTGGATAAGGCGAAGAGCGACATCAAGGGGCTCGATACCCAGTTCGACACGTCGGCCCGGAGCATGAAGGGCTCTGCGAAAGGCATTGAGGACGCGCTGGAGCGTGTCGCACAGAACAGCACCACGAGTTTCAACAAGGTCGGCAGCGCATCGAAGACGGCTGCCGCCGACATCGAGCGGAGCGCAGCCCGGATCAACAATGCGAACCGCAACGTCGGCCGGCAGATTGCAGACGTCGGCGCGCAGATAGCGGGCGGACAAAGCCCGTTCTTGATCGCAGCTCAGCAGGCGCCCCAGTTCGCGGACGCATTGACCGATGCGGGGGGCAAGGCGGCCAAGGTGGCGGCGTTCTTCTCCGGGCCCTGGGGGGCCGCGATCCTCGCGGCTGCGTCCGTCCTCGGCGTGTTCATCCCGCGCATGCTGGATGCGAGCGATGCCTCGTCACAGATGACGAAGGAGCAAATCGACCTCGCCAACTTCGTCGACAAGACCACGGGCGCGATCAATCGCCAGACGACCGCCGTACAGCGGCTCGCGGCAGCACAGGCGCGGCAGGCTGACGTTGAGAGCGGCACCAAGACGTTCAACGCGGCGCGCGGCGGTGCCATCAACTCGGTCCGTGAGGCGGCAGGCCAAGGCGGGAGTCCGACCCCGACGTTCGCGGCCGGTGTCCAGCTACCAGGCCCCGCGCCGACCAGCGACCCCATCAAGCAGCGCCTTCGCGAGATCGCAGCCGAAGCGGTCCGCACCCGCCAGCCGATCAACGATTTTGCCCTTGCTGTCCGCGCTGCCGTGGGAGACCGGCCGGAGTACCGCGCGCTCGTAAAGACCGTCACGAACCAGGCCGCCGCCGCCGTGAATGCAGCGCAGGGCGTAGAGCGACTGAAGGCCGAACAGGCATTGCTCACCGGAACAGCGACAAGGGCGCAGCGGGCGTTGCTCGGGATGGGGCTGGCCACCAGCGGCCTTGTCGAGCGGCAGGTTGCTTTGGCGACTGCCACGACGACCGTAGAGAAGGCCCGAGCCCGCCTCGCGATCGTGGAGGAGCGAGGGCGCGCCATCGCGGCAGGCGATGGAAAGGCGCTCACGCAATACAAAACCGACCTGACGGCCGCCACGCGCGCTGTGCAGTCCGCTGAGGCTGCAGAGAAGTCGGGCGCGCAGGCCAAGCGCAACAGTGCGAAAGCAGCGCGCGAGGTAGTGAAGGCGGAGCGGGAGCGTCTAAAGGCCGTGCGCGAGTCCGCCCGCTCGGAACGAGAATTGATCGGGCTGCGTGGCGACCTTTTGGGGACCAAGTCGGACCTGACGTCGGATAGCCGCCAGCAAGACGAGTTCGCTCGCCAGCGCATCAAGCTCGACCAAGGCGGACAGACCAGCCGCCTGGACGAGCAGCGCGACCGCGGGGAGCTGACGAAGGCGGAGTACGACGCTCGGAAGAAACTCGTGGACGAGATCACGGAGAACCGGCTGCGCCTCGTCAACCGCAATGAGTCGATCCGGTTCGCGAACGAAGAACTCGCGGCAGCGCAGGCCCAGATCGGTCATCAGCGGGATGTCTTGGAAGCCGAGGAAGGGCTCGCGCGAACGGCAAAGCAGCGCGAGGCAATCCAGCTCAAGATCTTGGACTTGGCGATCGAGGAACAGCGGCTAGCGGCTCAAAAGGTCGTTGACTTGGCCGCGCAGGGTAAAGCCTCACCTCAGGAAGCGGCGTTGGCGCAAGGCACACTTGCCGCCCTTCCCGGAGTTAAGCGCGTCGGGCAAGAGCGCATCGCCCAGGACAATCGCGGCCCCCTCGCTGGCTATCTCGCCGGGGTTCCTCAAGGCGCCGACGAGATCAACGAGGCGTTGCAGGGAGTCGCGGTCAACGGGTTGCAGAACGTGACCGATGGTCTCGCCACCGCCGCCGGGGAATTCCTGAAGCTTCGGGGCATCGCAGGCGGTGCCATCTCGGGGATCATCGCCGACCTGGCGCGCCTGGCACTCCAGCGCGGCATCCTGTCGCTCCTGTCGTCAGCCTTCCCGGGTAGCGTCGGCGCTCCTGTCGGCGGCGCTGGCGGCGCGCTTTTCGGGCCACTCCCCGCCGGTGGACAGGCTGCAACAACGGCGCTCGCGGGCGAATTCACACCTTGGAGGACACGGGCATGAGCTCGATTATCGTGATGCAGCAGACAAACTCCGTCCACATCATCACGGACGGGGCTATCTACGGGGCGGATGGCATAGTTCGCGAAATCAGGCGCAAGGCCGTGGAGCTGCCGCTTTCCAACTGTGTCTTCGTCCTTCGCGGCGCAGACTACCCGAGATTGCCGCTCACGCTCCTTCTTCTCCAGTACGACAGCTTCGACGCGATCATGGACAACGTCGCTCGGTGCGTGGAGCAAATGGTCGGCGTGTTCGACCAGTTCAACGACGCCCGCGCACCGATCGAACGGCATTTCGAACTTACTGTGGCCGGCTGGTCCGACAACCTCAACGCATGGACGGTTGGCGTTGCCAGTACCTTCGAGCCCTGCGACCCAACCGACGTGCAGGGAACGTCGTTCCTGCCGGGTTACCAGCCCTTCATACCCCTTCAGGCCGCCGCCGCTTATTGTGTCCCCGCGGTAGATGGCATGGCGATCCTCGGGCGCACGCTCGAGACGCAGCATGACGTGGACAGCCTCGACCCCGAACGTGACGGGCTGCTGTTGCACAAGGCGCAACGGCTAACGCCTGGGTTCGATGGAGCATTCCAAGTTCAATACTTGGTCGGTGGCTTCGCTGAGCTGGTGACGCTGTCGGCCCAGGGCGTGTCGCGCAAGATCCTCTGCGAATGGCCGGACGAGTGCGGTCAACTCATAACGCCGGAAGGCGCTCCGACCCGGGAGGAAGTGAAAGTGTGGATTGCCGAGCAACAGGCCCTTGCGGCCGCCGCGGAAGACCAAGCCGAACCCGCGCTGGTCGCGGCGTGACGAGTAAGAAAGGAAGTATGATGGGTCATCCCTCGAACAACAACGGGAGATACGCTGACGATCCTCTCGCAACGACGCCGGCGGCGCAGCGCGCTCGTGAGATCGGCCGCTCGATAACGGCGGCAGGCGAGAAGGCCGTGCGCGGGGGAGCCAACAGTCCGTTCGCACCCCCAGCGCGAAGAGCCTGTATCAACCCTTAGACTTGCTCGCCTGCGCCACTGCCTGTGCCAGCTTCGGATAGGCGAACGATCCGAACTGATACCCGGACGGGCTGCGCGTGATGCCCCATTGCTCCATCACGGCGGCCTCTTCGTCGGGGGTGTACACGGTGGCCGGTTTTGCTGACGCCTCCATCATTGCACCGCCCACCGCAACGATCACGCCTGCAACGAACAGTGCCAAACAGCCCAGCGCTACGAGCATCTGGCGCTGCTGCATGCCGATGTTCACGATGCCGTCGGTCCCAAATTGGTCGGTCGGCACCGACGTCGGCATGAGAAAGAACGCGGCCAGGAAGCCTAGTACGCCGACGACGGCGATGATCTGTCCGGTCTGCTTCATGCTACTACTCTCTTCGCAACGCCTATCGATCGCAACCCTCGCCCCGCCCTAAACCGGTAAGTTCAACGACCTTGCTTCAGCCAGTGCGCGATCATCGCCTGCCTCTAGCCTGGTCTTCAGTGCCGCGACGATGCGCTGTCGCGCGTCCTCAAAGAACTCCCGGGCTCGACCGTTTGACGCTTCATCCAGAAACAATGCGACGCCAACCGGCGCCTTGCCGCTGTCGACCAGTCGCCGAAGAGCGGGTAACAATTTGTCCATGTCGTAGCTGCGGTACTCACCGCCTTCCTCCGGCCAATATGCTGCCATTCGGTGATCGGCGATACGTTCGGCATAGGCATTCGCTTGCGCTGGTGTCAGTGGCGGCGGCTTATCAGGAACCGGGGCATTGCCGGGCTCAATGCCTAAGGTGAGAGGTGACGACCCGGTCTGATAGTTAGAGGCGTCGATGATGCCAGCCTTCCCCAAATCGACCTTTACATGATCGCCGTCTGGCCGAGGTGTCTCTGCGAAAGCCGTCTCGAAACCACCGACGGCCTTCGGGATCAGCTCGTCGAACACGTAGTACACCGGGTCTGTGTACAGCACAGCGCTCGGCGGCGCGCCTGGAACTGATCGCGGTTCGCCGATCGCCTGGCCGGGCTTCAGCATCGAGCGGTTGGCGTAGATGCCGAACACCAGCGCCAAGGGCGAGTCCGGATCGCTCGTTTTGGGATCATGCCCATCCCAGCGAATCAGGTCGCTCACGATGGCGACCATCTCGGGTCGGACCTTGGCGAGGTGCCTCGGTTGTACGCCGTGCTCGAACATGGCGGCGAAGAACGCCCTGATGTCCAGATGCACGCCGGTCTCCACGCGATGGGCTTCGTCCTTTTCGTGCTGGAGGAACGCCTCGCGCGTCTCATCGCGGCGTTCTCGCGCGACGGCTAGTGCACCCATCAGTGCCATAGCCGGCTGACCGAGCTCTTCCCATTCGCGGCGGAGGCGGGCATATTCTTTCTGCGAGTTCTGTGCGGCCGCACGCAGCGCGGTACTATGGCCCTCACTGTTCTTGAGCATGATGCCTGCATATGGGCGAGCCACGTCGCCCGCGCGCTCGCGTTCAAGATCCGCCCGCTGCGTCGCAACGACGGCGGTGGCCGCGTCCAGCTTGTTGATGATACCCTTATACAATCTGTCGAGCACGTGATCCTCCTGTGCGTTACTCGACCCTCCTTTTATGCACGACTCCCGGTTTACGTAAGCGAGTTATTTCGGCGGCCTCCGAAGCCAACCGAGGAGGACTGGACCAGAATCCATCGAGAACGCAGGCACCGCTCAACCCGGCAAATTGTTAAGGCGCAATACCGTAGAACTGTGGCGGGCCACACCTCTACTGCGCAAAACGCTTTTGGCGTTTCAGTTTATAGCTGATCGAGTTCCGCCAGGCCTCAGGCTGACGGTCGCGCCCGTGGCGCTCTGGGCGGATTCGCTGTCGCGATCCTTGGGCGCCCTCGTTGAGGGCTGTAAACCTAGTCACCGTTTCGGTTTTGCGCACAAAACGGGAAACGCGCGCGTCAGCGCGATACTTCGAACGGCTCCGCGCCGCCGATCATGCCCGTCTGGGACGGGTCCTGTGCCGCTTACGGCAGAGGAGAAAATGATATGTCGAACCCCAAAGCATGGCGCGCGAAGAAGCGCACGCCCAAGCCGAACTCGCGTCAAAAGCGCAACGGGCTGTTCCTTGACGCCCATCCCAAGTGCCAGCGGTGTTGTAAGCGCCCATCGGTGGAAGCGCACCATGATCTCCCTAAGGGTCACCCAGATCGGAACGCCTGGCGGTTCATGCGGGCTTTGTGCCGCCGCTGCCACGTCATCGTCCACCAACCGAAGGCCCGGGTGACGATCAGCTTCGTCGTCGCGGACTAGGCAAGCCGCACCCCGGGGCCGCCGGCTACCGCCTCGCCATCCGCAAGAAACACGACACCCTCCGCCTCTAGCGCTCGCTGGATCGCGGCGAGATTGTTGCTGATCGGGATCGACCGCCCTGCTTCGAAGTTGCGGACGGTCGACACCCCTACCCCGGCACTCTTGGCAATCTCTGCCTGGTCCCGGGAAACGAGCGCGCGGGCGGCTCGGCAGGTTGCTGGGGTCAACATCAGCAATTCCTACCCCGTTAACGATGAAACATCAATCTAACGATGAGCGTTGACATCCCTACTGATGCACCGCATAACGCTGAACGTTACTCATAACGCTGATACGACCCGAGGCGGTGCTACCAACACCGGCTCGGGTCTGACCAACACCGATCAAGGAAGGATCGAATATGGCTGTTCTCGCCCCTAGCATCGGTGCGCCCGTTGCCGCCACCCCGCATCTGGCGCACGCCGCCCTAGCGGCCCTTGCAATGGAGCCCACCCGCTGCTGGACCGCTGACCCGCGCGCCGTGAAGCTGCTGGCATCGTGTGCCGCCCTGCCCCCCGTCATGCTCGAACACCGCAGCCGCTTTGGCAACTCGGTCGACAAGTGGACCGCCTTCGCAGGCTACCGCGTCGAGGCGCTGGAGGCGATCCGAATGGAGGCGGGCGACCGTCTATTGCAAGCATACCACCAGCAGGGGCCGGACGCCTACGAGCCGTTCCGCGACTGGTGTGAGCAGCCGAACGCGAGCGACGCTGTTGCCGCTGTCCTTGCCTCAAGCACGGAGCATTGAGCGATGGCGAGCAAAAAAACCCACCGCATGCTTCTTGGTAGCGCAGCCTTCGGCGCAGCGATCGGCGCCAGCGTTGCCGCCAACGCGCGCTTCAACAGCTTGGCAGGTGACCTCGAAACAACCGACCGCACGCGGCACGAAGCCGAAATGAAGCTGCTTGGCGAGGCGACGCGCCGCGCCGACAAGGCAGAGCCGACGACGTGGCAGGAATATACCCGTCTGCTCGAACATATGACCGACAACGGTCTTTCACAGATAGACGACGACAACGCTACGAGGCTGCTCGACCACGCCCGCCGCCTTGCCGCGACGAACCCCAGCCCGCTGCTCAGCGCGCTGATCGCCGCTGTAGCCGAACGCAACGCCGCGGTCAGCAATCACCAACGGAAGGTTCTGGATCGTCCCGGCTTCGCGCAACAGGACCAGTCCGCCCGCATGGCTCAGATCGTGGACAACAATGAGCTGAACCAGGAATTGGTCGACGCGATGGACGCGGTAGCGAGCTTCCCCGCGAGCACTGCCGACGATCTGCATGCCAAGCTGGCGTACATGGTCGATAACAACATGGGAGACGGCGTGGACTGGCTCCCTGAGATTTTGGCGGACGTCGAGCGTATCACCTCGAGGACGGCGGCCCCGGGATGGGACGCCGCCGTGCGACACTACGAGCGCACTACCGATGAGAACTTGGCGGCCGGGAAGGCCCTCAGCCAGGCAGAACACGTATCCGCAGGCGCAGCGCACGAAGGCTCGGAGGAAGCATACGCTGCTGCGGAAGCACGCCAGGGCGAGACCTGTGACACCCAGTGCGCCGCGATCCGCGCCTTGATCGCGCTGCCCGCCCCCCATGCCGCCGCCGTTCTCGTCAAGCTGCAGATCGCCCTCGACACCGGCATGATTACCAACTCGGACCTTTCCGAATTGGTCACCGCCGATTTGCGCCGTTTCAGCAACTACGCGAACCGGGAGGCTTAAGCGATGGCGACCACCACCCGCCGCAATCTGCTCCGCATCGGCACCACTGCAGTCGCATACGTAGCGGGCGCAACGATCGTCACCGGGGGCGCGGTACTCGCTTCTCGGGCGGAGGCGGCGGCCCCCACCGCCGCACGAGCGCATTGGAATACGGCTTTCGCCAAGATGATCTCGGCTTGTGCTGCCGATGACGCGATCAACGCTCGGTACGACGCCGCCACCGATGCCGATCGAGAGGTGCTTGAGGCAGAGTATGAGCGGCTTGGCGAGGCTCGCTATGAAGCCACATGGGCCTTGTTCGCGATCCCGGCACCCGACAATGACGCGCTGTTGTGGAAGTCCGAATATCTGTTCGGAGAATGCACCGACAAAGCCGCATCGTCCCCCTGTTGGGCGGGCCATGTTGTGGCTGCGTACATGGCAGATGCCCGTCGTCTACTCGCGCAGGGGGTCGCGTAGCATGGCGCGCGCAATCAACCGTACCGCTATCGGTACACTCGCTCGCACCATCTTGGCCGCCGTGGAGCCCTGGTACGATTGGGGGAAAATCGGCGTGGAGCGGATGGAGTCTCTCCGGCCCGGGCAGGCGCCCACCGACGGCGAGGTGCGCTATGTCGAACTGCAGTGGCTCGGCATCCACATCGCCTTTCAAATCGGCCGCACGCCGAAAGGGAGGAAATGATCATGATGACGACCATCACCGACCCGCACCGCGCCTGGCTGCACGATCGCAACCAGATACTAGCGACGATCAATAAGATGGGCACCTACAACGACGACCAGATCAGCGACTTCCTTACGATCATGGTCGCTATCGAGAGCCGCATTGTTGAGACGCCCGCTCGCACAACCGACGGTCTCGTCGCCAAAATGGTCTTTGCGCTGCAGATCACCGCTGAGGGGAACGAGCTCGCCGAAGCGTCTGCGGCGGACCTGATCCGCGAAGCACAGTGCTTGCTCGACATCGGCAGCCTCGCCGGCGCGTCCGACGCGATTCAGATGCGGAGGGCTGCATGAACCAGCTGACACGAACCGTAGGTGTGGCCTCTCCCGCTTTCAACCCGGCGCGCTGGCTGCACTCTCTCGTACAGATCGGCGGCGGCTATGCCTTGGCGTCCGACAAGCGCCTGTGGCCCGTTGTCGCGGACTGCCCGGCCGACGAACTGACCGACGTCATGTCGCAGATCGTGGGCCACCCGGACAGGCAAGATGCGGTGAGGCTCACGATCGAGCGCCGGCAGAACGGGGAGCTGGTATGATGAGCATGTCGGTCGCTACCGCCGCCGCCCGAGGCATGCCCAGGAGCCCGTGGCGCCGACGTCAGCCCCGCCAGGCATGGTCGCGGCAGGACACGAGAGCGCCTGTCAGCATCATGCTAGCAGCGATCCCGTCGCTACCGCGTGCTGAGCTGGCGGAGCTCGCCATGCGCATGATCGACCGCATGGACGACATCGACGGCGATTCGGACCTCGAGCACCTTCGCGATGACGACGAGGACGGCCATGATCACGAACGGGAGACAGCGTACGCATAACTACGCACTCTAGTCGGCGGCATCACCCCGACCGCTACAGCACCAGCCCGTCGCCCGGAGACCCGGTCGGCAGGTCTGGTGCGTATGCACCGGGTCCAGGAAAGCCTCGATCCGCGGAGTACGGGTCGGACTGGTGGATCCCGATCTACCGCCGCGCCTTGCCTACGCTGATGTCCGCAGTCGCGGTGTCGGCCGACGGTTGGGCACAGCGCGGCGGGATCAATCGCCTGCTGACGCTGGCCTGCGGGCGGACGTTCACGGTCTACTAGAAGATCACGACGCAGGACTGGCCCGACGTCCTGCTCGAGCGGTGGTCAAACGAGGCGCGGAGATCGCTGCGCTGGGTGCAGAAGCTCTTCGCCTGCGACTTCATCGCCTATGCCTATACGCCGCCGGCTACCTGCGTCCTCCTGCCCGCCCCTGCCCTGCAACATGCCTAGCGTCAGCATGGTCGGCAATGGATCCGCCTTTACGGAACCCGGCGGGCGGCGAAACAGGCTACACGTCGGTCAGTGCGCCGGTGCCGAATGGCGTTCTTATGCAGGCGATTTTTAAAGCCATGATCGTCAACTGATACACGCAATCCTTGACATCTGCCAAGCGGTGTATACGTTCTACTTGCTGCTTAGGCAGTTCCTCCGAGCCTTATGGCTTTGGATACGGCCTGCGCCCCGTGAGCCAAATAATCATGGGGCACCTACTTTTTTAGAAATATCCCTCTTTGTGTGGTCCGCTTGATCTCCGCCACGGGGAGATTGAATGACGTCGAAAAGCGCCAGGCTGTCGGCTTGACGTTCGACTTTCCAGACGGTTCGAGCCAAATAATATGCCCGTGCTCGAGTGAATAGTATGCCCTCTGCCATCGGTCAGGCGGCGACATTTCCTTGCAGACTATGCCTTCTTCGTCGCATGCTAGAAGCTTCGCAATCCAGTGTATTCGTAGAATGCGTGTACGAGCGACCACGTCCTTATCGTATGGCCTCCGCCTGCGGTCTGACGACGTCCTGAACGCATGATCATAACGGTTGTCCCAAAAAATGACTGGACAACCGTCGTGCGTGATCAACTCGCCTCGCCGACCCGACTGGTTCAGAAAGTTCTTTTGATACAGATCCCAACCATGCTCGAATGCTTCTTCATCTGACATCCCGGTCAAATCAACGAGGGGCGGCATGACAAGGGCCGTCAATTTTTCCCTCCAAGCGCAATCCTGAATACATTAAATTTAGACACCGCAGGCGACCAAGAGGGGGCGGAGAGCGGTGCGCGACCCCTATGTTTCGTGAGGGCATCTACAAAGCTATGTTTGGCGGTTCCATATTTTATGCCGTTGGCGTCTGCCGCAACGGCGCCAGTTAACAGATCACATAATTGCGCAATCTGCGACTGTTCGGAGTCAATTGGAGCCAGCTCATGGATTATCGCGTCCCGGACTGCCCCGTAGTTGTAGAGGCACTTTTTTAACGCCGTAAGTCGACCGGTCTTTTGATTATTTTTAAAGTCTAAGAGTATAGTGTATGAGTTTCCAGGCAGTATCCACTTTTCTAGCATTTCGTAGTAAAACTTGTAAAATCCAAGTTCTTTGTCACCTTCATGGCGATCGTAATCAACCGAGTTTTGATTGACTATAATAGCTCGAAAATAGGCGTGCTCGTTAGCAAAAAATGCCTCGATAAGGGATAGGTACGCATCCTGCTTTAAACGGCTAACCTTTGACCATTTGACTTCGCCGGTTATTTTTCCGTCCTTACGGAGGCCTTTGATTTGGCGCGAAAAGGCGTCTCGATATTCGGCGTCGATCCAGAGTCCTCCGATCACAGCGTATTTCGCTCCAGGACCCTCCGAATGTCGGCTTTCATCGCAATAGACAGCGTAACGCACTAATCTGACCCTCTTCCGAATTGTCCTGATTGGAGGCAAAAAAAGGGTTGAGCAAGCCCCAGCCGCATCGGCACCGTGACTACTGCACATGGCCCTTTGCCGATGCAAACGATCATGAAAAAGATAACTGTGAGCTGATCTCGAAGATGCAGGCCTTAGTCCGTTCCAGTGTTGTTCACTTTAGTCGAACCGAGCACCCCGAACGGCCGTGTCGGCTCGTGGCGGATCGATGATAGCAACGGCTTCCGCAGTTACTGAACTTGTGTATGCCGCTCTCAGCCATGTCGACTATTTCACCGTCGTTACGCCGCCCAAGTCGCGGTTGGGTATAGTAACGAGGGTCGTAGAAACGTAAGGCAGCTCGACCGCTTAAATGGGCGATTAAGCCTACCGATAAACGCCGTTTTCCTCGCGCTCTTTGGCCGCGTCCTCCTGTACCTTTTCCATCTCCTCAGCCCCTTTGGACTAGGTCGCATCGTCGGTTTTGGGATCGTCGATCATGGTCATCTTCTCGCCCGTCCAACGCGCGGGGCAGCTTTCGGGTGCAGCCGTTTGTTACCCCTCGGGCGTTCGAAGGGCAGGACACCCTGAATGCCCCAAGTAAGACCGCCGCAGGTGATAAGGTACGGTTTTTCGCGCTGCAATGACTCGACATTCACGTAGCCCTCCAGCTCGGCCGCACGCCGAGAAAAGCGCACTAAGATGGAAACCCAACCAGGGGGCGGCACGGTCCGTCCTCACCGTGACCCCGCGGCATGACTCAGCGCCTTTGTGTCGATCAGCGGCTATGCCCTCGCGGCGGGTCGCAAGCTATGGCTGGTCGTCGAGGAGCGCGCCACCGATCACATAGAGGTATGGGCTTGGCGGGAACAGGCAAAGGAAGCGCCCCCCCTAAACTGGACTATGGCGCCGACGGATGCTCTGGTCGCTACTGTCCAACGGAGGCGTTCATGCGATTCTTTGAAGCGGTAGATGGCAACCTGTACCCGATTGCTAAGGTCGTGAAACTCAGCCCGCCGGACGGAGCCAACAGGCACAGCTTGATAAAGTCTTGGTTCGATGAGGGACAGGCAACTTTCGAAGACGGCCTGACGGTCGGGGTATATTACGGACAGATCGAGATGATCAGGTCCGAGACCACTCACTTCGCGCCCGCCGCCACCGACACCCACATGCTGACCTACCGCGGTAAGGACGAAACCGTTTTTCGTGATACGGTGCTCGGATGGGCAATCGACGGACGAGGTGAAGTGCAGCCGGTGCTTGCATCCGGGATTGGCTACACTAGTCCAACATCGGCCGTCTTAATGCCCGACGGTTCCGTGTCGAACGATTGCGCAAGCTGGCCGTCCGAGGACTCATGGCGC
>Ga0308164_10001671_pt1 | contig 24891 bp, 28 predicted proteins | sample PhyTR2_FD_201031 | JGI IMG/M metagenome (GOLD analysis project Ga0308164, IMG submission 201031) | Phyllosphere microbial communities from UC Gill Tract Community Farm, Albany, California, United States - DLSLT.R2 | ecosystem: Host-associated > Plants > Phyllosphere > Unclassified | place: USA... | reverse complement strand
CAACGCACAGATCACAGCCGGTACAGAGATCGCGCACGACGGTATGCATCTGCTTGGCGGCCCCGACGATCGCATCGACTGGACAGGCTTGAATGCACAAGGTGCAGCCGATGCAGAGTTGCTCGTCGATTAGTGCAATCGGGCGCGGGCGTTCGATGCCGTGATCGATGTTGAGCGGGATGACGGGTTTGCCCAGTACGTTAGCGAGCCGGATGATGCCTTCGGTGCCGCCAGGCGGGCACTGGTTGTAACAGGCGCTGCCGTCGGCCATGGCTTCCGCATAAGGACGACAAGCCGGATAGCCGCACTTGGTGCATTGCGTCTGCGGCAGCAGATCTTCAAGACGATCTGCAAGAGGGCGGTTGTCGGGGGAGGACACGGTCATACGGTCGCTATGTTGGCTTAAGAGCGAATTATGGTCTTAACCAGCGTATGACGCCAAGCAAGCACTGTCATTCAGTACGGGCATTCGTAATGAGAGGCATTCCATTTTTTGCGCGAAAATGAAAAACGCCCCGCGAAAACGACGGGGCGTTCATAGGCAGATTGGACGAATCAGCGCTCCAGATACTGGAGCTTGTCTGTCTTGTCTTTCCATTCGTCGGCATCCGGCAGAGGTGCCTTGGTTTTTGTGATCGACGGCCATTTACGCGATAGTTCAGCATTGATTTCAATGTAATGCTGCTGATCACCGGGAAGATCTTCTTCGGCAAAGATCGCTGCGGCCGGGCATTCGGCGACGCAGACGGCGCAATCGATGCACTCGTCCGGATCGATCACGAGGAAATTCGGGCCTTCACGAAAGCAATCCACCGGACAGACGTCAACGCAATCCGTATAACGGCAAAGGACGCATGAGTCGGCAACTACGTGGGTCATACCAAGTCCTAACTGTTGATTATTTGAAAAACCTGGCGGGCAGTATGGAAAAAAGCGAAACGCTGGAACAGCGATGAGATCGCGCCGGACAGCCGCAGAACCTCGCATTTTAAGGCATATCGCACTTTCTCACAAACCACGCTTATACGAATTTGGCATAAGCAAATAGGATTTTTGATGGATGCTTTTGCCGCGATTGCGGGCTGGCACTGCACAGAATTACGCCTGCGCTAGAATAACGGACCCGCCGACGGTGCCGATATTTGCAGTTTCTTGCCGTTGCGTGTCAAAAAAGCATAAGCCGGTTTGTCTTTTTTCCACCGTCTGAGGAGACATTGATGAAGTCAAAAGTTCTGGTTGCACGTGCCACTTTTCCGGATGTGCTGGATCGTTTGCAACAGCATTTCGAGGTCGAATCGAATCAGGACGACAAGATTTTTTCTGCCGAAGAGCTGCATCGCAAGATGCAGGGCAAGGATGCGATCGTCATCACCAGCAGTGAAAAGCTATCTGCTGACGTGATCGCCGCCAATACGCATCTCAAAGCCATTTGCAATGTGGCAGTTGGTTACAACAACATCGATGTGCAGGCCGCAACCAAGGCCGGGATCATGGTCACCAATACGCCAGACGTGCTGAACCAGACCACTGCCGACTATGCCTGGACACTGTTGATGGCCAATGCGCGTCGTGTCTCGGAGTCTGAGCATTATCTGCGCGCGGGGTTGTGGAAGAACTGGCGCTTCGATCAGTTCCTCGGTGCCGATGTGCATGGCGCGACACTGGGCATTCTTGGCATGGGCCGGATTGGCCAGGCAATCGCACGCCGCTCGATGGGTTTCGACATGCAGGTGATTTATCACAACCGCAGCCGTCTGACGCCAGAGCAGGAAGCAGAAGCCAACCACGCACGTTACGTCAGTAAGGAAGAATTGCTGCGCAGCGCTGATCATCTGATTCTGGTGCTGCCATATTCCCCAGAGACGCATCACATCATCGGTGCTGCAGAATTGGCGTTGATGAAACCGACTGCCACGCTGGTCAACATCGCACGTGGAGGGATCGTCGACGATGTGGCACTGATCGCTGCGCTGCGTGAGAAGCGCATTGCGTCGGCTGGTCTTGATGTATTCGAGAATGAACCGGCGCTGCATCCGGATTTTCTGACTTTGCCGAACGTGGTGCTTACACCACACATCGGTAGCGGCTCGGAAAAGACACGTCGCGCCATGGCCGATTGCGCATCAGCCAATCTGGTCGCAGCATTATCAGGCGAACGCCCACCCAATTTGATCAACCAGGACGTTTTGAAGTAAAGAAAAGGAAAGTAGCAGGCATGGCAGATATCAGTATCAAGCGCGCGCATCAACTCCCTTTGGAACAGGCGAGAAGCGCCGCGCAGCAGATTGCAGACCGCATGGTCAACGAGTTTGATATGAGTACCCAATGGCAGGGCGATGTGCTGGCGTTCAAGCGTAGCGGCGTGTCGGGCACATTGGCGCTACGCGAGAATGAAGCGCAGGTCGATGTGAATCTCGACTTTCTGTTCAAGGCATTTTCTTCCACGCTGGAAGAAAAGATTGCGCGTAACATGGACAAGTTCTTCGGCGCATCGGCCTGATGGTTGTCGCATAAGAAGATTTGTCGGATAAAAAAATCCCCGTACCGGCTTATGCCCGTACGGGGATTTTTTATGGAAGAACAATCAGGCTGAAGCGACTCAGCCCTTGAGATCGGTAATCAGATCGATGTACTGCTGCTTCGCGTCATCGGCCGAAAGATCCTGCAGATTGTTCCAGGCGTCCCATTTTGCACGCGCAACGAAGTCCGTCATGGCAGGCTGTTCGCCTGCCACATTACCGCTGCTAGCCTGCTTGAAAAGTGCATAAATTTTCAGCAGTGTCAGATTGTCGGGACGCTCGGGAAGCGTCTTGGAATCGGCAACTGCCTGATCGAACTGTTCTTGCAGACTCATGGTTTCTCCTCGGACTTCTTCAGTGTGTGACGGGAAGCGCTGGTGAATCCTGTTAGCTGATTAGACGCCGAGCAGTTCGACTTCAAAAATCAGTGTGGCGTTCGGTGGAATGACGCCGCCAGCGCCGCGTGCGCCGTAGCCCAGTGCTGCTGGAATGATCAGCGTACGGGTGCCGCCGATTTTCATGCCTTGTACGCCTTCGTCCCAACCCTTGATCACGTGACCAGCGCCCAGCGGGAAGCGGAATGGATCGTTACGGTCTTTGCTCGAATCGAATTTGGCGCCGGCGCTGCCGTCGTCATTTTGCAGCCAGCCGGTGTAGTGCACGGTGACGTGTGCGCCTGCAGCTGCTTCGGCGCCATCGCCGACGACTTTATCTTCGTATTGCAGACCGGAGGAAGTGGTTGTGGTTGCCATGTTTTTCCCTTGATAAGTGATTGTCAGAAAGTGCCCGCGATTGTATCAGGTGCAACCGGGCTTCTGCGACTGCAGACAATAAGCAGACAACAGCGGCAGCACATGGTTCGCGGCCGGCAGGGCGCAGGGCAGCGCGGTAAAATGTGCACTGTCATGTGCGCTGCATGTGCGTTATTCGGTGAAACGTCCGGCTGTGCCATGGCACTCCTCAAGGGAACAATACGGGAAGGGTTTGATGCAAGCGATTCTGATTGCCTTCGGGCGGGCTGTGGTCAGCCAGTTGCATATACGCATGCTGTTGCTGACGGTCGTGCCATTCGTTCTCTCGCTGGCGATCTGGAGCATCGTGTTGTGGTTCTGCCTGAACGCGATGATGGACTGGACGCAAGCCTTCTTTCTTGAAAACGACGGGTTTGCAACCGCAAGCAATGTGCTGACCTGGCTTGGTCTGGCCACACTCAAGACAGTCGTCGTGCCATTGCTGTCCATGTGGATTCTGTTGCCATTGATGATCTTTACCGCGCTCATCTTTGTGGGTGTGGTGGCAATGCCGTTCATCGTGCGTCACGTTGGTGGTCGCCACTACAAGGGGCTGGAGCAGCGCAAGGGTGGCAGCTTTCTCGGCAGCTTGTGGACGTCTGTCTCTTCGTTTGTGATTTTCCTCGTGCTGTGGCTGGTGTCGTTGCCGCTCTCCCTGATTGTGCCATTCATGTTTGTTGCGCAGGCTCTGTTGTGGGGCTGGGTGACGTATCGCGTGATGGCCTATGACTCGCTCGCGGATTATGCCGATGCGGAAGAACGCAAGGAGATTCTCAAGCAGCACCGCTGGCCGCTGATCTGTATTGGCACGTTGGCCACCTTGATGGGGGCAGCACCGATGCTGCTGTGGCTCGGTGGTGCGGTGTTCCTGTTCTTCCTGCCGGTGTTTGCCACCGGTGCGATCTGGCTGTATGTGCTGGTGTTTGTCTTTACCGGGCTATGGTTCCAGCATTACGCATTGCAGGCACTGGCAACGTATCGGGTCGAACACGGCGATGCCGGGCCGAAGGATGTGGTGCCGCTGCTTGATCTGGATGTGACGGAGCCATCCAATCCGCCAGGCGCCAGCCATCCTTCTGTTTGAATCTTGCGGCTGAAATAGCGCGGACTGTTCGTTACTCTTTTGATCTGGGGCATGTCTATGGCATTTGGACTCATCATCATCGGCGACGAGATTCTTTCAGGCAAACGCGCTGACAAGCATTTTGCCAAAGTCGTCGAATTGCTTGCGGCACGTGGTTTGTCGCTGGCGTGGGCTGAATATGTGGGTGACGATCGCGCGCGTATTACGGCAACGCTACGACGCACTTTTGCGAGCGATGACGTGGTTTTCAGTTGCGGTGGCATCGGTGCAACGCCGGACGATCACACACGGCAGTGTGCGGCAGCGGCGCTGGATGTTCCTGTCGTGTTGCATCCCGAGGCCAAGCAAAAAATTCAGGAGCGCATGCTCGATATGGCGCGTGAAGCGGGCGTGTCATTTGATTTGAACAAGCCGGAAAATCTGCACCGCCTCAAGATGGGTGAGTTTCCGCAGGGTGCCGACATCATCCCCAATCCTTACAACAAGATTCCCGGGTTTTCGATTCGTCATGGTCAGGGCGGCGCACATTACTTTTTGCCGGGCTTTCCCGTAATGGCGTGGCCGATGATTGAATGGGTGCTTGAGTCACACTACGCGCATCTGTTCCATCAACAGCCCAGCGCTGAAAAGTCGGTGCTGGTATTCGATGCGATGGAGTCGGCATTGACGCCAATGATGGAGCAGATCGAGCAGGATTACGCGCCGGTCAAGGTGTTCAGTCTGCCCAGTGTTGGCGATGCACACACACGCCGACATATTGAATTGGGCGTCAAAGGTTCACCGGAGCAGGTGGTCGTTGCCTTTGAGCGCCTGACGGCTGAGCTTGAAAAACGCGGTGCGGAATTTACGCCGACCTGATTGCCTGGCGCGTGGAATTTATTCGACGCGCGGAAAGCTGACTACATGTGCAGCATCGAGACGGATGCCGATGTGCTCGCCAATCGCATGGTCGTGATGAGAAGGGACCAGCGCCAATAGTTGCTGACCACTGGCGAGTTTGAGCGTGTACAAAAACTCGGCACCGCGAAAAGCCTTGCGCACCACTTCCGCGGACACGCTGCTCATGTCATCGTGGATCACATCATCGGCACGCAGCAGGATATCCACGCGTGCATCACCCGGTTGAAAGCCTTGTTGATCCAGCGGTAGATTGCCGAGTTCGATACGGACCTGTTTGCTGTCCGGATCGACAATGCCCGGCGCAAAGACGCCGAGCCCGATAAAGTCGGCAACAAAACGGTTGGCCGGTCGGTGATAAAGGTTGTAGGCACTGTCCCATTGCACGATCGCGCCATCGTGCATGACACCGATCCGGTCGGCAATGGCAAAGGCTTCGTGCTGATCGTGCGTCACCAGAACGGCGGTGGTGCCGACTTCCTTGAGAATGTCGCGCACCTCGGTTGCCAGTCTTTCGCGTAAATCCACATCCAGATTGGAAAATGGTTCATCCAGTAACAGCAGGTCGGGCTGCGGTGCCAGAGCGCGCGCCAGCGCCACCCGCTGCTGCTGGCCACCTGACAATTCATGTGGGAATTTTTTGCCATGTGCAGACAGGCCCACCAGATCGAGCAACTTGTTAATCTGTTTGCTGCGCTCGTCGCCCGACAGTTTGCGTAGACCGAAGCCGACATTGTCAGCAATCGACAGATGCGGGAACAGCGCGTAATCCTGAAAGACGACGCCGACCTGTCTTGTTTCCGGTGCGGCAGTTTTGCGCGCATTGCTGAGTTCACGCCCGCCTAGTGTGATCTTGCCGTCGATCAGCGACTCAAAGCCGGCAATGGCGCGCAATACCGTCGTCTTGCCGCAACCTGATTGTCCGAGCAGGCAGCCGATTTCGCCGCGAGCCAGAGAGAACGACAGGCCATGCACGATCTCGTGCATCTCGCGATGGATACGATAGCCGACACGGATGGTATCGACGTGCAGATGAGGAGAAGAGGAAGCAGACGACATGCAGGCTCCAAACAAGATTGCGAAGAGTATAGGTGCAAATTGATTATAATTTTCATTCAACTCACCTGCGCCCCGCCGATCTTTCATGCCTGAATGCCTCACCATTGCCCGCGCTCGTGACCTGTTTTCGTTGTCCCGACAACGCGGCAATCTGCATCCCCTGTTGCTTCTGTCCTTGCTGATCGCAACGCTGGTGGCGTTGCCGATTCTTGGTGTGCTGTCGAATCTGTTTGTGGTGGATGATGCAGAGGCGCAGACCTTTACGCATTTATGGCAGACCGTTCTGCCGGAATACATTTTTAACAGCATCACAATTGCGCTGATTGTCACGCTGCTGACTGCGGTGATCGGGATCGGCTGTGCCTGGCTGGTAGCTGTATTTGATTTTCCCGGTCGCAAGATATTCGAGTGGGCGCTGATTTTGCCGCTGGCCATGCCGGCCTATGTCGTGGCGTATGCCTACACCGACTTCTTGCAGTTCACAGGGCCGATCCAGAGCGGTTTGCGCGAATTGTTTGGCTGGCAGGGTCGCAACAGTTACTGGTTTCCCGAGATCCGTTCGGTGTCGGGCGCGGGCGTGCTGTTCGCCTTTATTCTTTATCCGTATGTGTACCTGATCGTCCGTAATGCGTTTCTCGAGCGTAGTCCGCGCATGTGGGATGCGGCGCGTACGCTGGGTGCCGGACCATGGCGTGCATTCATGCAAGTCAGCTTGCCGATGGCGCGTCCTGCTGCTGCGGCCGGTATCGCATTGGCATTGATGGAAACGCTGGCCGACTACGGGGCGGTCAGTTACTTCGGCGTGCAGACACTGACGACCGGAATTTACAAGTCCTGGTACATTTTTTCCGACCGTACTGCTGCGGCACAGATCGCCGGTGTGTTGTTGCTGACCGTGATGCTGTTGATGTTTCTGGAACAAAAGAGCCGTGGTCGTGCGCGGTATTACGCAGTCGGTGCACGCAGTGTGGTGCAGCCACGCGCCGTACTGCGTGGGCGCCATGCGTGGGGTGCCGTGTTGTTTTGTGCCGTGCCGGTCTTGATCGGCTTTATCTTGCCTTTGCTGATTCTGGTGCATCTGCTGCTCGAGGCAGAAACCGTGGTGATTTCTGCCCGTTATCTCGACTGGCTCAGGAACACCGTATTACTCGGTGGCGTCACGGCAGTGATCGCTGTCGTCGTGTGTGTGGTGATTGCGTATACGGCTCGTACTGCCGGCGGAACAGTACAACGTATCTGTAATCGCATCGTCGGCATGGGATACGCGATTCCGGGCGCGGTGATCGCCGTGGGCATTTTGATTCCGATTGCGCGTATTGATCAATGGAGTAGCGAGCATGGCGTGGCGCTCGTCCTGAGCGGCAGCGTGATCGCCTTGATCTATGCGTATGTGGTGCGCTTTCTTGCCGTCTCGTTGCAGAGTGTGCAGGCCGGACTGGTCAAAATCACGCCATCGATGGATGCGAGTGCGCGCAGTCTTGGCCATGGTCTCGGTTCGATGCTGATGCGGGTGCACGCGCCGCTGTTGTGGCGCAGCGTATTGACGGCTGGGCTGCTGGTGTTTGTCGATGTGGTCAAGGAGTTGCCGGCGACGCTGACGATTCGTCCTTTCAACTTTGACACGCTGGCCGTGATCACTCACCAACTTGCCTCTGATGAGCGGTTGGGGGAGGCGGCCTTGCCTGCATTCACCATCGTACTGATTGCCGTCGTGCCGGTGATGGTGCTGGCACGTGCGATAGCATCCAACCAGTCACGTCATTAAGGTATGCGCATGAACATTATTCATGCGCTGTGTCTGGCGTGAAAAAACGGTGTTGAAAAAATCTCAGGCATGAAACCTTGGCCGACAGGCATACTGCGCATCCCTGTGCGCATATTGCGTAGGCAGGCAGCCGTTTCAACACCATAAGCAATGACAGACACGCATCAACATTCTTCTGCATCCCCCACCGTTACATCTGCCGATCGTCAGACGCAGATCGGTTTGGCTGCCATGCCCTTTCTATTCGTCCTCATCTGGAGTACGGGCTTTATCGCGGCCAAATATGGTTTGCCGTACGCGCCGCCGCTGACGTTTCTGTTGCTGCGCTTTCTGGGCGTGGTGGTGGTGTTGCTACCGCTGGTATTGCTGATGCGCGCACCATGGCCGGTCGGGTTAACCGGGCATATCGCTGTGGCAGGCGTGTTGGTGCAGGCTGGTTATCTGGCAGGCGTATGGTGTGCCATCAAGCTGGGTATGCCGGCCGGACTGTCCGCATTGATCGTCGGCATGCAGCCGGTACTGACTGCCTTTGCTGCGCCCTTGATCGGTGAAAGCGTACGCGGTCGTCAATGGCTGGGTCTGGCGCTCGGTCTGTCGGGCGTTGCGCTGGTCGTGGCCAACAAGGTGTCGCTGATCGGCCTGACGTATGAAAGTATTGCCTGGTGTGTGCTGGCGCTTTTCTCGATCACGATCGGTACGCTGTATCAAAAACGTTTCTGCCCGAAATTCGATCTGCGATCTGGCACATTGATCCAGTTTGTTGCTTCCATAGTGGTCGTCTTGCCGCTTGCCTGGTGGCTGGAAGACTGGACACCGGCGTTTGCCGCAGTGCAATGGACGCCAGAATTTGTCGGCGCGCTCTTGTGGTCGGTACTGGCCTTGTCGATTGGCGCCATTTTCCTGCTGTTTGCCCTTATCCGCCGTAGTGCAGCCACGACCGTGACGAGTCTGCTGTATCTGACTCCACCGACAACGGCCATCATGGCTTGGCTGATGTTTGGCGAAACGTTCAGCCTGACCGGTGCGCTGGGAATGCTTTTGGCCGTGGCAGGCGTTGCATTTGTTGTGCGGAAGTAATTGGCCTGAAAATTGCTGAAAAGAAATTATATTTAAGATAATTTTTCTTTTTAGGCATTGCACTGTTTAGGTGAAAAGCAAATATTGTTAGTTAGAAAATAGTTTAATGACTGGCGCTAACTATTTAATTTTCTTGCGTATTTTCACGAGTTTGCTAAACTGCAAGCAATTTTTACGTTCCGATTTTAGGGAGTCGCAGATGCTAAAGTCCGCGCTGGGCATGTTTTTTTCGTTGATGATCGCTTTTAGTCCCTTGGCGCACGCTAAGGATGCAAAAGCCACTTCTACAAAGAAACAAAGCGCCAGCCAGTCTGCCAGCAAGAAAGCTCCCGCCAGCAAAGCTGCTTCAAACAAAACAGCGACCAAAGCATCCACCAAAACAGCCGCTACTGCCAAAAAATCGGTCGTCAGCAAAACGGCTGCCAGCAAGTCTGCCTCGAACAAATCCGCTAGCAAAAACACTGCGAAGAAAACAGCATCCAAGTCGTCCGGCCGCCAGAGCGCGTCGCTGAACAACAAGGAAAATCTCGTCAAGAAATCCGTAGTCGTCAATGGCAAGCGCCAAACGGTCTATGACCGCGTTGCCAAGCCAGTGGTGCCGATTGTGCCGCCTGTGATGACCGCGGGTGATCTGGCCGGTCTCAACATGACGCGTGATCCATTGGCGCTGGCCTCGAATGTGGCGCTGGTGATGGATCAATCCAGCTCCGACGTGCTGTTCGAAAAAAATGCCAACGTCACCTTGCCGATCGCATCCATCACCAAGCTGATGACGGCATTGGTCGTGGTCGAGTCACGTCAGGATATGCAGGAAATGCTGGAAATCACCAGCGAAGATATCGATCGCGAGAAGAACAGCTCGTCGCGTCTGCGTGTCGGTTCGCGCCTGTCGCGTGCCAACATGCTGCACATTGCGCTGATGAGTTCTGAAAACCGCGCTGCCTCGGCGCTGGGTCGTCACTATCCAGGCGGTATTCGCGCGTTTGTCGTGGCGATGAATGCCAAGGCAAAGGAACTTGGCATGAGCGGTACGCATTATGTCGACTCCACCGGACTGTCGAGCTCCAATGTGGCGACCGCGCGTGATCTGGCCAAGCTGGTTTCTGCGGCTTCGCATCATCCGGTGCTGTGCCAGTACTCGACCGATACCAAGTATGTCGTTGAACCAGGCGGACATTCGCTGCAGTACGCGAACTCCAATCGTCTGGTCAACAACCCGGACTGGGAAATTGGTTTGCAAAAAACCGGTTACATCTCGGAAGCAGGTCGCTGTCTGGTCATGCAGGCCAACATCAACGGTCGTCAGATCGTGATGATCTTCCTTGACTCCAAAGGCAAGTATTCGCGACTGGGTGATGCACAGCGCATTCGCAAATGGCTGGAAGATCAACCGCAAAATGCCGCTCGCAAGGTACGCGCAATCGAGAGTTGATTATCGAAGCTGAGTATCGAGAGTTGATACGCTCCCACTTCCCGCACTCGCGTGAGGTCGCCGGTTTGTTCTTTGGGAAATCTGAAGTCGTTTTTGTTAAGCGACTTTGTTACCCGCTTATGACGCATCCCCAAAATCAAACGCTTTCTGAAATTTTCTTTTGAAGCGTTGAAATCCTTTCCTGCTTGCGTACAATCGCGGCGATTCCGGCAAGCGGAGATGTACTTCCACGCTTCGTTTGAACGAGACCCAGGATCATTGATCAGACGTTTGGTCTGTCTTCAAGTTTGTTCCGATTTGCCCTGCTGATTCAAGCCTTGGTTAGCTGACTGTGCAGTTGAATCGTCGCTTGATCAGATGAACATCCATTGTATTGACTCAGACTCTGGTCTCAACCAAGAGGAATATTCTGTGACCATTTTCCGTTTTGATTTGCTGTCTGGCTTCGATGCGCCAAAAGCGCGTTCCCACTGTGCTAGTGTGGTGTTCGGCCTGACTCTTCTGCCGATGCTCTTGTTAACGAGCGGTGCGGTGCATGCCGCGCGTCCCATGATTACGGATGACGCACGTATAGTCGACGACAAGGCATGTCAGCTTGAAAGCTGGACACGCCATAACCGAGACAGCGATGAGTACTGGGCACTGCCTGCCTGCAATTTCACCGGCAATCTGGAATTGGCCGTGGGCGCAGGCCATACACGTGTGCCGAATGGTCGCAGTACGACGGAGACCGTATTTCAAGGGAAGACACTGTTTCGGCAGCTGGAAACGGATAGCTGGTCATGGGGACTTGCCGTTGGCGGTGCGCGGCATGATGGCAACGGCCAGGGAAGGATTGGCAACGACTATTACGCCTATGTGCCGGCGACGTTTGCCTTTCGCGATGATCATGTATTCCTGCATGCCAATCTCGGCTGGTCGCGCGATGGCGAGACAAGAAAGCAGCGCGCTACGTGGGGTGTCGGTAGTGAATTGCAACTGACACAATCCACATGGCTGATCGGCGAAACATTCAGTCAGCAAAGTGGCCGACCTTTTTACCAGGTTGGCGTGCGGCGCTGGCTGGTACAGGATCGGGTGCAGATCGATGCGACCTACGGTAATCGCCTGGGTAGCGAGTCGCAGGAGCGCTGGTTCTCTATCGGTTTGCGGTTATTGTCACTGCCGTTCCTGCCATAGTAATCCGCAGCGGTCAGACGGTACGACTGGTCGTGCTGCTGCTCCGGTTATAGCCGAGCGCAGCGGAGATCTCGCGTGCGGTTGCCGTCAGGTCTTCCAGCCATGCATCTTGCAGGCGGTCGGCGGGCGCCGAGATCGACAGGCCGGCAATCAGTTTGCCGCTGTCGTCATGAATGCCGGCTGCCATGCAGCGTACGCCAAGTTCCAACTCCTCGTTATCGCGCGCATAACCATGTGCACGCACACGGTCGAGTTCGGCTTCGAGTTTGTCCAGTGCCGTGATCGAGTTGTGGTTGTGTCCAGCCAGACCGGTGCGCTTGGCATAATCCTCAACCGCCTTTGGACCATCCACCGATAAAAACAGTTTGCCGGTCGAGGTCAGATGCAACGGTGCGTGACCGCCAACGGCGCGGACCACCTGCATGCCGGAGCGTTCGGAGAACGCCCGTTCAACGTAAATGATTTCATCGTTTTGACGAACCGACAGGCTGACGGCCTGCTCGGTTTTGCGATGCAGTTCGCGCATCAGGTCGAGCGCGGCATCGCGCACGTTGAGACGACTCTTGACGACATTGCCCAGCTCCAGCAAACGCATGCCAAGGCGATACGTGCCCGGCGTCGAGCGATCGACAAATCGCTTGAGAACCAGGTCGTTGAGGATGCGGTGTGCGGTGGAAGGATGCAGGCCGGTTGTGGCAGCCAATTCCTTGAGGCTGACCGGATCGGGGTAGGTCGCGAGGGCATCGAGCAAGGAGACCATGCGCTCAATGACCTGAATGGAAGTTTTTTCCTGATCTGCAGTAGGAGGTGTGCTCATGTTTCTTGTCGACGGTGCAGTGCGACCGTTATATCACATTGTGAAAGATGCGAACAAGGCGTTGGCATGAGGCCTGCATCAAATTGTCGACTTAACGGCGTCTTGACGTGCAATTGGGCAGAATCGTCGTGGCCCTGTTTTCCTTGCTTGTGCAGACGTGCGCTTGGCTCGATAATCAGTCCAATCCTCGTCTCTGTTGCCACCGATGGTGGCCGAAACTCGAACCTACCCATGATTCCCGATCCTTCATTACAGCCTGTCAGCGAATTCAAGAGCAAGAGCGGTTTCCGGCGCATCATTTCTGCGTTGGGTTACTCGATGGAAGGATTCAAAAGCGCCTGGCGCAATGAGCATGCATTCCGGCAGGAGTTAATGCTGGTCGTGGCAGCTGCGATCATCGCGTTTCTGCTGCCTGTCGCCGCATGGGAGCGCCTGTTGCTGATTGGCGTGTTTGTGCTGGTGCTGGTGGTGGAGTTGATCAACTCCGCCATTGAAGCGGTAGTCGATCGTGTCTCGCTGGAACGCAATCCCTTGTCCAAGAATGCCAAGGACTTCGGTAGTGCGGCAGTGTTGTTGATGCTGCTGCTGGCTGCCGCAACCTGGGCAGTCATTCTGTGGCCGCACCTCATGTCATGATCGCGGTGTCTTGAAACAAAAAAGCCGAAGTAGTTGCTTCGGCTTTTTTTTATGGATACGTGCCAATCAGGATGGCAGGTTGGTGTTGATCCATTTTTCAAATGCAGTGAGAAATTTGCCGAGAAACTTGAGCGTGCGTTCGTCGCTGAGTACACCCTTGTCGTCGAGCAGCTTGTCGACCGTGCCGAGATAGACCTCAGGTTGCGCGAGCGTTGGCATGTTGACGTTGACCAGTACCTGACGCAGATGGTGGTTGGCGCCGAAGCCGCCGGTCGGGCCGATTGATGCGCTGGCGATGGCTGCCGGTTTGCCCATCAGAATTCCCTGGCCATACGGACGCGACGCAATGTCGACAGCATTTTTCAGTACGCCCGGGATCGAGCGGTTGTATTCCGGCGTGATGAACAGGACGGCATCGTTCTGTCCGATCTTGTTACGAAAATCGACCACGGTCTGTGGTGGATTGTCTTCCCAATCCTGGCTGAAGTGCGGCAAGTCCGCAATCTCGATGATGGTCAGCTTGAGTGACGGCGGTGCGATGGCGATCAGTGCTTCCGCCACTTTGCGATTGAACGATTCCTTACGCAGACTGCCGACGATGACGGCAACGTTACGGGTTGTGCTCATGGGGTTCCTTTTTAGGAAGGGTCAAATGAAGATGATTGTCACGACATCAAGACATTACCAGATTGCCTGTTCTTGCATAGCGTGACAGCGAACATCAAGGTGCCGGATTAGGATGCCGCGCGTGGATCGCCTCAATCCCTGCCAGTACGTTTTCATCGAGTGTGATGTCGATGCTTGCCAGATTGCTTTTCAGTTGCGCCAGTGTGGTGGCGCCGATGATATTGCTGGTCAGGAAAGGGCGGCTGTTGACGTAGGCCAGCGCCATCTGTGCAGGATCAAGTCCGTATTCCTGCGCCAGTGCGGCATAAGCGGCAACGGCAGTACTTGCATGCGCATTGGTATAGCGCACAAACCGGCTGAACAGCGTCAGACGGCCATCGGCGGGACGCGCATCGTTCACGTACTTGCCGGACAAGGTACCGAATGCCAGCGGGGAATAGGCAAGTAAACCAACCTGCTCACGAAGTGCAAATTCGGACAAGCCGAGTTCGAAGCTGCGATTGAGCAGGTTGTATGGATTCTGAATGCTGACAATGCGCGGCAGATTGAGTTGTTCCGATGCGCGCAGGAATTGTGCGACACCCCAAGGCGTTTCATTCGACACACCGATGTAACGGATCTTGCCGGCCTTGACGAACTCGGCCAGCACGCTCAGCGTTTCTTCAATCGGTGTAGTGTCTTCCTCGCCGTGATGCGTGTACTCGCGTGCGCCAAAAATATTGACGGTGCGATCCGGCCAGTGCAATTGATATAGATCGATGTAGTCGGTTTGCAGTCGTTCGAGATTGCCGTGCAAGGCCTCGGTCAGGCCGCGACGATCCAGGCGTGAATAGCCATTGCGGATGTGCTGCGGATTGTGTGCCATGCGCGCGGGGCCAGTTGCCTTGGTTGCCAGCACGATCTTGTCGCGCTTGCCGCTTTTCTTGAGCCATGTGCCCAGATAGCGTTCGGTCAATCCTTGGGTTTCTGGCTTGGGTGGTACCGGATACATCTCTGCGGCATCGATAAGATTGACACCGGCATCGAGCGCAAGATCGAGTTGCGCATGGGCATCGGATTCGGAATTCTGTTCGCCCCAGGTCATGGTGCCCAGTGCGATGGCGCTGACACGAAGGTCGGTGCGGCCGAGGTGGTGATAGTTCATGCATGCTCCTAGTTACTGAAGCACTTGAGTCTATCAATAATTACGGATCAAGGCAGAGCATGCATTGGCACGTCAACAGCACGGCAAATCAACGCCTCAGATAAGACATGTTCGTCATATCGATATGCACATTTCAAGTAGTTCGCAATTTGCGCCCTTAAAGCTACTCGTTATGCGTAAAACAAATAAGCAACCGCGAAACAATTCGTTCTGTTTTTTTTTGCACCCCCGTAATCTCCATCCTCAACAAGCCAACAGGTTTGTATTCGCTAAGTTACTTAGTTACTGCTCAGGGGAAAACATGTTGCTCAAGAAATTGGTTGGAAGTGCACTGGCACTCGCATTGATTGCACCAGTGGTGCATGCAAAGGAAGTTTCGCTGTTGAACGTATCGTACGATCCAACGCGTGAACTCTATCAGGAATTCAACAAGGCATTTGCCAAGGAATGGAAAACCAAAACGGGCGACGATCTGAAGATTCGTACCTCGCACGGCGGTTCCGGCAAGCAAGGTCGCTCGGTCATTGATGGTCTGGAAGCAGACGTTGTAACGCTGGCTTTGGCTTATGACATCGATGCGATTGCAGAAAAAGGCCTGTTGGCAAAAGACTGGCAAAAACGCCTGCCGCACAACAGCGCACCTTACACCTCGACCATCGTGTTCCTGGTTCGCAAAGGCAATCCAAAAGGCATCAAGGACTGGAACGATCTGGTCAAACCAGGTGTTGCCGTGATCACGCCAAATCCAAAAACCTCGGGTGGCGCACGCTGGAATCACCTGGCAGCATGGCTGTATGCATTGAAACAACCAGGCGGTAACGAAGCCAAGGCAACCGACTTCATCAGCAAACTGTACAAGAACGTTCCTGTTCTCGATTCCGGTGCACGTGGTTCGACCACCACCTTCGTTGAACGCGGTATCGGCGACGTTCTGCTGGCATGGGAAAACGAAGCGATCCTGGCAATCAAGGAACTCGGCCCGGACAAGGTTGAAATCGTTGCACCAAGCGTCAGTATTCTGGCTGAACCACCAGTTGCTGTCGTCGACAAGACTGTCGATCGTCGCGGTACCCGTGATGTTGCTGAAGCCTATCTGAAGTACTTGTACTCGAACGAAGGTCAGGAACTGGCAGCGCAAAACTACTACCGTCCTATCGATACCAAAATCGCAGCGAAATATGCATCGCAGTTTCCTAAGCTGAAGCTGTACACGATTGAAGATGTCGGTGGCTGGACCAAAGCGCAGAAAGATCACTTCTCGGACGGCGGCGTGTTCGACAAAATCTACGAACCGGGCAAGAAGTAAGGTTTAGCTATCAAGAGCATCGTCATCGATATCGTTATATAGGCTGAAAGAAGTAAATGAACATTTTGCTGCTCGCGGGTAGTCCGTCTACACCATCACGTTCTACCCGTCTGCTGCATCATGTTGGCGAGCGACTGGCACTGCTTGGTCATCGTTACGTGAAGCTGCATGTCCGTGATCTGCCAGCGCAGGCGCTGGTACATGCAGATTTCACCGATGTCGTGCTGAAGACGGCACGGGAGCAGGTTGCACAGGCAGATGCGGTCGTCATCTCCACGCCGGTTTACAAGGCAGCATATAGCGGCATCCTCAAGGCTTTCCTCGATCTGTTGCCGCAGGATGGTCTGAAAGGAAAGCTGGTGTTGCCGATTGCAACCGGTGGCAGTCAGTCACACATGCTGGCGCTGGATTACGGTCTGCGCCCGGTATTGTCGGCACTCGATGCACGGCACGTCTTGCCAAGCATCTATGCCACTGAACAACAGATCAACTGGTCAGCGGAAAGTGGTCTGATCATTGATCCGGTCATTGCACAACGCATCAATGACGGTATCGAGAACTTGTCGTCCAGTCTGATCGCCATTCGTGAAACGGCTGCAGGTATTGGTTTCGATCCGATTCCATTTTCTGCAGTGCGCTGTAGCGTCTAGCGAGCAGACTGGGACCGGCAAGCTGTCGATCAAGCCGTCGCCCAAACCATTAAACCGATCCTTGAATAACGGCATTGCGATGCCGGAGGGATCGCTTTTTCTGAAATTTTGAGTCAGGAGAATCGGTATGTCGGAACACAATGCAAAACGCAATGCCAAGCGTCGTACGCTGGCGTATCTGTCGGCCGCTGGACTGGGCGCCATGACCGCAGGCTTGCCATCGCTGGCGGCAGCGCAGACCAAGGTGCTGCGTATCGGTTATCAAAAGTACGGCACGCTGGTGATCCTCAAGGGACGCGGCACGCTGGAAAAGCGTCTGGCTTCCGAAGGTATCGATATCAAATGGACTGAATTCACCGCTGGACCAGCACTGCTGGAAGGCTTGAACGTCGGCAGTATCGATTTCGGTACGGCGGGCGAAGCACCACCGATTTTTGCGCAAGCTGCCGGCGCTGATCTGGTATATGTCGGCAATGAGCCGCCATCGCCGACCAGCGAGGCGATCATTGTGCCGAAAAATTCCACGATCAAGAGCGTGGCAGAACTCAAGGGCAAGAAGGTCGCCCTGAATCGCGGTTCCAATGTGCACTACCTGTGGGTCAAGGCACTCGAACGTGCCGGCCTCGAGTACAAGGATGTGCAGACATTATTCCTCGCACCGGCTGATGCACGTGCTGCATTTGAACGCGGCAGTCTGGATGCCTGGGTGATCTGGGACCCGTTCCTTGCTGCAGCCGAAAAACAGATTGGTGCACGTGTGCTGGAAGACGGCACCGGGCTGGTTGCCAACCATCAATTTTTCCTGGCATCGCGCAGCTATGCAGAGAAAAATCCAAAGCTGATCGCCATCCTGCTGGAAGAGCTCGACAAGGTCGATCAGTGGGGCGCCAAGAATCTGAAAGAAGTGGCAACCATTCTGGCCGAACAAACCGGTCTCGATTATCCGACCGTGGAACTGGCAGCCAAACGCTATTCGTACGGCGTCAAACCAGTAACGCCGCAAGTCATCGCAGATCAACAGAAGATCGCTGACGTGTTTGCTGAGCTGAAGCTGATTCCCAAGAAAATCAATGTCAAGGATGCGGTGCTTGGCACCAAGCCCTGATCCACGAAACCACGAAAATGTCGTCGACCACGCCTGAAGAGGTGGCGACGCACCGCAAGGAGTGCATATGAGTCTGAACGTATTCTGGTTTATTCCAACCCACGGCGACAGCCGCTACCTTGGTACCTCCAAAGGTGCGCGGCAGGTCGATTTCGATTACATGAAACAGGTTGCCGTTGCTGCCGATACGCTCGGCTATGACGGCGTATTGCTTCCTACAGGTCGTTCCTGTGAAGACGCATGGGTCACCGCGTCCAGTCTGATCGGTGAAACCAAAAAATTGAAGTTTCTCGTCGCGATTCGTCCGGGCTTGAGCACGCCAGGTCTGGCTGTGCGTATGGCGGCAACTTTCGATCGCTTGTCCAAAGGTCGCCTCTTGATCAACGTCGTGACCGGCGGTGATCAGGCCGAACTGGAAGCGGACGGACTGTGGGCATCGCATGCGGATCGCTACGAGATCTCGTCGGAATTCCTGAAAATCTGGCGCGCCTCGCTGGCAGGTGAAGGTGGCGATGCCGGTTTTGATTTCGATGGCAAGCACATCAAGGTCAAGGGCGCGAAGACACTGTATCCATCGATACAAAAGCCATATCCACCACTTTACTTTGGCGGCTCATCGCCGGCGGCACATGATCTTGCGGCCGAGCAGGTCGATGTCTATCTGACCTGGGGCGAGCCACCGGCTGCCGTTGCCGAGAAGATTGCGGATATTCGTGCACGCGCAGCCAAGCATGGTCGTACCGTCAAGTTCGGTATTCGTCTGCACGTAATCGTGCGCGAAACGAATGAAGAAGCATGGCGTGATGCGAATGAGTTGATCAAGTATGTCGATGACGACCTGATCAAGCGCGCGCAAGCCTCGTTCTCCAAAATGGATTCTGAAGGTCAGCGTCGCATGGCTGCACTGCATGGCGGTAACAAGGACAAGCTGGAAGTGTCACCAAACCTGTGGGCTGGCGTTGGGCTGGTACGCGGCGGCGCTGGTACGGCGCTGGTTGGCGATGCCGAGACTGTCGCAGCGCGCATGCAGGAATACGCAGATTTGGGTATCGAGACTTTCATTCTGTCTGGCTACCCGCATTTGGAAGAATCCTATCGTTTCGCCGAGCTGGTGTTCCCGCTGCTGGGTAAAGGCAAAGAGCGCGCGGACGAGCCAACGTTGACCGGGCCATTTGGTGAAGTCATTTCCAACGACATCCTGCCCAAGGTTTCGGCGAGCTGAGGAGCAAGCGTATGAGTGCTGTACTTTCGAATACGACGGGCGTCGATGACGCACAACTGGCTCAGCGGAAATCGACCTGGCGATCCTCTTCGTGGTCGCGCCTTGCACCTTGGATCGTGCCGTTTGTTCTGATTGCTGCCTGGCAGCTGGCTTCGCAGCTTGGCTGGTTGTCGAGCCGGATTCTTCCCGAGCCCTGGGCGGTCGCCAAGGCGGCATGGGCGCTGGCGATTTCAGGTGAATTGTGGACACACGTTCAGGTCAGCCTTGGACGCGCAGTCACGGCCTTTGCAGTCGGTGGCGGTCTTGGCCTGTTGCTCGGCTTGCTGACCGGTACCTTCCGCACTGCAGAGACACTGCTCGATACCACCTTGCAGATGATTCGCAACATTCCGGCGTTGGCGCTGATTCCATTGGTAATCCTGTGGTTCGGTATTGAAGAAACCTCCAAGATTTTTCTGGTCGCGCTGGGCGTGTTCTTTCCTGTGTACCTGAATACGTTTCACGGCATTCGTTCGGTGGATAAGGGCTTGATCGAAATGGCCAAGAGCTATGGCCTGTCTGGCTGGCCTTTGTACCGCGATGTGATTCTGCCGGGGGCGCTGCCATCGATTCTGGTCGGTGTGCGTTTTTCGCTCGGCCTCGTGTGGGTGTTGCTGATTGTGGCGGAAACCATCTCTGCCCAATCCGGCATCGGTTACATGACCATGAATGCGCGCGAATTCCTCCAGACCGACATCGTGCTGGTCGGCATCCTGCTGTACGCCTTGCTGGGTAAATTGGCAGACGTCGTTTCGCGCCTGCTGGAACGCTACTGGTTGCGCTGGCATCCTGGTTATCGTCATTAAGGAATTGCCATGTCCAGTCAATTGAAACAAGTAGTCGATTCAAGTAAACGTGGTATCCGCGTTGCCATCAATGGCCTGTACAAGTCGTACAACGGTCGCAACGTTTTGAAGTCAATCGATCTGACAATCGAGCCAGGCGAGTTCGTCGCCGTGGTCGGTCGCAGTGGCTGCGGCAAGAGCACCTTGCTGCGCTTGATCGCAGAGCTGGAAGATGGCGATCGCGGCACGCTGCAGTTTGGTGAGCAGGGACAACGGCCGGAAACGCGCATCATGTTTCAGGATTCGCGCCTGTTGCCGTGGAAGCGCGTGCTCGACAACGTTGCCCTCGGCCTGCCGCACAAGGAAGATGCACGCAAGTCCTTGCGTCAGGTCGGCCTGGAAGAACGCGCCGGTGAATGGCCGGCCGTGCTGTCAGGCGGCCAGCGTCAGCGCGTTGCACTTGCCCGTGCACTGGTGCATGACCCGGAACTATTACTGCTGGATGAGCCGTTGGGCGCGCTCGATGCACTGACGCGCATCGAGATGCAGCAACTGATCGAATCGCTTTGGCAGGAACGCGGTTTCACCGCCTTACTGGTCACGCACGATGTACAGGAAGCGATTGCGCTCGCCGATCGCGTCGTGCTGATCGAGGACGGTCGCATCACGCTGGACGAAAAGATTCCACTGGCGCGTCCGCGTGCGCGCGGCAACCTGACCTTTGCCCAGCTGGAAGAACGCATTCTGTCGCGTGTATTGCAGCAACCACCTTCAGCAAATGACCCGGATGCATCACTCGGCGATGTGTCGTTGCTGAAAGCAGTCAACCAGTTTGCCTGGGCAGTCTAGGCAACTTATTTTTCACCGTTATTTCATCACTATCAAGGAACATCATGAGCATCGAAAAAATCAACGCACGTAACCAGTTCAAGGGCAAGATCAGCAACATCATCGAGGGATCCGTCGTGTCGGAAGTCGATGTCGACACGCCAGCCGGTATCGTGACATCCGTGATCACCACGCGTTCGGTCAAGGATCTGGATCTCAAGATCGGTACTGAAGTCGTTGCACTGGTCAAGGCAACCGAAGTCTCGCTCGCCAAACTGCTGTAAATGCCAGACCTTCAGCACCGGCACGTGATGCTGGTGTGAAGGTCAGGGTTGATGGAGAACGCCATGACATTCCCTGCATTGCAAGACTATCTCGATCGCTTGCGCCATACGCCCGTGGATACGTCGCTGTGGCTCGACCCACAGGGCAAGGCGCATGGACGCTATCTCAATTCGACCCTGACCAGCGTCTATCAACCGATCCGTAATCTTGGCGACCATCGCGTCGTTGGTGTCCAGGGCTTCATGCGCAGTCATTCGCGTAACGATGCGGGGTTGAGCGTTTGGAAACTGCTGGATACGGTGGCAACCGACGATCAGTCGATCGAGCTTGATCGACTATGCCGTCTGCTGCATGTATTGAATTTCTATCGGCAACCGGAATTGGTCGAAGCCGACCTGTATCTCAGTGTGCATGCGCGTCTGTTGTCGGCGGTCGATAGCAACCATGGCATGTCGTTCCGGCATGTGCTCGATGTACTCGGTCTGCCGTATCGCAAGATCATTTTGCAGCTTCCCATGATCCAGCCGGATCAGACCTGGATTGCGCATTACGTGGCAGACAACTACCGCCGCAACGGTTTTCGTCTGGCGATCAATGTTGCGGATGTGCGCCAGGGTTTGGCGCAACTGACGCAGATCAGGCCGGATGTCATCAAGGTGGATGTGCGCGAACTGTATGACGAAGCCGCCGCGCTCGAATTGCTGCTGGCAGCGCACAGTAGCGATGTGAGCGTGGTCTTCAAGCGCGTCGAATCGCAGAGTGTGCACGACAAGCTGATCCGTTTGGCCGAGCGTGCGCAATTACCGGTGAAGGCGCAGGGTTATCTGTGGGATCAGCCTCGCGCCATTTTTTCCGAATGGGATGCGCTGCTTGAGCAACAGGCTCAGGCGCAACCGATAGGAGCAGCATGATGACGACATCAGACAACTATCGCGTCCTGATTGTCCCCGGCCTGCATGGCAGCGGACCGGAACATTGGCAAAGCAGATGGGAAGCACTGCATCCATCCTTTGAACGTGTGCATCAGGATGACTGGTCGCAGCCGGATCTGCCGCGCTGGTCATGGCGTCTTGAACAGATATTGGCGCAATCCGATCGTCCTACATTGATCGTTGCGCACAGCTTTGGCTGCCTGACGACCATCCATGCAAACCGTCATGGCCGCTTCAATATTGCAGGCGTCTTGCTGGTTGCGCCAGCCGATCCGGATAAATTCAATGTCGCCAACACATTGCGTGATGTGCGATTGACCTGCCCGTCGGTCGTGATTGGCAGCACCAATGATCCATGGATGAATGCCACACGTGCTTCCTACTGGGCCGATGTCTGGGGATGCGGGTTTTTGAATGCCGGCGCACTGGGTCACATCAATGCCGAATCTGGCCTTGGCGATTGGGAGCAGGGTTGGCAGCAGTTTGAGCAGTTGCAGGAGATTGCCGATACGTTGTCGCATCCGCAGAAAGCCTTTGCGGCGCGTTAGTCACGCTATTCACGCTAGTCACGCGCCTTCAGGCCGCGTATCTTTTTCCCTGTCGACTCAAGACAACAGATCCCGCAACGCCTCGTCTGCAGTCGGATAGTCGAAGCGAAATCCTTCCTTTTGCAATTGCGCCGGCACGGCACGCTGTCCTTCCAGAACGATGTCGGCCTGTTCACCGAGCAGCAGGCGAACGGGTAGCGCGGGCGTTGGAAAGAAGAATGGGCGATGCAGGATGCGTGCGGCCGTGCCGCTGAACTCTGCCTGCGTCGTGCTATGCGGTGCCGTGAAATTGTAGGCGGTAGCAACAGGCTTGTCGTCTTCTGCTGCGCGTATCAAATGGGCGATACCGCGCAACAAGTCATGCACATGAATCCACGCCAGCATCTGTTTGCCGCCACCCAAGGGTCCGCCTAATCCCATTTTGACTGGCAGCATCATTGGCGGTAGCGCACCGCCATGGCCGAGTACCATGCCGAATCGCATGCATGCAACCGTGACGCCATGTGATCGTGCTGCACTGGCGGCCTTTTCCCATTCCTGACAAAGTTGCGACATGAAGATTGCCTGCGGCGGTGCATCTTCTGTCAGTTCGCTTGTATCGCCTTGCGCTTGAATGCCGTAATAACCAACAGCTGAACCGGAAAGCAGCAAACGTGGTTTGCTCTGCGCTTTTGCAATCCATGCTACCAGCTTGTTCGTCAGTCCGACGCGACTGGCTCGCAAGGTCTGCTTGCGCTGTTCACTCCAGCGCGCGCCCAATATGCGTGCTCCGGCCAGATTGACGATGACGTCCACGTTATCCGCATTTGTCAGTTCATCCATGCTGCGAATGCAGCGCACCTTGGCTTGCAGTGTTGTGCCAGCCTTGTGTGGATCACGTGTCAACGCAATGACCTGATGCCCATCATCGACCAAGGCACGCGTCAGCAAACCGCCGATGAAACCGGTTGCGCCGGTGACGAGCACAGTCTTCTTCTGATCACCGAAGTGGAGGGCGTGCGGAGCGTTATTTGGCATGGTGACTTTAGGTAGAGAAACGGCGATTGACGGCAAGCGATGTCGCTTGTGTGTCGTTACTTTAAATACGTGCAAATACAGACGACAGCGTGCTGCTTAAGGACTTGGATAGACGCGGTAAGAAAGTACCTTGCCCTGACGATCTACCTTGACCAGCACCATGTCACCGCTGTTGATAAATTTGCCGACGTAAGCGGTGATGTTGACTTCGTGCGTGACCATGATCAGCAGCTGATTTTTCTTCTTCAACAGGGCGTTTGCGACGAATGTCTGCAGTTTCGCAGTTGCGGCATCGGTCTCGCTGCGGTCATTGAAAAACGATGCCAGCGATGCCTCGCGGGTGACCGGACCAAAGTCGAGTAGTGTGGCGGTATCAATGCAGCGACACCAGGGGCTGGAATACACAACAGCATGTTGCACGCCTTGCGAGCGCAGCCAGTTGCCGATTCTTGTTGCCTGCTGTTTGCCGCTATCGCTTAGATTGCGCTGGGTTGTACAGTCGCTCAAGGAAAAATTCGGTGGGTCGCCTGTGCCAGGCGCGCTGGCGTGGCGCATCAGCAGGACATGGTCGTTCGATGTCAGCGATGCGGCCAATGTGTCGGCACGAGCGGGTTGCAGCGTAGTTGTCATCAGCGTGAGCAACATCGCCAGCAGCGAGAAGGAAGATATCGCCCACATCATGTGGACAGAGCGATTTATCTTGATCGGGAACGGGATAGCCATCGTTTCTCCTTGCCTTCATGTCGTGAGCAAGGGTGCGATGCGTTGCAGCGGTGTTTTGCCGGCAATGCATGATGCATTGCCGTCGCATATTGCTCTAGATAAGTTTGACTGCCCGGCCAATATACAGAATCGGTCCGGTTGGTCGATCGATCGGTGAACCTGCTTCCGGTTCCAGCGTAATTTCAAATAACTGGTTGGCCTGCATTGGTGGCAGATGATCCAGCGTGTAAGTGCCACTTTGTCCCGGACGTACCAGTCCAAGTGACACAGGACCTTTCCACGCATCGCCCTTGGTCCAGAACTGCAGTGAACGATTGGCCGGAACCTCATCCTGGCCCAGCGGGACGAGATCGATCTGCTGATCGAGTTTGGCCTGCACGATCCAGCCCGGCGTCTGACCTTTTGGATCGACCAGTACCACCAT
>Ga0308164_10001670_pt1 | contig 24899 bp, 26 predicted proteins | sample PhyTR2_FD_201031 | JGI IMG/M metagenome (GOLD analysis project Ga0308164, IMG submission 201031) | Phyllosphere microbial communities from UC Gill Tract Community Farm, Albany, California, United States - DLSLT.R2 | ecosystem: Host-associated > Plants > Phyllosphere > Unclassified | place: USA... | reverse complement strand
CCCAGATATCATCCAGCCGTCCCGGTCCGGCGGACCAGTGCAGCACCGCATAGAAGAGCAGCAGGCCCAGCAGGCCGAGCCAGAACACCGGCACCGAGTAGCCCAGCAGCGAGACAAAGCGGGCGAGGTTATCGATCCAGCTGCCCGGTTTCCAGGCAGCCAGCAGCGCCAGCGTCACACCGAACACCACCGCGAAGATCATCGCGCAGGTCGCCAGCTCGATGGTGGCGGGGAAGGTGGTCATCAGGTCGCCGCTCACCGACTGATTGGTGAGGCGGGAGACACCCAAATCGCCCTGCGCCAGATGTTCGACGTAGCGCCAGAACTGCATCAGCACCGGCTGGTCAAGACCCAGATCATGACGCACCTGCTCATAGGTCGCTTCACTGGCGTGATCGCCGGCGATCTGCTGCACCGGATCGATCGGCGAGAGATGCGACAGCATAAAGGTAAAGGCGAGCAGGCCAAGCAGCGTAACCAGCAGCGACAGTACGCTACCAATCAGGCGCCCGCCACGCTGCCAAAAAAGCCGGGCGAACCCGGCTGAAGAAACAGACTGTCTCATTACTTAGTGACCTGCGAGTAATACACCATGTCAGGGTTAATGCCCTGCACATAGCCTTTCAGGTTGTCGCGCAGGGCGATCAGGTTCTTCGCCTGCATCCCAATCACATACGGTGAGTTCTTCATCACTTCACGCTGCATCGCTTCATACAGCGCCACGCGTTTCTTCGGATCGCTCTCGGCGGTCGCCGCAATCACCTGCTTGTTCAGCTCAGGAATGTGCCAGTCTGAACGGAAGGCGATGGTTTTGCTGCCATCTTCCGGGTTGTAAGCAAACGAGGCGGCATTGGTGTTGGGATCGAAATAGTCGGAGCCCCAGGCGTTCAGCGTCGCTTCATATTTATGCGCTTTCACGTTGGTCGACACTTCGGAGCTCAGACCCGGCACCACTTCCACTTTCACGCCCGCTTTGGCGAAGCTGCCCTGCAGCGCCTGTGCGATATCCAGATAAGGCGGCTGGTTGCTGGTGGAGAGCTTGAAGGTGACGTTGTTCAGGCCCGCTTTCTTCAGAATCGCTTTGGCTTTTTCCGGATCGTAGCTGTATGGCGTGTCGTTGATCGCGCCCAGGAAGCCCTTAGGCAGGAAGCTCTGATGCACGTCGAACTGACCTTTCAGCAGCTCACTGGCAATGCCTTTGTAATCCCACAGGTAGCGTGCCGCTTCCCAGAAGGCCGGGTTCTTCATCGTCTCGTTCGCGCCGATGTTGAACTGGATGTAGTAGAGCGACGCCATGGGAATCGCTTCCGTCTTCACGCCCGGTTTGCCGTTCAGCGCAGCAATCTGATCGGCACCCAGGTTACGGGCGATATCGGCATCACCCTGTTCCAGCAGCAGACGACGCGCAGCCGGTTCAGGCACGTTCTTGATAAGGATGTTCTTCATTTTTGGCGCGCCCGCTGGTGAGGTCGGGTTAGCGCTGAGCAGCACCACCTGATGCATCACCACTTTGCGGATCTGATACGGGCCGCTGCCCGCCGAGTGGGTGGCCAGCCAGGCGTTACCGAAATCGCCGTTCTTCTGGTTCGCCATCGCGGTTTTTTCATCAATGATCGATGAAACCGGAGCAGAGAGCAGGCTCAGGACGTAGGTCGGGCTGACGTTGGCGGTCCAGCTGATCTGCACATGATTGTCGTCGACTTTCTTCAGGAAGCCATCGACGTTATCTTTGTTCCAGCCGAGCTGCGTCAGGATGAAAGAGGGATCGAGGTTCAGTTTCACCACGCGGCCCAGCGAGAAGATCACATCTTCCGGACGCAGCGGGTTGCCGGTAGAGAATTTCGCATCTTTGCGCAGTTCAAAGGTCAGGCTGCGGTTGTCGCTGCCGGGCTGCCACGAGGTGGCCAGCGTAGGTTTCAGATCCACCGGATTCTGCGGGTCAGACTGCACCAGGCGCTGATAGATGTTCGTAAAAGCCTGAACGCTGGTCAGTTCAAACCCTTTAGCCGGGTCGAAGCTGTCTGCGTCGTCAGTTGATTGTGCAATCACCAGCGTATCTTTTGGTGTTGCGGCCTGGGCTGTGAAGGCGGCAGCCAGCGTCAGCGCCAGCAGTGATGGAATTATAGTTTTCATGAAATTTCCTTGCCTCTAAAAAGTTACGCGAGTTTACGAAAGGGCCGATGCGAAGAATAGTCGAATATGGGCTAATCATATGCCAAAAGGTTATAAGCATTACCTGGAGGTTATAAGAAGATCGCCACGCTGTTACCGAAGCGGCAACCTGAGCAGAAACAAATCCTCAACGAAACCGTTATTCAATACGTTATTGCTTTACCGAAGCCGGCCTCTCTTTATAATGGCGGCAGATAACTTCAGGAGAATTCAGTTGGACAGTCACCCGAGATTAACCTTTATTCTGGCAAGCTGAGTTTCCTCTGCTGCTTGCCAACCGGCGAGCAGCGATCCCCGCTTTAATTAACGATCGCGCTCCTTATTTTTAATCCTGCTATCACCAGGAGTGCGCGTTATGCTGCTGTTTATATTCGCTCTTTTTCCTCCGCCCCGTCTGGCGTAGCCCAGGCTGCGCCCAATCGCTGATATCAGACTTTTAAAACGCCGCGTATAACCGGCGTCAGGTAACCCTGCGCGCGTCATTATTTAGCGCGCCGGCGGAATAACCTGACTGTTTCTGAAAGTCACCCCATTAAATAACCCGGCCACGCCAGGTTTTATCCATGCACGTTATTTCCCGTGCAGGACAACTATTGCTTTAAATCAGGGAGATGTCGAAATGAGCGACATGAAACTGGAACAGGTTGCGATCACTTCATCCGGCAACCGTAATGATAAAAAAAGTAAAAAAATGTTTGCTGTGGCGCAGCAGGCGGACCAGCACATTGATATGACGCTGGCGAACCTGCGCAGTCAGCGTCAGGGTCTGACTGAGGCTGAGGCGGCGAAACGACTGGCTTTGTATGGCCGTAATGAAGTGGCGCATGAGAAAGCGCCACCCGCGCTGATTCAGCTGCTGATGGCGTTTAATAACCCGTTTATCTACGTATTACTGGTCCTGGCGCTGGTGAGCCTGTTTACCGACTATATTCTGCCGCTGCGCGCCGGTCAGGAGACCGATCTCTCCGGCGTCATCATCATCTTCACCATGGTGATGCTGAGCGGGCTGCTGCGCTTCTGGCAGGAGTTTCGCACCAACCGTGCGGCGCAGGCACTGAAGTCACTGGTGCGCAGCCAGGTCACCGTGCTGCGCCGTGAGCCGGGCAGCGAAACCGCGCATCGTCAGGATGTGGATATGAGTGAACTGGTGCCGGGCGATATCATTCTGCTCAGCACCGGCGATCAGGTGCCTGCCGATGTCCGTCTGCTGAGTTCACGTAATCTGTTTATCAGTGAAGCGGTGCTGACCGGCGAGTCGCTGCCGGTTGAGAAACAGAGCAGCGATGCGGGTATCGATGCCGAAGGTCAGACCGCCCAGGAGCGGCTGGCATCACCGAATATCTGCCTGATGGGCACCAGCGTGGCCAGCGGCACAGCCAGCGCAGTCGTGGTAGCGACGGGCGGCGAAACCTGGTTCGGCTCCCTGGCCTCATCGCTGACCGGAAGCCGTCCGCAGACCGCCTTTGACCGCGGGGTGAACAGCGTCAGCAAGCTGCTGATCCGCTTTATGCTGGTGATGGTCCCGGTGGTGCTGCTGATTAACGGCTTCACCAAAGGCGACTGGATGGATGCCACGCTGTTTGCACTGGCCGTTGCGGTCGGACTGACCCCGGAAATGCTGCCGATGATTGTCAGCGCCAACCTGGCTAAGGGCGCGATTGCGATGTCACGTCGCAAAGTGATCGTTAAAAAGCTCAACGCCATTCAGAACCTCGGCGCGATGGATGTGCTCTGCACCGATAAAACCGGCACGCTGACCCAGGACACCATCCTGCTGGCGCATCATCTGGACGCGCGGGGCAACGAAGATGCACAGGTGCTGCTGCTGGCATGGCTCAACAGCGGCAGCCAGAGTGGCGCGAAAAACCTGATGGATCGCGCCTTACTCTGCGCGGGCGACAAGGTCATTTCACAGTCTCAGCGCAGCCAGTTCCAGCTGATTGATGAGCTGCCGTTTGATTTTACCCGCCGTCGGGTGTCGGTGCTGGTGGAGGATCTGACTCAGCATCGTTCACAACTGATCTGCAAAGGCGCAGTGGAAGAGATGCTGGCAGTGAGCATTGCTGTGCGGCAGGGCGACACGGTGGTCGCACTGGATGCGGCACAGCGCGCGGCGCTGCTGGCGCAGACTGAACACTATCATCAGCAGGGCTATCGCGTGCTGCTGGTGGCAACCCGTGATGGCGAGCTAGACGCGCCGCTCAGCGACAGTGATGAGCGCGATCTGATTATCCAGGGAATGCTGACCTTCCGCGATCCGCCTAAAGCCAGCGCGGGTAAGGCGATTAAAGCCCTGCGCGACAGCGGTGTGACGGTGAAAGTGCTGACCGGTGACAATCCGCTGGTGACGCTGCGGGTCTGTGCCGATGTCGGGCTGACCGATCCGGCGATGCTGACCGGCGATCAGATTGAGGCGATGAACGATGATGAGCTGGCGCAGGAAGCCGAGCGCTGCACCCTGTTTGCTCAGCTGACGCCGCTGCAGAAATCCCGTCTGGTGCGGCTGATGCAGCAGAACGGTCACACCGTCGGGTTCCTGGGCGATGGCATTAACGACGCGCCTGCGCTGCGGGCGGCTGACACCGGGATTTCCGTGGACAGCGCGGCGGATGTGGCGAAAGCCTCATCGGACATCATCCTGCTGGAGAAGGATTTACAGGTGCTGAATGAGGGTGTACTCAAAGGACGCGAGACCTTTGGCAACATCATCAAGTATCTCAACATGACCGCCAGCTCCAACTTCGGCAACGTTTTCTCGCTGCTGGTGGCCAGTGCCTTTATTCCGTTTCTGCCGATGCTGTCGATTCATCTGCTGATTCAGAACCTGATGTATGACGTTTCCCAGCTGGCGCTGCCGTGGGACAAGGTTGACCGTGAGTTTCTGAATAAGCCGCGTAAATGGGATGCCGGCAACATCAAGCGTTTCATGCTGTGGATGGGTCCGACCTCGTCAATTTTTGACGTCACCACCTTTGCGCTGATGTGGTTTGTTTTCGGCGCTAACCATGCAGGCGTGCAGTCGCTGTTCCAGTCCGGCTGGTTTATTGAGGGGCTGCTGTCACAGACGCTGGTAGTGCATATGCTGCGTACCCGGAAGATTCCGTTTATTCAGAGCCGCGCCACCTTACCGGTGATGCTGACTACGGTGGCGGTGATGGCGCTGGGCATCCTGATCCCGTTCTCCCCGCTGGGTGCGATGGTCGGTCTGGTGCCACTGCCATGGCAATATTTCCCGTGGCTGGTGCTGACGCTGTTCAGCTACTGCCTGGTGGCACAGGGCATGAAGCGTTTCTACATCCGTCGCTTTGGTCAGTGGTTCTAGGGAGGGGAAGATGAAAAAAGGCAGGCTCGATACGGTCTTTGTCGGCGTGATGATCATCGGCTTAACTCTGATTGCGCTGACGGTCATCGTGCGGTGATGGCGTTGTGATAGTGCGGTAAGTGAGAGGCAGCGAGGCGACTCGCTGCCTTTTTTTATTGATGCAGTTACTCTTCGTCGCGCTCACGGCTGGCGCGCTGGCGCTCGTAATATTCATCTTCTGCCGTGATGATCTCATCCATCAGAGAATCCATATCGACTACGCGCTCCTCTTCCACAAACTTCCCGGTAAGCGGTGTTTCCGGCGTCAGCTTGCCATCTTCATAGAGCAGCCAGATCTCTTTGGCGTAGCGCGTCTTCAGCAGCTGCGGAGCGAACTGACCGTAGTAGGAGGTGATGTTGTCTACGTCACGTTCAAACATCGACTCGGCATGATTATTGGCCGCCGCATCGACCGCCTGTGGCAGGTCGATAATCACCGGGCCCTGGTCATCCAGCAGCACGTTGAACTCGGATAAGTCACCGTGAACGATACCGGCACAAAGCATACGAACGATGTTGCGGATCATGGTGTGGAAATCCGTAACCGCCTGCTCTTCAGACAGAGAGACATCGCTGAGACGTGGCGCGACCGAGCCATTAGCATCGGTCACCAGCTCCATCAATAACACACCGTCGATGCAGAGATAAGGCTGTGGCACGCGAACACCGGCGTTCGCCAGGCGGAACAGGGCATCTACTTCGGCGGTCTGCCAGGACTCTTCCTGCTGCTTACGGCCGAACTTTGTGCCTTTCTGCATGGCGCGGGCGTTACGGCTGTTACGGGTTTTACGACCTTCCTGATACTGCACGGCCTGCTTGAAGCTGCGCTGGGTCGCTTCTTTATAGACTTTGGCGCACTGCACCTTGCCGCCGCATAGCACGGTATAGACGTCTGCTTCTTTGCCGCTTTTCAGCCGCTGCAGGACATCGTCAATCAGGCCGTCATCGACCAGGGGCTGGATTCTGTTTGGGATTTTCATGCGGCTTTATACCTTATTTCACCCGCTTTTCGTATCACTTTGCGATGATGGAAAACATTGGCAATGACTGAACAAAGTTTCTAATTCTACCCTGGAAAGTCGCTTTGTGGGGATGAACCTTGATGAGCTGCGCTTTTGACCTTTGTTTTATCATAAACAATGGATTAGAGGGGAGAGCAGGACGGTTTTATCCGCCAGAGGAACGCTTTGTCATGTATCAGCCCTGTGGGCGGGGATTTCGTGTCAGAGAAATGTGCCTGAAGTGCAGGCTGGCAGGAGGCTGAAGGCCGAAATCCTGCCAACAGAATTTCGGCCCGCCTTCGGGATTACTTCAGGCCTTTAAGCACTTTAACCGTACTTTCAATGTCGATCTCATCTTCAGAGAAGATCAGTGTCGTACCCTGGAAGGTGGTGACCGCCAGCTTTTTCAGCGAGCGCATCTCATTGGCGTTCGGGTCAGTTTTCGGCCGGATATTATTCAGCAACAGACCCACTGACAACACCGCGTTCTCTTTATCGACACCGGCATCGACCGGGACTTCTTCGTTGTAGACCAGATAAGACTTAATCGAGGTGATCTTGAGCCGCTCGCCTGCGATATAGATGTATTTGCTTGTCGGCGCGACCTTCACCGCATAGGCGGATAAGCCCTTGTTGTTGGTGGTGGGTTCAAACGTCACCGCCGCATCTTTCTTGATCAGATCAGGATTGGCGACCTTAATCACATGAAAATAGCGGTTATCACCGTTTTCATCTTTGATAAAGCCAAAACCTTTATCTTCAAACCAGGTTGTGATCGTTCCGTTCATCGCCATTTTTGCCTGCTTAATCTACTCAGTTTTTTACAGCGCGCAGTGTAAAACACAATGCCTGCGCAGACTATATAAGTCTTGATGATAATTTTCAGGTGCGCCAGAGGATGTGGGGCTGAAGGGGACTTTGTGGCTGGTTAAGGCGAGAGCGATGGAGTGTGTAGCGGCAGATAAAGACGAAGTGATGGGTTGGCAGAGCAGGAAACGGACATCTGCCACGTGAGACACGTGGCTGTCAGCACTGGGCGTTGTTACGCGGATACCGGCGGGCGAATGAGGTATTGAGTCAGGCAGATTAACCGGCGAACTGCGCAAAGCTCGTCAGCCGGTGAGTGCTGTTACTCGTTGCCCCAGCGGTTCAGGAACTCGGCAATTTCATCAATACGCTGCTCATCGATACCCGCTTCACGCGCCATATCCTGCTGCGACTCTTCACTGATCTCTTCGTTGTTCATCAAACGGGTGATCAGCAGCTGGAAGTAATGCGCCAGCGGGGTACGTTCAGCTTCGCTCACCGGCTTAGCGGACTCCGTCGCGTACTCATCTGCGACATCATAGTATTTGAGAGAGATTTCGTTATTCATAGGTTGTCCGCAGAGTTGAGTTTGGGTTTAAGCGTTGGCAGGGCGTTGTGGCCCGGCGTAGAGGGGTATTATTTCGTGTTTGGGTTGGGGCTGTAAAGGGGAACAGGGCACACGAGTCTGACTACAGAACCAGCGGTGGTAGCTGTTTGAAGGTGCTGACTAAGCCTTCTCCCCAGCCTTTACGGATAGTCGTGAAGTAGGGATGGTCTTCGGTAATGCGATATTGCCGGGCATCGCTGAAGCTATCACAAGGGTAGATCATGACGTCGAGCGGCAGGCCAACAGACAGATTACTACGCAGGGTCGAATCCAGTGAAATCAGCGCGCATTGCATCGCTTGCTCCAGAGACATGTCGTAGTGCAGCACCCGGTCAATAATCGGTTTGCCGTACTTGCTTTCACCAATCTGGAAATAGGGCGTATCGCGAGTTGCTTCGATGAAATTACCCTGTGGGTAAATATGGAACAGACCAATATCATCCCCGTTGATTTGACCGCCGAGCAGCAGGTTGCAACTGAAGTCTGTCGTACTGCCATTCTGTTGTGCCTCACTGTCACGCTGGATCACCTCACGAACCGTCTCTCCTACCAGTGAAGCGGCCTCGTAAAGGCTGGAGGCATTCAGCAGATTGGGACAATCGGCATTCCTGCTGCGGTGTCGCAGCAGACTGATAATACTTTGAGTGGTCGCCAGATTCCCGGCAGTCTGAAGCACCAGCGTACGATCGCCGTCCTGATGAAATACATGCAGTTTACGGAAGGTGGAAATGTGATCCACCCCTGCATTGGTACGTGAATCGGATGCAAAGACCAGCCCGGATGACAGGCGCATGGCCACACAATAGGTCATACCACACTCCCCTCAAAAAAATTTGCACGCCATCAGCGTGCATGAAGTTTTCACCATCAGCAAGTCGCTACAGGTCAATTTACATCATTTGTACGGCGGCAATCGCGCACATATCTTCGTATCCACCGCCAATGCGTAAACCGCGCACCGGACAGGCATCCAGGTAATCAATACCCACAGCAAGCTTAAGATGTTGATCAGGTATACGGGTATTGTTGGTAATGTCAAAGCAGTGCCAGCGGTCTTCCACCCAGACTTCGGCCCAGGCATGGGTCGCGACATGTGCAGAATCTTTGCTGTGCAGGTAACCGCTGACGTAGCGTGCCGGTATATTCAGGCTACGGCAGCAGCTCAGAAAGACATGAGTATGATCCTGGCACACTCCGCTACCGGTGGCGAAAGCCTCAGCGGCACTGTCGGTCACAAGGGTAGAGCCAGGGGTGTAAGGCATCCTGAGCAGCAGGTCTCCCATCAGATTTTCCAGGGTGGTCAGAATCGCCTGGGGTTGATAATAGCGCAGGGCAAAAGCCTGAATCGCCATATCGGGCTGGGTCAGCGGACTGTGGCGCAGGAAAACTAGCGGCGACAAATGCCCCTGCGCCTGATCTTCAATGCCGTGTTCAATCTCCACCACGCCATGTGCCTGAATGGTAATGGACTCATGCGGTTCATCGAGTGTCAGCACATGCATAATGTTGCCGAAGGCATCAGTGGTGCAAACCGCCTTATCCGGTAAGGTCAGTTCCCAGGATAGTATGCGTTGATGAGGCGATTCCTGAGGCGTCAGCCGCAGGTACTGGATACTCCGTTGCACCGCCTGGTCGTAGCGATAATGCGTGTTGTGCTCAATGCTAAGTTTCATTGCGCCTCCAGATAAGTGTGATGAATACTTTCGGCGATCTCGTTTAACTGGGCGAGAAAGGCTTCCAGCCAGTTGTTCAGCCCGATTCTGCTGAGGTCTTTCATGGAACTGAAGCGCAGCTCGGCGTGCAGGATGTGCGCCAGGCGGCGTGGCTGGTTTGCATGGCCACCTATCAGCTCCAGTTGCTGAACCATATCGTTGATACACGCCAGCAACGAACGCGGCAGCTCGTTGCGCAGGATCATCAGTTCGGCGATGGTCTCCCGGCTCAGCGGCTGCTTATAAATACTATGGTAGGCTTCGCGCGCGCTTACCGCCTGCAGCAGTGTGTCCATGCGGTAATATTCGCGCACCGGATCGTCATCAATATCCATCAGCCTGTTTTTCACCTCCAGCAGACGGGCGGTGCCATCAGCCCGTTCCAGCAGCGTCCCGAGACGAATAAAGTGCATCGCGTCGCTGCGGAGCAGGGTACCGAACATGGCACCACGGAACAGATGAGATCGCTCTTTCACCCAGTCAAAGAAGGCATCGGCACCGTCTGAGCCTATGCCCTGACGGCGTATCGATTTCATCGCGATCCAGGTGGCATTGATACATTCCCAGACTTCGGATGACAGACTGCCACGTACCGCATGCGCGTTGTTCCAGCCCATCTGCAGACAACTAAAAATGCTGCTGTAATTCCGGCTATCCAGGGCGAAAAAACTGACCAGATTGGGCATCGTCAGTGTCGGGTTGGTCTCAGCATACAGCTCGCTGGTGCTGGTCAGGTTGAGCGGTACCAGCAGATCATGATTACCCCCGTTGCGGATTGGCATCATCGACAGCTTGTTGGTGACGTCCAGTACCCTGGCGATATTTTCTGCCCGCTCCAGATAGCGGGCCATCCAATAGAGTTCACTGGCTGTCCGGCTCAGCATATATCATCCTCCAGTACCCAGGTGTCCTTGGTTCCGCCGCCCTGTGACGAATTGACGACCAACGAACCTTCCGTCAACGCGACGCGGGTAAGGCCGCCGGGCACCAGTCGAATCTCCGCACCACTCAGCGCAAAGGGTCGGAGGTCGATATGACGTGGTGCCAGTCCGTCGTTGACAAAAGTGGGACAGGTGGACAACGCCAGCGTGTTTTGCGCGATATAATTCTGCGGACGAGCCAGCAACAGGTCACGGAAGTGGGCGAGCTCAGCTTTGTTCGCGGCGGGTCCAATCAACATGCCGTAACCGCCAGCACCGTGAACCTCTTTCACGACCATTTTTTCGAGGTTGGCCAGCACATACGACAGCTCATTTTTATGTCTGCACTGCCAGGTTGGCACGTTGTTGAGGATCGGTTCTTCCTGCAGATAAAAGCGCACCATATCCGGTACGTAGGGGTAAATAGATTTGTCATCAGCCACGCCAGTGCCGATGGCATTGGCCAGGACGACATTGCCAGCCCGGTAAACCGACAGCAGTCCCGGTACGCCGAGCATGGAGTCCGGGCGGAATGCCAGCGGATCGAGGAATGCGTCATCAACCCGACGATAGATCACATGTATTCTGCATGGCCCGGCAGTCGTGCGCATGAACAGCATGCCATCCTTAACGAACAGATCGGCGCTTTCAACCAGTTCAACGCCCATCTGCTGGGCCAGGAAGCTGTGTTCGAAGTAAGCGCTGTTAAAGCGGCCTGGGGTCAATACCACCACGGTGGGATCGTTAATCGGTGAGCTTTCGCGAAGCGTTTGTAAAAGATGCGACGGATAGCGTTCTACGGGAGCAATGCGTTGCTGCGCAAAGAGTTCCGGATAGAGCCGCATCATCATTTTACGGTTCTCCAGCATATAGGAGACGCCGGAGGGGGTACGCAGGTTATCTTCCAGGACGTAATATTCGCCATCACTGTTGCGCACCATATCTACGCCAACAATATGCGCATAGATATCACGGTGGAGATCAACGCCTTGCATACAGGGTTGATACTGTTCGTTAGCCAGAACCTGTTCTGCCGGAATGATTCCCGCCTTCAGAATATGTTGTTCATGGTAGATATCGTAGAGGAAGGCATTGAGTGCCTGCACACGCTGGCGAATGCCGGCATCGAGCATGGCCCATTCGGCGGCCGGTATAATACGTGGCACGCTGTCGAACGGGATCAACCGCTCAGCACCATTATCGTCATCGTAGACATTGAAGGTAATACCTACCCGGTGAAACAGGAGGGCGGCTTCTTCCCGCTTGCGCTGTATAGCCAGGTGATCAGCCTGTTGCAGCCATTGCCAGTAGGCGGCGTAGTGGTCACGGTGCTCACCTTCAGCCAGAAGCATCTCATCAAAAAAGGGTGAAGCGGAGAGATTGATATTCAGCATCGTCACCTCGCAGACGTTAAAGGCTGTCAATCTACCCAAGCATAAAGTGTGCCAGCATCTGAAGAAGCGAAACGGTGCAAAGCCGTAGTGTTGCAACGTCCAAAGCCCTTTTTTGGTGCAGGCCCAGCGCGTGAGTGTCTTAATATGGCGCTAAATGTGCCGTGGTGGACAAAAAAACACCTTCGCCATAACGATTCCGATCTGAGCTGAATCCCTGCGGAATCGATCAAACGTATCGAAGTGGTGAGCGGGATAATGTCGTCCTTATACGACTCCGATGCGCTGGGCGGATACTCCATCTGGAATACAGGCGGGTCGTATAAGGTGAGTAAAACGGTAAAGATCCGCGCAGGGGTTTTGAATCTGACCGATAACAATCTCAACCGTGGCGACTATAGCTATAACGAAGATGGCAGCAGATATTTCGCTGCGGTTGATTATAGTTTCTGGCGTAATGTTCTGGCCGGGACGGTTGAGGTCCCGGCTGTTTTCTGTGTCCGCAGTCTGACTGACGGGATATTTTCACTGGCACTGCACGAAGTGGGGAAGCTGTTTTACGAGCTTTGTTCACAACCCGATAATCAGTGTGAAAGATTATTTTGCGCGTGCAAGAATCGCGTACGCCAGGGCTTGAGCACCCATAACGCCAGACCGGCGGTGATAAAGTCGAAGGTAATAGCGCAGCCAAAGACCAGGTGCCAGTTATGGGTGTGCTGATACATCAGTGCCGCCAGCGGACCGCCAAAGATTGCGCCGATACCCTGTGAAATATACAACCAACCATAGTTCGCTGAAGCATTTTCACTGCCAAAGGTGTCGGTCAGTGTGGATGGGAACAGCGAGAAGATTTCACCCCAGCCAAAGAACACTACGCCTGAAAGCAGTACGAATAGCAACGGATCTTCGCGGCAGGCAAGCCACAGCGTCATCGCAACACCTTCCAGCGCGAAGGCTACAAACATAGTATTTTCGCGGCCGTAGCGGTCAGAAATAAAACCAAACAGTGGGCGTGTTAAACCGTTAGTGAAACGGTCGATAGTCAGCGCCAGGGGCAGCGCGGCCATACCGAAAATTACCGCCTTGCTGATGCCGAAGTCTTCGGCAAAAATCGCCATCTGCGAGGTTACCATCAGTCCCGATGTCGACATCATGGTCATCATGATGAACATCAGCCAGAACAGTGGCTGGCGCAGCATTTCCCCGGACCTGAACTGGCGCTGGTCCGGCACAGGCGACGGTATTTTGCTGACCGACATCGTCATGCTGGTTTCAGGCAGTCTCAGGCTTTGACTGGCGAGAAGACCCACGGCGGCAAAGAGCAGGCCAAATATGGTCATTGTCTGTTCCAGCCCGTAGCTGTTTAGAGAAATGGAAATCGGGAAGGTGGTAAAAATTGCCCCCATGCCGTAGCCCGCCGCCACGGTTCCGGCGGCAAAACCGCGCTGCTGCGGAAACCACTTCATTACCAGTCCCACCACGCCGATATAAACAATACCCGTACCCAGTCCGCCAAGACAGCCATAGACCAGATACAGTGAAGTCAGGCTATTGACCCGGGCGGCGATTACCCAGCTAAATCCCGCCATTAGTGTACCGATAGAGATCAGCAGACGTGGACCAAAACGCTCTACCAGTCGACCCTGGAAGGGTGAGAAAAATGTCTGCAGAATAATCAGCAGCGAGAACGTTACCTGTAGTTCCGCCAGCCCGACGCCGAGTTTAGCAATCATAGGTTTGGTTAACAGCGTCCAGACGTACTGCGGACTGGAAATTGACGCCATGCAAAGTAATCCAAGCAGAAGCTGTACCCACTTGCTGTGTTTCGCTATTACCACCGGTTCGCTCATCGAGGCCATTGTCTGTCTCCAAAATTACGCTTTGCTCTGCTTAACCACTTTTTTGTCGCATTACCTGCTAATGCTCCATCCCCGAAACCTTCATCCTGACACGCAGATGTATACGTGAAGCCACAAGCAGGATGTGTGCCAGTTTAAAAAAGGCATTAAATTCAATTGGTAACGGAATTAGGGACGGGATAAATGTGATGGGGTGCAAAAAATGAGTGCGCTGAGATGGTGCGTGGGAAGAGGGGTGATGGCCCGAAAAGCAATCCGGTACATTTTGATTTCCGGGATGATGCACTAATGGCGTTTGTCGAAAAAGTTGACCAGGTGCCTGAAATTCTCGGATTGGGGGTACAAAAAAGCCCGCAAGGCTTTCACCTTGCAGGCTCTCAGGACTTCGATGATGGTTCTGCCATGATTGTCATATAAGTTTTTAAGCCTGATGTTCGCTTAACACCGCGTGGATCTGAAAAGAAGGGAAGACGTAAACGCGGTGAATCGGAAACCTTTATCGTCCAGACTGCATCATCAATAAAGTGAAAGTGAACGCTTTCACGGCTTGTACTGAGCTTTTCAAAAAAACCGGAGGAATATTCATTACCTAACTGCAAAGATTCAAGAACGCCATCATTGAGACTAATCAGCGTTACCGTAAGAAATTCTTCATAAATTACATCATCCGTGGTGAAAATAAGGTAGCGGTCATTATCAACCTGAACTGCCGCCTCCAGTACATGGCCGGAAACAATAACACCGGTTGTTTTCCCTGCAACAATCACTTCTGACTTCGCTTGTTTAAATTCAGTCGCCGGACTGTTTTCAATCAAAGCCACTGTATTAACCGGCTGCATACTTATCTCCATATACGTCCCATCTCCCACGCAGCGACTGCGCCTCCCACAAATCCACCGAGGACAACGCAGACTGGCGCACCCGGACCGCACATTAACCCAGCCATCGCTCCGCCAGCAGCTCCTCCCGCAATGCCCGCACCGTTAATAGCCAGCTGTCTCCCCATTTCTGAAACCTTGTTCTCAGCTGTATAGATTTCATAAAAGGAGATGGCAATAGAAAGTACTATTAGTCCTTTTCCTGCGCGGGAAAGCCGCATCATCCTCAGATTAACTTGCGGGTTGGATTTACCAGCTGATTCAACAATGCTGGCATAAACCTGATTTTTTTGCGTTTCAGAAAGGGTATTAAAATTGGCCGTGGGACCGAAAAGTGAAGTTGCTTTTTTTGCTACTAACTCATTCAGCGTTTTGCCAGATGATTTCATCTGCTCTGCCATTGCACGGCCCAGCGGAGTACTTCTCGATCGGACCATATCCATTATCAGGTTTCGAGTTTCGTGGGCCTCACGTGCAGCCTGTTCCCATGTGATGAGGCCGAGATTAGCCCGTGATCTGAGGTCTTCAGCCATTTCTTTAATGCGCTTTGAATATTCAAGACGTAAACGAGGATCTACTGAAAGCCGGGCCGCTGCCGCTGAAACATCCCCCTGAAGCGCATTAACAGCTTCTTCAAATCGCTCGCGTCCGCGACTATCCATTGAGTTCAAAAAAGAAGTGTCCATTTTTACTCCATTTCCCGCATTTGCCTGACTGTACCAAAACAAGCTGGGGATCAAAAATCAAATCATCCTGTTAAAAATGATTTTATAGAAAATCTTTCACACTATTCATCTTTGATTTTTTGCATTAATAAACAATAGCTTAAATTGTTATTGGTGGGTGTGGTATAACGGATATCCTTCATCCGCGATGAAGCATGAGCGTAAAAAACCGGCTTTCGCCGGTTCGGGTAGTCAGGCTGCTGCCGGATCGTCGCACTTCGGCAGCCAGTCGGTGCTGCTTTCTTCCGCCAGGTAAAGGTTGGTCTGTATCCCCAGCTTTGTCCGCCGCTTCATGTAGTGCTGTCCGTACTCCCGCATAATGCTTTCCAGCGACAGGCCGAACATCTTCATGCTGAGCGGATTCTTGTATCCGTTGCCTTCCATAAAGGCCAGACAGGCGTGATAAAGGTAACGCCTGGGCTGAAGCGGCCTGATGCTGGCGTTCTCCATATAAAGCGCGTTTGGCTCCGGCATCGTGATCAGGAAGCTGCAGAAGTCCACCATCGGATCCGCATCGCGCTTGATGCGCATCGCCTCGTCAGAGTTCTGCTGCGACTGAAGCAACGCCCTTGCATCCTGTGGCTGGCTGAACTGCTGTATCAGCTGGCGCACGATAACGGCCAGCTCACCGCTGATTTTTTCCTTCAGCTGCGGGTCGCGCTCGTCTGCCGGGATGATTTCCGGGAAGTGCAGGATCACCCGGCGGCGTGATACGCCCCCGCTGCGGTCGGTGAAGCGCATCGGGTTGTTGTTTACCGCCGGAATGTGCGTTGAGTAGGCGTCGCAGTACTTCGGATCTACGGACAAAGTATCGCCGCCGTTAATGGCTTTGATGCGCACCGTCACTGCTACAAAATTACCGAATTGGTTTGGATGACTTCGGCTAATCACAAACACAAAAAAGCCCGCAAGGCTTTCACCTTGCGGGCTCTCAGGACTTCGATGATGGTTCTGGTAACCATCAACCAAGAATTTTGGTGGAGCTGGTGGGAGTTGAACACGGCTGAACCCTCCGTAATTAAATGAAATAAAAACAGTATTTTTTGAAAAGGGTACGCGACTGTTCATGCGGCTCCTTTTGAGGGGTTATCTGCGAGGCGCAGCACTCTTTTAACCGTGTGACCGTCATACTCTTCCAGGTAGGCTCCATAGTGGCGGAACAGCATTTCCGGTCCTTTATGTCCCATCTGCGAAGCCAGCCAGAAAAGGTTTGCGCCCTGACTGATATGTCGGGTGGCGAACGTGTGCCGGGTCTGGTAGGGATTGCGGTACCGGATGCCTGCCTTCTTAATCGTAGGGACCCAGGCCTTTTTGCGTATGGCATCCGCACTCGCCCAGGGCTGCCCGGTTTTCGGATCTTCAAAAACAAACTCTCCCTTTTCAAAGGTGAACATTTTCTGACTGGCGAGTGCCGCGAGAGCATCACCGTTCAGATCCACTTTTCGCCTGCCGGCCCGGGTCTTGGTGGTCTTGATTATGCCAACCACGCTGGCGTTCCGGACGCTGGCCTGGCGCTTCTCTGCATCGATATCTTTCCACGACAGCGCACATAGCTCTGAACTCCGCAGCCCCGTGTTGATAGCAAACCGGAAAAGATTTTCCCATTGCTGATTACCGGCAGCATGAAGCAGGGCGCTGACTTCGTCGGGTGACAGGGGATCGACGACATACCGGCTCTCCTCCGGACGCTGGCTCCGGTATCTTCTTCTGCCTCTGGATCTGCACAGCAACAGCAGCCTGAAGGCCGTAAATCAGGGTGAATGTCGACAATAGGCGTGAGGGTTGAAGTCAGTAATTCATCCATTGAGCCCATTACGGCGCGCCGGTATGTTTCTCCTTCTTCTTTACTGATTTTTCCCTCCTGCTCACTCGCTTCAAACATATTTATTAATGAACACAGCTGATAAGCCACATTCAGCAGCGCTTCTGTGGCTTTTTCTGCAGTCTCACGATGTTGCATGATGACCTCCGGGTCAGGTGAATATGCTGTCGGTAAAGGGCTGGCGGAACGGCCACTTAAAGTTCGTATTTGCCTTTTTCATCTATGACGATGAGGCGCGTATTTCTGATGAAATCACTCATGTTCACGCCCACATCCTGCCAGTGGGCCAGCGCAAGCAGCACATCGCGGCGGGACTGGCAGTGACAGGCATTGACATACGCCTGCACGTGAACAAGAGCGAGGCTGCGCATTTCTTTTTGAGTCAGGACTTTTGAGGGGGTGTTTTTATCCATAGGTTCCTCCGGATTGAGGTAATAAAAAACCGCCTTAAAGGCGGTGGTTAAGTTATCTATTATAAAATGAAATAAATGCTACTAATTGTTGAGGGTTTATTGTTTGTTATGTAGGTTTGATAGTGGTCCTTGGTTAAATAAATAGATCACTAGGGCTGATTAAAAAAATATTGAGAGTTTCATGGGCGCTGTGCTTTAAAGCTTTAATATAATCATCATTTATACGGATAGATGCTTTAGGTAAACCGTTCTCGTTGTTAAAGTAGTCACTGCTAGAGGTTGAATTCATAAGATGTATGGTTTTTTCCATTAGAATATTTTGCCACAATAATACCTCGACATTTAATTTGTTTATTTCGCTCCATAAATCACTTGAACTCGATGTGCTACCCACCCCTATCCCTTTTTTTATTTTTGTCAAAGCATTGTCTGTTACTTTAAAGATAGAGCCGGTTCCTTGGGAATAGTTAATGCAGTTCGATTTAACATGTTCGTTATCATAAAGCTCAGATATAAAATCAAAAAAAACTGGGTTGTTTTTTATCTCTCTAAACATTGGTTGGCAAATGCACTCGTAATCAGAAAGTATATTTTTTGGTAAAATAGGGGGGGCAGGTGAAGCATTGCAATTCATAACTTTTGGAAATAATCCTGAAAATCCAGTATTAGCCTTATACTCGCTGATATATGGAAATCCTAAGTTCTCTGAAATCAAAAAAGCGCTAGAGACATTTAAAAATAGTAGGTTGTTAATTCTCAATCCAAAAACACAAGGGTTAATGTGAAAAGATAATGTTTCAACTCCAATAAGGTTGAGGCCTTTTTTTGATTCTTTTAATCTTTTGAATAATAGTACTCGATCATATGCTCCTGCGCGAAAGTTAATACCAAATTTTGGCTTGATAGCTTCTGATGTTTTATTAAGTTGATTTAACCCATGCCAAATGCCTACTCTGACTTTATCCATCCAGTCAAGGAATAAACTTGCTTCTTCATCATTTAAATTTCTCTCTGATTCTATTTTTACATAAATGGGTTTTATTTTGGACTCAATGTTAGCAAAATTAGAGTTGCATGATTCGCATGCAGGGAAAGTGAAGTGTTTAAATGGAAACTTCCGTCCCTTTTCTTTAACTGCTTTCTCGGTCTGAAATTCATAAGAATAATTGCCTTCAGAGTCTATGGTTATGCAAGGTATACCAAGATTTATATTTCTTCCTAGATCTCCGGTCATTTTTATTAGCCACTGAGGGATAACATGTTCTTTGTTTTTGTTTTTTGGTGGGTTATTACAAAATATACATCTTTTTACTTTTTCCAAAATGCAATCCTTTATTTTGTTTGGTTTAAGATATCGTTTAAATAATTCTCTAAACTTTGAGGTTTTATCACCAGGAACATTAAATGGATTTATTATTTTAGAATTTTAGGCTTTTTGATAATTTTTTGCAATGCACGTATTATTCTCCCTTCCTTGTTATTTACTCTCCACAAACTTGGATTTTTTTGTGTTCACTAAATTTTTCCGATTCAGTAAGAATCTGTTTGTGATACTCCGTTTCTGTCTTCATAGCCTTACTGACGCGATCACTTACTACGCGCCTGCAATGGTTTTCCGCCCGGCTGAGTTCAGAAGTCCGTGCTGGTGGTACCCATCCCAGCTCTGCAGCCAGAATCCCTTCAATCTTGCGGCACTCAATCGCCTCAACCATGCGACGCATGTGCCGGCGTGACCGGGCGTTGTCTTTCACCACAGGTTTAACAGATCTGCCATAGCTGATTTTCGCCATACATCCCTCCGTTAAGTTACTGGCTGCACTGTCGCAACAATGCACTCAGTAACCTGAGGTACGGTGCGTTCTCGGCACCCTTCGTAGAGCTTCCCGCTCGTTGTTAAAGATCTGCTCCTTTTGGCAATACCCGAAACGAGCTGTAATAACCAATAAAATATCCTAGGTTATTTTTAGTGTCAACGTTATTCGACTCAACTTTGCAATGATTTAAAGAATTTTTTTAATTATCAGGTGCTTATAAGAATGATTGATGGCGGAATGAATAACTTCTCAGAGGAGTTTATTTCTCTAGGGTATAATTGTATAACCATTAGATATGGTGAAAAAAAGGCCCTGCCTTAGGCAGCGCTATAAGGTTTTGTAAGCGATTTTTAGGAGAGCGCAGTGAAAAACGCGTTACTAAGGGTTGTCCCAGGAAAGTTCGTGGAAGTTCAACCCAGAGGAAAAGTCATGGCAGCTGTAGGCGAGGTCTATCGTCTTAGTGATCTGGACATGAACACGATCAGACCAATTACTCTGACATCTTCACTGACAGGTATTGGGTCGACTCTAGGATCAGCGTCAAGTAGCACGCCGCTGCCGCCAATAGAATAACGATATGCGGATATTTTGCCTTTTATACTTGCAAGTACATAGTCATTACTTCCGGGCTGCTCTGCGGTATCTACAACTACCAAGCAGCCAGCTGGTAGGTCAGAATACCCGGAGTCATATTTGAGTTTATAAGCTCGAGCATTAGTTGTATCGATGAACTCTGGTACCGGTGTAGCAGTGTCTGTAAGCCCATTTTCATCCCATACAGGAACTATCTTTATCCCATCATAAAACTTTTTTTCTTCAGTAGATAAGTTATGGTCAGCCGATAGGGAATTTCTATTAATTTCCTCAATCATTTCTCCTTCCCCATGCGCAAGCCAGTCAGGGCTAACTTCAAGTGCGCGTGCAATATCTAGTAATTTTTTAGTTGTATGGCTTTTACCTGAGGTTATTTTCCAAACGCTGGGCTGTGACAGACCAGCAGACGCAGCAAGACCAGCTTGTGACATGCCGCGATACTTCATGGCTTTTTTTAGTCTCTCTGACAACGTATCCATTTTCATCTTTAAATGATAACCAAGGTTTTGATGTGGAAACGATAAAGCCACATGTATGGCACGTCAAATATCCTAGGGTATTGCTCTAGGTTAATTCTATAGCTACTATTCAAGACCATTTGGTGAAAAAGAGTACTGATCTTATGAACCAAGCTATTGAGAGAGCAGTAAAAATTGCCGGAAGCCAAAAGAAATTAGCGCAGATGATTGGAGTAAGTCAGCCGAATGTATGGTCATGGCTGCACAATAAAAAAAGAGTTTCACCTGAGCGAGTGCTGCCGATAGTAAAAGCCACAAAAGGACAGGTGAAAGCATTCCAAATCCGTCCTGATCTTCCGGACCTCTTCCCTCATCCTGCTAAAAATCTTAAACATGGCAGATAGGAGGGCATCGACATGAATTCTCCAAAAGACTGGGTCAAGATGCGTACCTCACTCAAGTCGCATCCCAAAGTGAATGAAATCGCTGCGCTGCTAGAGAAACCGGCGGATGGAAGAGACGGTTTTGACGTTTCTGTCAGCGGGCAACGCTCCGCGCTGCTGACGCGTAACGTAACGCGTTGCGTTACGGTCACATCACTATTGCTTGTATGGAGCGCTGCCAATGAGCACACCAGTGACGGCGTGTTCCGTAATGTCGATCTCAGTTACCTGGATGTTCTGGCAGAATTCGATGGATTCGGTGAAGCGATGGCCGCTGTAGGGTGGGCCATCTTCGATGCGGAAAACCGCTGCGTCATTCTGCCTAACTTCTGTGAAAATAACGTTCCCGAATGCAAGCGGGCTTCAACAAACGCCGAACGCCAGCGTCGCTATCGTGAGCGTCAGAAGGCAAACCGTAACGTAACGCATAACGTAACGGTAACGTTAGATAAGATAAGAAAAGAAGATCTAAAACAAAACACACACACCGCGCGCGCGAGGACTTTTCCAGATTCTGTGGATAACTTTGAGGCTGAACAGCCACAAACCCAGACAGGTCAAGGGCTGAGAGCAGGGCAGGGTGCTCAGGCGGCACAGGTAGCAACGGTCAGATACCCTGTCACAGGGCGTAACCGTAACGTTACTGAAGACGTAACGCATAACGTAACGGCCGGCGTAACGCGTAACGGTGATTTACAGCGTAACGATTCTGACCAGCGTTACGGTGACACACCTCCTGGCGTGACGGACATGCGTAACGCATCCGGCGTAACGCAAAGAAACCCTGCAGAACCTGTCACTCTGAATGACCCGGCAGCAAGCATGCGAACATGCCATATCTCTTCGCCGGTACTACAGGAGCGGTTTGCCATGCATCCTGAGTGGCAGCCATCTTCTGACCTGATTCAGATTGCAGCAGAGGCAGGCATGACGCTTGATAAGCTACCAGAGCCCGCCCAGATTGCTGAATTTCGCGCATTCTGGCGAGCAGAGGGGAAACAGTACAGACAGGCGCAGTGGGACCTGAAACTGGCACAGCGGCTGGTGGAGGGACGCCAGTGCCAGCGGAATAGAGCGCCACGACGCGATGTTAACGCGATACCTGATATGTCCTATGAAATACCTGAAGGTTTCAGGGGAAATTAGTTATTGTCTAATACATTTAAGCGCTGTTGATGTATATTTGCACTATCCGGCAATGAAGAATTTTCAAATCTAATTTCATATAAGAGTGAAGGTTTTATTATAAACATTTAAGTATTTATTTAGGTTGAGAATGAATTGAAATGTTAATGTTTAATATGTCTTCTTCAATTACAAGTACTCTCCTTAAACTGCTCAATTACATCAAAGCTCAATTAATAACACTTGCATTGCAAGTGTTATTAATTTTTATATTAAATTATTGTGCTGAATGTTTATTTTTTGTGTGTTTCTTATTTAGGCTTGCCCCCGAAAATCAAGCTCACCTATTCAATTTCTGTTTCCCTGACTACAACTTTTGGAGAGTGCTTTTTTTTATGAGTTTTACCATAATTGAGCATCATAAAGCAGGATAGGAAAGTCAAAATAAATATGGATATATACATGATTATTTTAAACCATTTATTCAATTGTAAGTCAAGGGAACATAATGAGTTGTAAGTAGAAAATGAGATCAATAAAACCCAGATGAGCAATATAAAAAAACAGACCCACTGATTAACTTTAGAGACAGAAATGCTCATGGGGCCAGTTATAAATTTTTCGGCCAGATTTTCATGAACAGGTCTCTCAAGCAAAGTTTTGTATAATGGTCCGGTTATTTCATCCTCTAACAAGTCAAGGTGATTCTCCCAGTTTTCCTGCCAATATTTACTTCCGCGACTTGAAAGAAACCACGCAAAAGTAAATACAGAACCAATGCACGATACCATAAATGAAAGAAAAAACTTACTTGGTATATTTTCCGACGATAAAATAGAAAAATATCCCGCAAATGCAACGGCTATTAAAGCCCAGAAGTAAGTTGCTCTTTTCCAGTAAAGCTCAATCTCAAATTTCCTAATATCCGAAACTTGATTAAATGCTGCCTTTAGAGTCTTTGAATATTTATCTTTAACTCCAAAATTTGAATTATAATCGTCTTGATTCATTAAATAAACCTCCTGCGCTGTTTTTTAAATAAAATGTCTTTTGTTGCTGATTAACTAAGGTTGTACGATTTTATTTAAAGGCCTGATAGCTAAAATTTAATTATTTATGAGTGCGGTAATGCTCGTTTTATTTTTCATGTGGTAATTCAAACGGTACAATTACTTTAATACAAGAATATTCGCTTTTGGCATATAGTCGATTTGAACATCATCAACCTGAGACTCCCTCTGACACTTCAAGTGTGCCAGTTGGATCTAATGGAAAATGATACAAATATTAATTATGCTTTAAAACTGTCACGTTAATATCGCATAACCTTTTAAAATTCTATTATGCCCCCGAACATACGCATACTGTTTAACTGCTCAATACTGTAAGGTTTGGAAATCCAGTAGCTATCAAACTCTCCAACACCAAACTCCTCATGATTTATGCCATTAATAGCGATAACTAGACCGTTAGAGAGTTCAACCTGATAGTTAGGCCGGATTCCAGTGCCGGACATCCCAATTCGAATGAAAATGTTTTTATCATTCGATTTTGCTTCATCAGGCTTTCTTCTTCTTTCTGCAAAAGAACGTGCTGCTATTTTCATTTTTTCAAAGTGTTCTAAGGGAATATCGCGAATGTTTCCGTTCCATGATTTGTCCATAGAGCCCCCATAATTGTTGTTTTAAACCTGACGCTTAACAAGAGCGATTACGCTCGTATGATAATTTCAATGCTATCGGCAGATACTTCATACTTTTTAGATAAAAGTTTCTTTGCCAGTTGAATCGAGATCCCGTCTGTGAACGGTTCGGCATCCTGCATCGGTTCAGGAGCCTTGTTTTCATTATTAGGCATCTTTTTGAATTTAAGATTTTTTTCATTAATACCCAAGCTACTTAATGACAGGTAAGCCACAGGATTCCTAGCTCCATCCCACATGTCAGGGTATGAGGTTTCAGCATATTCATTGACTTTGATTAACCACCTTTTTGGGAGTTTCCCATCCCAGTCAGGTGCAAGTACTACTTCCGAAATTTTGCCAATGAAAAAAGCGGTTTTATGTGGTGCGGATACTGTGCCCCAGTCGTCATTGTGGTTGTCAGCAGGATCTCTATTCTGGACACAGACCACGTACGTACAGCGAGATGCACGTTTTTCACTTAATACCCAATTCCCTGAACCACCATCACTGATTAATCGTTCAAGACCACGAGCGGTAAACACAACTACAGCTGAATCATTCATGTGTATCTCCTCTATGAAAGTATGGCAAGGGTATATACCTTTAAATGAAAAGTCAAAGAAAAGTATCTGAAAGTATCTGAAAGTATCTGAAAGTATCAAAAGTATAAAAAGTATCTGGAGGTATAAACTGACTTGTTTGGATGCTTCACATGAGAGGGCACTTTTAGAGAATCTATAGGTCCCCTCCAGTGATTCTACGATAAGGCTAGGTAGTTAGCCGTTCAGGGAGACCATAAAAGGGCCGGCAACCAGACGCAGTCAGGCGACCGTGGCTTTAACGAAACCGCCGAGCGTCTGGTCGATATGCTTTTCCTGAGTCTTAAACAAGTTTCACTGTATCAGTCAGTACCGTTCTGAAAGTTCTTTCGGATGAAGTTACGGCGCAACGGCAGTCGATTGCAGCTTTCGTGGAGAACGGCATCACTGACCTGCTCCCCGTTGATTAATACACCGCGATGTTAGTAATGTCTTCATAAGCCACATGAGGACATGCCCATGAAGAAGCGTTTTTCCGACGAACAGATCATCAGTATCCTCCGCGAGGCTGAAG
>Ga0308164_10001669_pt1 | contig 24909 bp, 13 predicted proteins | sample PhyTR2_FD_201031 | JGI IMG/M metagenome (GOLD analysis project Ga0308164, IMG submission 201031) | Phyllosphere microbial communities from UC Gill Tract Community Farm, Albany, California, United States - DLSLT.R2 | ecosystem: Host-associated > Plants > Phyllosphere > Unclassified | place: USA... | reverse complement strand
AGCATGGCCGCCAGCACCTAACTTTCGGCCCCTGCTGTCTGATGCAGATAAACACAACCTGTTTGGCCAATTTACCTATGTGCACAAGCCTGAGCCGGGCGATCCGGAACACATACAAATCCAGGGCAACTGGCAGCAGGCCCATATAGGAAAAGTTCTTGTCCCACAATTGAAAAGGATTTCAGGAGCTGAATATATGTGGTTCCATAAAGCTGCTGCACAGCAGCTACAGCAACTCTGGAAAGACTGGGAGGCCGCCGGCTTACTGCATTTACCTTTGACATGGGGCGGGTCATTTAACCCCCGCTTCATCAGGGGCAGCAGAACAACCCTGAGCAACCATACCTTTGGAACCGCATTTGATATCAACATGGCATGGAACGGACTCGGTGCCGTACCGGCCCTGGTGGGGCAAAAGGGGTCTGTACGCGAACTTGTGGAACTGGCCAATGAAAATGGTTTTTACTGGGGAGGTCACTTCAACAGAAAAGACGGAATGCATTTTGAAGTAGCACAAGTAAAATAGTATTTTAGAAGAAATATCCTCTTTTTTCTAAATACCATTTGAGCATGTACCGAAAACTTAACTCCGTTAGCAGTTCCCTTTTATCTATCTTACTTACCTTTTCGCTGGTTCCTGCAAAAGCTCAAACCAGCAATGCCCTTCCCCGGATAGCAATTGCGGGACTGGCGATTGAATCAAGTACCTTCTCGCCCGCCCTGACTCAAGAAGCAGGTATGAGGGCGAAATATGGTGTTGACGTATTTTCAACATATAGTTTTATGGGCTACAACTCGCCGCTTCGCAAAGGCGCGGTTTGGATTCCTACATTGGTAGGTCATGCTATACCGGGAGGCGCTTTAACCAGAGTGGCATACGAGGCATTAGTTGGTAAAACAATTGACTCGCTGAAAAAACACCTTCCCTATGATGGCCTTTACTTTGATATACATGGTGCCATGAGTGTGGTAGGCCTTGAAGATCCTGAAGGAGATTTCATTGTCAGGATCCGGAAGGTTGTTGGCAAAAAAACCATCATCTCTACGTCAATGGACCTGCACGGAAATGTATCATGGCGACTGGCACAAAATACAGACCTGATCACCTGTTACCGCATGGCCCCACATGAGGATGCTATGGAGACTAAAGAACGTGCGGTACAGAACCTGATGGACAGATTGTCCAGCGGCAAAGGAAAACCTGCTTATAAAGCCTGGATTCCGGTACCGGTATTACTGCCTGGTGAGAAAACCAGCACGAGGATAGAACCTGGAAAAAGTATTTACCAGGCGGTTGCCCCTGCTGCTGCGCAACCAGGTATTATTGACGCGGCCATATGGATCGGATATGCATGGGCCGATGAACCGCGAAACCACGCAGTAGTAATGGTAACTGGTGACGATAAACAAAAGGTTACGAGCACTGCCGAACAGCTGGCAAAGCGCTTCTGGGAATCAAGGTCTAAATTCGCCTTTGTAGCACCTACTGGAAATTTAAAAGAAAGCCTCGACCAGGGTCTGGCAAGCAAAACACGTCCTTTTTACATTAGCGATTCGGGAGATAACCCTACTGCAGGTGGCGCAGGCGACGTTACATGGACACTAACGGAAATATTGAAGCGCCCGGAATTTAAACTGGCAGACGGACCATCACTGATCTACGCTTCAATACCAGGTGAAGATTTTGTAAAAAAAGCAATCGCAGCGGGCGTAGGCGCACCTGTGGATGGATATGCCGGAGCTACGATAGATTTCCGTTTTGCCCCTCCGGTGAGACTTGTGGGAACAGTAGAATCAATTGTAAAAGGAGACAAAGATGCACTCACTGAAGTGGTGGTAAAAGTGGGCAGCGTACACATTATCGTTACCCAAAAACGCAAACCCTACCACAAGGAAATTGACTTTACCAGACTGGGGTTAAATCCTCGTCAATCGGATATTGTGGTGGTAAAAATCGGCTACCTGGAGCCTGAATTATATGCCATGCAAAAAGGATGGATTATGGCCCTTACCCCAGGCGGTGTTGACCAAAACCTGGAAGGACTAAAATATAAAAGAATTCAGCACCCAATGTTTCCTTTTGACAAAAACATGAAAGATCCGGACCTTTCTGCAAAGCTGGTCCCCTCATCTGAACAATAACCGGTTTGAGCGATTAATTTCCAGTTACTGTTCCCTTCTCTTCCAGATATCGCCATACAAATCAGGGTGCCGCTTAAACTCGGCACCTACATAGGCACACATAGGAATTACCATTAGATCATGTTCGCGTACATATCCCACCATTGACTGTAACAGTTGTTTGGCAAAACCCCTACCCTCCATCTCTTCATCTACCTCTGTATGGAAAACAGTCATTGCGCCATCCCTGATCTCCACAATCATTTCACCAATTTTCTTTCCTTCATTATATAGATTGAAAGCATCTGGCTCATTTTCTTCGGATATAAATTTTACCTCTGTCATAAACGTTTATTTTAGCAGCACCTAATCTAAGCATCAGTTTTTAAAATTCTCCGATTCAGATTGATTTTAGGATACATCACAAATTTTGTAACATAAAGCCGACAAAGTCATCTTTTAGGATAGGAATGACATACCTCTAAGATTTATGTTTTAAATAAATTCAATTATTAATTTCCTGACTGGAAATAACACTATTTTTGGCTACTGATTATTAACATAAGATCCTTTGAAGTTTATTCTGATGCTCCTGCTGTTCCTTTCTGCAACTCAATTCTGTAGCGCACAAACCGGCTCAAATTTAATTAAAGGGGTCGTAAAGGATTCTGTAAAAAACGAACCGCTAATGTATGTGACCATCAGCCTTCAGGACGTCAAAACCGGTGCGCAATTAAAAACCGCGCTGAGTAAAGAAGATGGGTCATTTGAAGTTCCGGTTACAATAACAACTGGAATTAAACTGGTGATCGCCTCTTTAGGATATGAAATTAAAACGATTAATCTCGCTGAAAAGCAATCCTATCAGCTTGGAACAATACGGCTGAAAGCAACCTCAAAAGAACTGAATGAAGTTACCGTTTCGGGCACACGCCCGATTATAAAACAGGAAGTGGACCGGATAAGTTACGATGTACAGAACGACCAGGAAAATAAGGTATTGACTGTGCTTGACATGCTGCGCAAGGTACCTATGGTTTCTGTAGATGCCATGGACGGGATTAAACTAAAAGGAAGTGGAAACTACAAGATCCTGATCAACGGTAAGGAATCTTCCCTGACAGCGAAAAATCCGGCAGACATATTCAGATCAATGCCTGCGAGCAATATCCAGAAAATTGAAGTGATTACTACGCCACCTGCGAAATATGATGCCGAAGGGATTGCGGGAATTATCAATATAATCACGAAAAAGGACATTACACAGGGCTACAACGTTGGCATTAATACACGTTACAATACGGTAAACGGGCCTGGAATTAATATTAACGGTACGATGAAACAGGGCAAATTTGGGCTGAATGGTTATATCGGTACGAATCAGGAAAACAAACAAACTACCACTTACGGAAACACCAATCATATCCTGAGCCCGGCAGTTTCGTATTTATTGCAGGATGGAAGACAGGTAGTTGATGGAAAAAACAGCTATGGCAACGCAGAACTGAGTTATGAAATTGATACACTTAACCTGATTACTTCAACTTTTCAGCACAATTTCGGTACGCATTCCAATAATTCGAAGTTGTATTCCAACGAACTTAATGCCGACCTCAGCCCTTCCAGAACTTACGATTTGCTGAGCAGCGAAAACTCGCATTCTAAAGGAACCGATCTGGGCTTTAACTATCAGCTGGGTTTTAAGCGGAATAAGGAGCAGTTACTAACGGCATCATACAAGTATACACTTGCGTCTTCCAGCCAGTTTAACGATGCATATTACGTTGGAGAAAAGAATTTCAACTTTCCTAATGCAGTTGATAATAATTACAGACAGTATAATAACTCGGGAAGTAAGGAACATACCTTCCAGCTGGATTATGTTCATCCTTTGAAATTGCTCACCATTGAGGCGGGGGCCAAAGGTATCCTACGGAACAATTACAGTGATTTCGACAACTATAACCAGGACAATAGCAGCGGAGAATACATTGCCGATCTGTCACAGACCAATCACCTCGATTACCAGCAGGATGTATTCAGCATTTATAATTCCTATCAGCTCAAACTAAAAGATTGGGTGATGAAAGGTGGGTTAAGGCTGGAGAACACAAATATTAATGCAACATTTGAAGGTCTGCCATTGGACCAGAGTTACTATAACCTGGTGCCGTCGCTATCCGTACAGCGCAGTATCAACAGCACAAACAGCATCACAATGGGTATTACTAACCGTATACAGCGTCCTGGTATAGATGAGCTCAACCCATTTATAAACAGGAGTAACCCCAGGTTCATTACAACTGGTAACCCCGACCTTCAGCCCGTTACCAATCATTCATTTGAACTGAATTACAGCAACTTCAAAAAAGGATCCTTCAACGTAGGATTATCCTATGCTTATGCCAATAATACCGTGGAAAGCGTGCTGAGTGTAAGCCCCGATACCGTTACCACTACTACATTTGCAAACGTAGGTAAAAACAGACATTACGGAATTGACGTGAATGCCAATTACCCGATTACTAAGAAGCTCACTTTCAATGCGAACCTGGAACTGTTGCGGGTATCCTTATCAGGGACGTATGCCGGACAGTTTTACAACAGTAAAGGTTATCAGGGCCATGCATTTACTTATACCAGCTATAAGTTTGACAAAGGCTATACTGCAGGTGTAAATATCGGCTATGATAGCCGTTATGTAATGTTACAAGGCCGCGACAACGAATTCTTTTTTTATTCAGGCAGCGCCTCAAAAGAAATATTAAATAAGAAAGGCACGATTTCATTGAGTGCCAACATGCCTTTCAGAAAATACAAACACCTGGATTTTTACAACAACGCAGACAATTTCAGGCAAACCAATTATGTTGATATATATTCCCGCCGTATCAGTGTCAGTTTCAATTATAAATTCGGCAGGCTCAATGGAGAAATTAAGAAGAACAGCAGAGGCATCAATAATGACGACCTGGGTACGGGCAGCCGACAGTAAGTTCAAAACATTATCAACAAAACAGGGCGCCCATTTCGTGGGCACCCTGTTCTGAGTACAATTTTATTGTGAAACTTAATATCCCGGGTTCTGCGTAATAGAGCCCTTATTTAAATCTATGGTAAGAGATGGGATTGGCCTCAGGGTTTTCAACCCACCACCAGTCCCCAAAAATGGGTTAATGCCTTTATCAAACCAGTTGACCTTAATTTCACGGTTATAAATTCTGGTGCGGTCTACCAATGTACCGGTACGTTTTAAATCAAACCAGCGGTGGTATTCACCAACCAGTTCGCGTGCCCGCTCATCGAGAATGAACTCAATATTTACATTCGCAGCAGTTATCGCCATAGCCGCAGTTCTTCCCGGCTTGGCAGCCCTTCTTCTAACTTCATTGATCCGGTCAGCAGCAACTCCTAAGTTTCCTAATTTAAAGTAGGCTTCTGCAGCAACAAGGTACGTCTCGCCCAGGCGAGCCAAAAAGAAATCGCGCGTACTTGATCCGTTACCTACAGAAAACAACGATTTTGGATCATCAAACTTTTTAACAGTAGGCGTGGCATTGTCAAGCACGGTTCTTTGTGAGGCCTCCCAGTCTGCCGAGTAAGGGATGATAGTTGTTGCCCTGCGGTGTACAGGATCAACAGCCCTCCACTGTGCGTCTGTTAAGGTATCCCATTTTGGCTTATAGTAGAATTTAATATTCAGGTTTGCCCTGTCGGCAGCCCTGTCATAATAATCATAGTATCTGTCGTAATAGTTTACCATGAATGTAGCGTCAAATCTGGCATCGTTTTCATTATACCTGTCAAAAAGATAAAGCGTTGGTACCAGGGCGTAATTACGGTAAGGATAACCCTGCGTAGCGCCGGAGCCTCCCTGATATGGTCCGAAGTAATTGGACTGTGAATTTCCACCAGTTGATTGTGTGGGCAGCGATGCCGCATCGTACTGAATTGAGAATAAAATTTCAGGATCTTTCTCGTTGCCGGGATAGAATAGATTTTCGAATGTTGTGCTTAACGCCTGGCCGTTGATGGCAGCATCTGCGAGTGTAGCCGCAGTTTGAAAATCCTGCGAGGAGCCATAACTTTCGTATCCCCTTGTTAGATGGATCTTGGCAAGGTAATGCCTGATTGCCCGTTTATTTACCCTGCCATATTGTGCAGAGGTTTCCGGAACCAGGGCCAGGGCCTCGTTCATTTCTTTGATGATAAACTCATAGGTTTCCTGTGCAGAATTTCTCGTGAAGGATTCGTTGGGCGATGTATTCCTGTCTGTGGTGATGGGTACGCCGCCAAAAGTCTGTACCAGCAAAAAATAATAATAAGCACGCAGAAACTGCATTTCACCTTTACGTGCCGGCAGACTGGCACTTGCTGCTGTGGTACCGTTGAAGTAGATGGCCATATTACAGATTTGAATGGACCGGTACAGGTTGGTATAAAAATTCAGCACATAAGAATCGTCTGCAGTTAAGTTCCTGTATTCACTCAGACTCAGTGGCTGATCGCCGGTACGCCCTGCAACATACATATCCGTTCCTGCACAAAACAGGTAAACATTACTGGTGTTGTATACCGTCCTGAGGGTGGAATATGCACCGTTGATGAGCTTTTCGTAGCCATCTACCGTTTGGTAGTATTCATCTGCGACAATACTGGATTTATTGTCTTCCTCGAGGTATTTTTTACAACTTGTTGCTGTTGTAAGCGCTATGATTAATAGGAGTATATTTATTCGTTTCATCGTCGTATCTATTAAAATTTAACATTAAGCCCAAACTGATAAATGACAGCACTTGGAGAGATATTATTGATTGATCCCTGCGAGTCGTTGGTATAGGTACTGGAATCTATACCGCTTGCTGTTTCCGGATCAAATCCGTCAAATTTGGTCCATATAAAAGGATTAAGCACATTCATATAAATTCTGAGGTTTTGAAGATGAGCCTTCTCCAGGATTTTTGATGAAAATGTATAACCCAGCGCGATGTTCTGGACTTTCACGAAAGATGCACTTTTGTAATAACCAACACCGGTAATGCCATCCCAATAAGGTCCGATATTATTTGGCTGAGGGTAGGTATTTGAACTTCTTGCCGGTGTAACACCATTTTCAGGCATGTAATATTCGTTATTTACCTTTAACGTTCCGCGGTCATTGTAACGGATGAACTGGGCATGAAAAGGACTGTAAATCTGTTGTCCCTGACGGGCGAAGAGCGAAGCCGAGAGATCAAAGCTTTTGAAATTTACCTGCGTTGAAAAACCGCCTGTCCATTTCGGGTCTTTCTGACCAATAATCTGGCGGTCGGCAGTAGTAATACTACCATCGTTGTTGAGGTCTTTCACTTTTGCCTGTCCTGGTAGTTGTCCATAGGTGATTGCAGTTGCCCTTTCGGACTCCTGCCAGATGCCGTCGAATACATAGGTGTAATTGACATTAATCGGCTGTCCGATGAACCATTTGTTACCCACAAGATCCTGTTTACCATTCAACAACTCGATGATAGAATTGACGTTCCGGGCAAAGGTGAAGGAAGTTGTCCAGGTGAAATCTTTGGTTGAAACGTTAATAGTTTTTAACGAGAACTCGATCCCTTTGTTCCGTACCGAACTTACATTGTCCAGAATAGAGCTGTAACCATTTTCTATAGGTATCCTTCTGTCGAGAATAAGACCTTTGGATAATTTGGTATAGGCATCAATGCTACCAGAAACACGGCCTTTGAAAAAACCATAATCCAGACCTAAATCATACTCAGTTGTACGCTCCCATGTTAATGATGTGTTGGGTAAACGTGTGGGCACATAACCTAAAGCCGGCGTACCTCCGTAGTCGTAATAAGAAGGGCTGCTCAATGTAGCCTGTGTTTCATATGGTCTGACACTATTGTTATTACCGGCAATACCCGCACTGAAACGAAGTTTCAAATCAGATATGTATTTGGAATCTTTCAGGAAGTCTTCCTGAGAGACTGTCCATGCAACAGCAGCAGACGGAAATGACGACCATTTATAGCCATCTGCCAATTTGGATGAGCCGTCCCAGCGACTGGCGATGGTAGCAAAGTACTTGCCTTTATAGGAATAATTTAAACGCAGCAAATAAGAGACAAGAGAGAACTGGCTAAATTCGCTGGTAGATTTCTGGCGGTTGGCTGAAGAACCCAGATTATAAAATGAAGAATTAAACGGTAAATCGTTCACCCGTGTAGAATCCTGCTCAAAGCGGTCTTTCTGGATACTGTATAAACCTGTTAAGGTAAAGCTGTGGTCTTTAATGTTCTTTCTCACCGTAGCAATATTGTCCAGAATGTAGGAGAATGTACTTTGATTTACACGCTGGGCGTCAGGTAACAGTCCATCACCCTCTGTAGTCAGCGAGCCCCAGAACCTTCCGTTGCGCGAATAGCCAAAACTAGGTTGGAAATTTGAACGGATGTCAATCCATTTAACAGGAGAATACTGAAGATATAAACTTCCCACGCCAAAATTCCTTCGCGTATTGTTATCGGTATTGGGTATTTCAAGCAAAGGGTTAACCGTACTGGTTAAACTTGTTACCGCAGTAGAATTGGGTACGGGGATTTGTCCGGGCCTGAATACCAGATTACCGCTGGCATCGTATGGTTTAAAAATGGGCGCCATACTAAATGCGTTACGGATAGCCACATCACTACCACGTTCCTGGTCGGTTAAGGAGAAATTGAAACTCATACCTGCCGACCACTTGTCGTTAATAATCCCATCAACACTGGCTTTGAAGTTGTATTTGGAAATATCGTCTTTTTCAAAGTTACCCTGTTCGTTCTGGTAACCTGCGCCAATGAGGTACCTGATTTTATTTTCAGGTGCAGCTCCCGATACCGTTAACCAATGGTTGGATTGCACACCATTTTTTACCACCATGTCTATCCAGTCGGTATAATCATTGTTGGCTACACGGTCTAAAATAGCCTGGTTTCCCAAACTACCGATAGTTTTATCATAGGTCCTGCCGGCTAGTATTTCAGGGGATATGTAAGTGTTTTGCCTATACTCCCACCACTCCGGGCCGGTCATAAAATCGGGCATCCGCGTTACATTACGAATCCCGACGTAACCATCATAAGAAATAGATGTACTGCCTTTTACGCTAGTTCCGTTTTTTGTGGTTACCAGTACCACTCCGTTAGAGCCCCTGGATCCATAAATTGCTGTAGATGCAGCATCTTTAAGGATGTCAAACCGTTCTATATCCTGTGGGTTTAAGAAATTGATATCCGGGACAATTACCCCGTCCACTACGTAGAGCGGCTGACCGCCGGCAAGTGAATTTTGTCCACGGATCTGTATGTTATAATTTGCACCGGTACGTCCTGATGAAGCGGCAATATCAACACCGGCTACCTGGCCCTGTGCACCCTGTATGGCACTGACAGTACCACGCTGCGCGATTGAACGGCCTTCTATACTTCCTACAGCGGTTGCAACCTGTGATTTACGTTGTGTACCGTAACCTACCACGACCACCTGATCAAGTTCTTTTGAAGCACCACTAAGAGTGACGGTAATATTTGTACGGGTACCGAGCGGTACTTCTTTGGATTCGTAACCCACAGAAGCGAAAATCAGCGTAGCATTTGCTGGAGCAGTGATACTGAAATTACCGTCTCCATTGGTTACCCCGCCTCCGGTGGCACCTTTGATTTTTACGGATACTCCCGGAAGGCCTGCTCCTTTATCGTCAATTACCTTCCCGGTAACCTTGTTCGTTTGGCCATATACTGCTGAAATGCACCACGGCAATAGGAGAAAAATAAATAGAAATCGTTTCATAATGTAAGGGTTTGATATTTGGTTTGATAATTGGGTTGCATAGCTGGCGCTGAACTCCCTGTGGGAATAGAGCGGGTGTTTTTCTATTTACGGTTGCTAAAAAATTAAATCACAGGGGATCAGTTAAATCCGCTCTTAAAATTCCGGTTTAACACATTAAATAAAAGAAACACAAGGTGATTCGGGGGGGCGTTGCAGGATTGAGATATTCCATTGATTATGAATGTATTATATTTGGTACCCCAATATAATAACTATCGCGCAAAGAAACCATCCTGTACTGTCATGGTATCTAGTTGTGTAACTAAAATGTTGCACCTTAATAACAGTGTCTGATGTACACTAAATAAATTTATATAACAAACAAAAAGGAGGCCTGCGGCCTCCTTTTTGTTTGTTATACTTTGCCCATAAATGGATCGCTAAAGCTGTGCCTGCCGGTTTCTACACGGCCGGCGAAACGTTGTTCAAAGCGTTCTTTTCCTTTAATATGAACACTAAAGTCATACCATCCATGGCTGGAATGCAGGTCTATAATACTGGAAACCCCGTTTCCGCTAAGCCTGATGTTTTTGGGTTTTCCGCCGTAGGCGTGATCTGTGATAACAGCATCGTACTGTTTTCCTTTATCTAGATTGCGCAGTTTCAGCTCAATATTACCGCTGAGCTTTTTGTCATTGATCCTGTCCCGCTGATATTCGCAGTTGAGTTTTATGGACGGATCTGATTGATCTCCTTTGAATTCCCTGAAGAAACCGTTGGGCCCATATACGTTAATATGATATTGAGCGTTGTCAAAAATCGCCAAAGGCAGTTCTTCATTTACTGTATCCCCGGCTTTCACCGCATAGTGCCGGCTGTGCATCTCGTCCCACACAATTTTACCATCAGTTACCTGCTGCGCAGTTTTACCTGGAAAATATACCATGAACGGAGATCCCGCCGTTTTTTTGCCAAACACCTCATCTCTGGATTCAAAGCTCAACCTGACCAACTTTGCAATGGGATCAAACTGACCTGACGCATACAACTGGTAAGGAAGTGCCGTTGAAGGAATGATGCCTTTTTCCTGTTCTGGGAGCAACCCATTTTTACCGGAGCTACTGTTCAGCGATGCTATTTCTTCCTTTGATAAAGCATGGAAATCTGCAGGCAGCGCTTTGAACTTAGCATTGTATATGCTTTGAATAAACTTATCCTTCTCTAAAGGCGCGGGGTTTTTATCCACCTGGTCATCTGCTGGCCGGAATACCGAGGTTAAATCGCCCGTAACCGTTCTGCGCCAATCACTGATAGCTGGCTGTTCAAGCTTTTTACCAGTTTTGGCGCTCAACAGATGTTCCAGGAATTGAAGGTTGGAAGTGTGATCAAATACTTCAGAGTTTACCCAGCCCCCTTTTGTCCAGGGCGAGATCACCAGCATCGGTACCCGGTAACCTAAACCGATGGCACTTTCCCTCTTTTCTTTGAAACCCCGCTCTACCTCCTGCTGCATAGACACAAATTCTGCACGGGTATCTATACCTGGCGAAGCTTTTCCTGTTTCCGGTTTTGCCGTGTGTGGTGGCAAAAAAGGCGGCACGTGATCAAAATAACCATCGTTTTCATCATACGTAATGATAAAAATAGTCTTTTTCCAAACCTCCTGGTTTTTGGTGAGGATATCCATTACTTCAGAGATATACCAGGCGCCATACCAGGGCGAGCCCGGATGGTCAGAAAAATGGCACGGTGGTACCAGCCATGAAACGGCAGGTAGTTCGCCAGAGTTTACGTCTGCCCTGAACTGGTGCAGCACATCGCCCTTTGGCACTTTCATTTCCCTTTTTACCCCATTATCATCGTAAGACATTGTTACCAAATCGTGGTAATCCGGATCGTTTTCATTGGTAACGAAGGCTTTTTTATGGATATTCTTTTCCCGCTCGGATAACTGATCAAACCGATCTTTATTCCATACTTTCTGGTTTTCTTTTACCTCACTGAGCTGTTTCCTTAAAGTTTCCAGTCTGGCCGCTATGCTTGTATCTGCCGGGGCCTGCTTCTGCCGGGCTTCCAATGCCTTGACCTCGTCCTGAAGTTTAAGGCTATGTTTCTCCATAAACTCCAGGTGTTTGCTGTGCAGGCGCACATTAAACTGCTTAAAAAATTCCAGGTCGTTATCGGTAAAATTTGCCAGCCAGTCGTCCTCTTCCCCTTTAAAGCCAACAGGAATGCTCAATTCATTCTGGTAAGTTTTCCAGGAAATACCCAACTCTTCCAGCCGCTCAGGAAATGTGGTCCAGTGGATATCCTTATGATCAATCTCATCGTTCCAAACATGTGCCCTTGAATTTTCGTCCTGTTTTTCACGCACCGTTCCAGAAAAAAAGAAGAGGCGGTTTGGACTGGTGCCTGTTAATGAGGAACAGAAATGCTGATCGCACACCGTAAATGCATCTGCCAGGGCGTAATAAAACGGGATATCCTCCCTATTATAATAGCCAATGGTAAGCGGCATCTCAGCAAAATCTTTATTACCAGAACGTTTGCTATCCAGCCATTTATCATGTTTACCACCGTTCCTTGCATCCACCTGGTTTTCCCAGGAGTGCGGCAGGGAATTCATCCAGGTAGCATTGGTATCTTTAATATTCAACCTGAAAGGCGCATACGTTTTGCCCGCAGCACTACTTTGCAGCCAAACCGGATTTTTATCAGCCAGGCGTATGGCGCGGGGGTCGTTAAAACCCCTCACCCCTTTTAATGTTCCAAAGCAATGATCAAAAGAGCGGTTTTCCTGCATCAGGAAAACCACGTGTTCTGCATCCATATATGTACTTCCCGGTGCAGCATCAATCGCCATAGCCTTCTGAATAGAAGAAGGTAAAACGCTGAATAAACCGGTCGCACCACTTAGTAAGGTTGCTTTTTTAATAAATTCTCTTCTGTTGTCGCTCATTTATATTCACTATTTATCCCACCATGTGCGGGTATTGATCAAATCTGCCCCTTGTCTGGCAACCGCGGCCTTCCACTGATCAGGGTTTTGCAATTGTTCATTCAAAGGATATTTATACCTTCTCGGAATAAGTCCGCCGTTTTGGTTGTCCGGTCCTGCTTTTAACACAGGAAAACCTGTCCGTCTCCATTCAAACCAGTTTTCCAGTCCGGTGTAGAACAACGAGATCCACTTTTGGGTAATGATCTGGTTCATTGCCGTTGCCTGGTCAAACTTAACCCCTGTACGTGAAAGGTAATCTGAAGGCATGGTAGTGTTCAGGTAAATAAACGCGCCTTCAATTCCTTTTTCGTAGTAAGTCTGTGCAGTAACAGCACCACCAATCAGGTTTTTCATCCTTGCCTCGGCCAGTAAAAACTGCAGCTCCGGAAAGCCCATAATATAGCCTTTTGCTACCAAAAGACCTGCAGGGGAAATTGAATTTTCATAATAAAAACTTCCTATGCGGCTGATGTTGTTGGAGCCACCATTGAAATTTAAGGCTTCTGTATCACTTAATCCATTTGGCATACCAACATATTTTGGGCTTCCTGCCGTTACCGACGTAGCCGTTGGCCTGGCAAATATCGCCAAGCGTGGATCGTTAAAAGCTGCAAGCACATTGCCAAATGTATTACTTAAACGGTACTCATCAAAACCACCGATGCGGTTGGTATAGTTAGGAAACTGGTTAGGCGCTTCCGCGTAGTACGAATAATCTCCATCATCCGCGTTGTTCACAAATACAGGGTTAGTAGATGGATTGTTTACGATTGCCTGTAAACGGGCAGATACATCCTGTTTTGCAGAGATGCGCATCAGATACCTTACGCGCAAACTGTTGGCCAGTTTTCTCCATTTCAGGAGGTCGCCCTGGTAAATCAGGTCGCCCTTCACCGTAGATGTACCCGTTGAAAGAATAGTATTTGCAGACTCCAGGTCTTTCAGTATACCTTCATATATAGCTTCCTGCGTATCATATTTAGGTTTAAAAATATTAGTGTCACCAGAGGTAGCTTCACTGTAAGGCGCATCACCATAGGTATCTGTAATTACAGAGAACATCCACGACTTCAGTACCAGCGCAATCCCGTTGTATGCAGGCTGTGCCGACGAAGCAGAAAGTTCTGAAAGCTTTTTTACATCCCTTAAGTAACTGTAATAATTGTTCCAGATGTTGTCTTTGTTGTCCCATAGGTAGCGGTCATCATCCACGAACTGGTATTTTGCAGTTTGCTGTACTACAAGCGTTCCAATTCCCCAGGCCTCGCCCATCTGGGTATTCACAGAAGAACGCAGGATTGATGGCAGGAGGAGATCAGGCGTAATTACCGTAATTGCGTTTGGGTCCTGGTTTTTGTCAGCAAAATCCTTGGTACACCCACCAAGCAGCACGGTGCAGATGCCCATGCCCAGGATTATATTTTTATATAAATAGTTCATCATTAAGCGTATTAAAAGTTAAATTTCAGGTTTAGTCCAACAGATCTGGTGGTAGGGATAGAAGAAGATTCTACACCGGGAACGTAAGTTCCTCCGTCCATTGCAATTTGTTCCGGGTCAATATGCGGCACTTTAGCATGTAACCAAAGGTTCCTTCCAACCAGCGATAACGACATATTGGTGATATTGTATTTCTGAAGGAATTTAGAAGGGATGCTGTAACCTAAGGTTACCTCCCTTAATTTGATAAACGAAGCGCTGTAAGTAGCGGGTTCGGCGATCGACCTTCCATTGGTAAATGCAGAATTCCATGCCCTCGCCGTCAGCACAACATCATTTGGCCTGAAACTTCCATCTGCATTTTGGATTACACCTGGGCTGATTACCCCGTTACCTGAAACAGACAGGTCATAACCATCAGCACGGCCAAGCAGTGTTTCTTCCAGTTGTCCCGCTTCGCGGCCAACTACCTGTGTTAATGAATATACCTTTCCGCCATGCCGGATGTCAAACAGGAAGCTGAAGTTAACACCTTTGTAAGAAAACGTATTCCTTACACCCGCCAGCCAGTCTGGATTGTAATTACCTAACAGTTCACGTGTACCGGTAGACAAAGGCCTGCCGTTGGCATTGTTAATTACCTGTCCGTAATATGGGCTCGAAGGATCTTTTACTCTTTGATAAACTTCGCCATACATATCACCCATGCGGTTACCTACCCTGGCTTCAATGGAAATTGCTTCTTTACCAGCCATCTGGTATACATTGATATCATCAGTCAGTTTGATAACCTTACTCCTGTTCATAGAAAAATTGATATCAAAATCCCATCTGAAAGCATTCTTTACAGGCGTAGTATTCAAGGTCATTTCAATTCCTGAATTCCTGATCTCTCCAGCATTCAGGATCTGCGTGTCCCACCCGCTGGTAATAGATACAGGCACATTGTTCAGGATCTGGTTTTTGGTATTCATGTGGTAATAACTGAAATCGAAGCCCAAACGGTTATCCAGGAATTTCCATTCCAGACCACCTTCAAGGGAAGTACTGATTTCAGGTTTAATATTGTAATTACGTAATACACCTGAAGTATTGAAAACAGGGTTGCTTCCAATAGGGTTCTGTTTGTTATAGGCCTGCGTAAAAGCATACGGACTTGTATCGTTACCACCCCTGGCAGCACTTAACCTTACTTTACCATAACTGATCCACTTTGGCAGCGTAAGCATTTCACTGACCAAAGCACTCAGGGAAGCCGATGGATAGAAGTAAGAATTATCTGTGATTCCAAGTGTAGCATAATTTACTGGCAGCGTTAGCGCACTAGACCAGTCATTACGGGCGGTAACGTCCAGGAAAAGATAGTTTCTGAACGACATCTGTGCAAAACCATACAAACTGTTTACCCTTTTTTTCGGGTTAAAGACCTCAGTTACCAAAGGGATAGAAGAGTTATTTAAATTATAAATACCCGGTGTGAGCAGCTCCGTGGTAAAAGTCGAAATCTGGTCATTGTTATTGATCCGTGCATTCCCGCCCGCATTTAGTGACAGGTTGAAATCTTTGTTCAGTTCACGGTTCGCACTGATCAGGAAGTCAAGGTTTGTTTCCGTATTTTCGATACGTTCTTCCCTATAAGCACCTCGTGGATACCGTTGGGTACTGAACGACCTTTTTCTTTCCCTTAATTCGTTTCCATAGTCGGTACCACCGCGAAGCAGTACATTCAGCCAGCTGTTAATATCGTATTTTACGGCAATGTTACCGATCAGACGGTGTGCATTTTGCGAGTTTGTATTTTCATATAAATTGAAATACGGGTTATCATGATAGTTATAATTAAAGTTGAACTGCTGTCTGTTTTCCATTCCACGCACCCAGTAATCTTTCAGCGAGTTCAGGTCAACCTGCTGTCCCATCCAGTTATTTAGCAGATAGATGATATTTTCTGTGCCATAACTAATGTTTGGACGGTTGCCGCTGTCATTAAGAATATAATTGATCCCCGCTTTAACGCTTAGTTTTGAAGTCAGCTTATAATCTGAATTGAAAGCGAAAGTATTTCTTTTCAGGTCTGTGTTTGGCACAATACCTTTCTGATACAGATTAGTATAAGAAACCCTGAAATTCCCCTTATCATTTGCGCCGGTTACGGCAACGTTATTATTCAGCGTAACACCCGTCTGGTAAAAATCATTCAGGTCAAATTTGTTGGTCCATGGTGTTGCAATAATATCGCCACGCGCGGCAAGATTGGCCGCAGAACCAAGTGATCCGTCGTTGATCAGGTAGATATCCCCGCCACGAAACCCTTTAGTTGTAGGTGAATCAAACTGAGGGATCAGCTGACCGTTGAAGGCAGGCCCCCAGCTTTCGTCCACTCCGTCCCTTACCCCAGAACCCAAACCGTCAACAAAAGAGAATTCGCCGTCGTTACCCTGTCCGTATTTCTTTTGAAAATCTGGTAATACCAATGGTGATTCTAATGTAACGCCTGCATTTACGCTCACGCCAACACCTTTAGAGCGTTTACCGCTTTTTGTAGTAATCAGGATTACACCATTCGCCGCTCTTGAACCGTAAAGTGCCGCAGCATTAGCGCCTTTTAAAACGTTCACAGATTCTACATCATCCGGATTGATCAGTGATGCACCATTTCCGTAATCCACTTCCTGGTAACTGTTTCCAGACGACCCGTAATTTTCATTGCTGATCGGGATACCGTCTATAATATATAAAGGCTGGTTATTGTTAATGTTGAGTGATTTGTCTCCCCTGATGGTTACCCTTGCAGATCCTCCAACGCCGGATGGACTGTTCATTACCGTCACACCAGCAATTTTCCCCGCAAGGCCACTTGAAAAATTAGTTTCCCTCGCCTTGTCCAGCTCATCACCTTTAATTTCCTGCGCTGCATACCCCAAAGATTTTTTCTCCCTTGAGATTCCAAGTGCCGTTACTACTACCTCAGTTAACTGATTATCATCTTCACCAAGAGTAATTCTGATGTTTGACTGTCCGTTTACAGGAATCTCTTCAGTTTTGTAACCGATGTAACTTACCAGCAGGACTGCTTTGGCGTCTGGCACATTGAGGCTGAACTTACCATAACCATCTGTTACTGCTCCTGCAGAACCGCCTTTTACACGGACTGATACGCCCGGCAATGGCTGTCCGTTTTTGTCGGTAACAGTTCCTTTAACTGGAAGCTGCTTTTGCTGACGGAGCTCTATAGGATTAAATGTGGCAGCATTTGAGGCCATAATACCGGTTCCGCTGAGAAGAATTAATGGAATAATTCCTTTCCGTAATGGCATGGCCAACCTTTCTAAAGTAAAATTTCGCATGTATAATCTGTTTGATTGTTGTGAGTAAGCATATCGGCTTATTGTACAGCAATACTAAACATTGATTATTACCAGAAAACTATCTTAAAGTTAAATTTAGTGGAAGTTAGCGTTTTACAGCGTTACGTTTTAGCACTATTCATACTTTAATGCACTGATAGGATTAGACTTAGCAACTTTAACACTTTGGATACTTACTGTTAAAAGCGCAACGAATATCGAAACAGAAGCAGCCACCAGGAAAGGCCAATATGCAAGGTCAACTTTGTAGTCGTATTTTTTCAGCCAGTTGGAAGCCAGGATATAGGCTACCGGAAAGGCAATTACATTTGAAAGGATAACCAGCTTCATAAAGTCCTTATTTAGCAAAACCAGGATACTCGTTAAGTCTGCGCCCAGTACTTTCCTGATGCCAATTTCCTTTTTACGCTGCTCGGCCATGAATAAAGCCAGCCCCAATAAACCAATGCAGGAAATGAAAATAGCGAAGCCCCCAAACAGGTTAGACAACACGCCAAGTATTCTTTCCTCCTGTAATTTATCCTCCATCCCCGCGTTGACAAACTTCAGTTCTGTAGGATAGGCAGGATTAAGTTCCTGGCCCGCAGTTTTAATCAGCTGTAAAGAAGTGCTCAATGGTTTTTCCGGGTTGAGACGAAACAACATCACATGGCTTTCAGCACTGCTGTTGTAAAATATGGTAGGGGGCGATTGCAAACCCGGTTTTACATTATAATAATCCTTGATGATACCAACTATTTTGAATGGCTTATCTCCCCATTTGATCATTGTCCCGATAGGGTTTTTCAGTTCCATCAATTTAAGCGCCGCCTCATTCATTAGAATTGAATTGGATGTATCTGCCGCAAAATCGCGCGAGAAATCCCTTCCTGCTATAATTTCGGTCCCCGTGGTACGGGTGTAGTCGTACCCCACACTTCGGTAATTTATGGTAAAAACTTCTTTAACGTTCTTACCTGGCCAGGAAAGGTCTCCGGTAATTTCTCCCCCATTTGCAGTAAAGTCATAAGGATACTCAGTGGCAGAAACAATTGCCTCTTCTTTGATTAACCGCGCTTTTAATAGTTCCAGCTTGCTCCTGGTCATCAACTCCCCTTCGCGATCCATCTGGACCAGGTTATCCTGATTAAAGCCGAGCGGTTTATTTTTGATATACTGAATCTGCGAATAAATTACTATCGCACAGATAATCATACAAATGGAAAGGCTAAACTGGACTACAACCAGGATTTTGCGGATCGGTAATGATGAACTTCCAATATTTGTGAAACCTTTCAACACTTTTACCGGCGTAAAAGACGACAGATAAAACGCTGGATAACTGCCAGCAAGGACGCCTGTGAGCAACACCAGCGACAATAAGGTGAACCAGAAAGTAAAGGACTGGTACTGAATGGGAATGGTGATATCCAACAGGTTGTTAAAATATGGAAGTGACAATTCCAGTAATGCAAATGCTATAACCATAGCGATGAACGACAACAACAGCGATTCAAGGAAGAACTGCCCCATTAAGGCACTACGGTCGGAGCCCATTGCTTTTCTCACCGCCACTTCTTTTGCCCTTTTTTCTGAGCGTGCTGTAGAGAGGTTCATGTAATTGATACTGGCAATCAGCAATACGCAAAGGGCGAGAAAACCAAATAACCTCACCATATCTATCCTGCCGCCAGAGGGTTTTCCATTCTCAAATTTATTATACAGATGAAATTTTGTAAAGGGAAGAAGAAACGCTTCCATCACTGTTTTTCTATCATTATTGGCGATGAGCTTTCGCATAGCGTTATCTGCCGCTTCAAACGAGGCATTTGCCTTTAGCTTGAAAATTGTAGCACAGGTTACTAAAGCCCATCCATTATTTTTGCTATCGGGGTTTTCCTGGTCAAATAACGCCCAGGTTTGTAAGGCTTCAAACTGAAAAGACTGGTTTTTTGGCAAATCTGCTATTACCGCGGTAACCTTTAAATCTTTTCGGTTGTCCCAGGTGATGCGCTGCCCCAGAGGATTTTCGCTACCAAAGAGTTTTTTTGCAGTCGTTGCGGTCAGCAAAATGGAGTTTGGTTCTGCGAGGGCTGTTTCTACAGTACCGTAGATATATTGGTAGTCAAAGATTTTCAAAAATGAAGGATCAACAGTCAACATTTCCAGTTTGAACCTGTTTTCTTTGTGACTGAACAGTGTCTGCTGATTTTCACGTATCCTGGCCGTGGCTTCTACTCCAGGAACAGACTGCATCCCCGCGGCGGCAAGCCTGTTTGGCGTGGCACCGATTGTAAGCAGACTTCCATTCATATTGAGGTTTAATTTTGTATAATAGATGCGATTTGAACCTGTAAACTGGCCATCATAACTCATCTCGTATTTTACATACAGCATCAATATCAGGCAACAAGCCAGTCCTATAGCAAGGCCGCCGATGTTGATTAATGAAAAACCAGGGTTTTTTAGAATATTCCGTAAAGCAATTTTAAAATTCAGGTACCACATACGTTTTGTTTTCTTGTGCTTAACGAAGAACATGCCAACTAAGATTCAGCATATTTACCATTGATAATCAACCATTTAAATTAAATTTTAATTCTTCACTGTCCGTTACCGAACAAGAGATGTACGCAATCGCACAAAGTTTGCCCTGTCCAAACATATTTTACGCTAAACCTATGGAAAGATCCACTATTGCGCATCATACTTTTAATTAATCTTAAAATTATGGCTGAATTAAATATTTCCAGAAACAAAAAAGAGACCCCCAGAGTAGATTTGACAGCAATAGTTGACCTGGCTTTTCTACTCATTACTTTTTTTATGCTTACTACGTCATTGACTAAGCCTATAGCCATGGACATTGTGAAACCAGATGAAGGAAATCCTGATAATTATACTGCTCTACCTGCATCAAGAACGATGACCATTTTATTAGGGAAAAACGATAAAGTTGCCTGGTATATGGGCGAAGCAGGCAAAAGCAAGCCAAACATTGAGAATTATCAGCAAATCAGGCAATCCATATTAAGTAATAAGCATAAACTTGATGTCACACAAGGTAAAGCAAAATCACTCATCATAGTGATTAAACCTACTTCTAGCGCGACTTACAAGAATTTTGTAGACATTATGGACGAGCTTAGCATTGCAAGAATCACTGCCGCTCCGGCAATTGATGACGACCATATCACAAGCGACGAGCTGAACTTCATGAAAGAAAAGAAAATACTATAATTCAAATCAATCCTTTACTACCCTTACCAAAGGATGGTAAAGGACTGAATACCTTTCTCTACACCATTTACGATGATAGACACCTGATGCTCCCCGGTGTAAAATTTCCTGGTTGTAATCAGGCGGAAGGACTGTTTTCTACTGATCGTAGCAGTTGCTCCGGCCCCGAATACCTTCTCACTGATTTTAAATACTTTTCTGGCCAGATGACCTTTTGATTTCATGTAGTAGATACCGTATTCCAGTCTTATGGTACGGCTCTCTTTATTTCTGTTGGTGATCGAAAAAGAGAATTCAACGCTATCTCCGATTTTAACGTCTGGTGTAAGCACCTCAAAATCCTCAACAATTATATTTTCTGCATCCAATCCATATTGTTTCAATATCTCTGTATGGCCTTGTTTCAATAGCGTACGGCAACCGTGTTTAATGATTGCATCAGTTTCCGGGCTAGTCCCTTTCCAGTTTGAAGCCAGTGCAATCACCACATCAGGATTATCTTTAGCAATATCATTGATACTATTGGCTACACTGCGCCTAACCGATTCTGAAGGGTCCTTTTTCAGGTTCTCTAAAATTGGCAATATGGACGACGGATCTTTTTTGAGTACCGGCAGGGCCATTGCCCAAGGTAATCTGGGACGACTTCCTTCACTGGACAAGCGCCTTACCCTTGCACTCTCATGGGTAGACCAAATTACCATCTGGTCAATCATGCGGTTACCATATTTCAATATAAATGGCCGTACAGCAAATTCACAACTGATAAACTGGGTGATAAACTCAAGGGCCTTCACCGCTTCATCATAATCTTCCAGTCCGTAGGTTTCCACATAATCAGGAAAAAAGATATAGGCCAGTGAATCTTCACCTATGCTATCCTTTCTTAGCTGGTTGATTACTTTTTCTATCAATTTAGATGCTTTAGAAAAATCTGCGGGAAGAAACTCATGGAAGACCCGGGTTGTATGTTTCATTCTGTCTTTCCACTCCTTAGCTGCAAAATCATCACCTAAAACCTTCAGCATGAACCCCTCTTTATCGAAGTCAGGAATTGCACGTTTGACAGTGTCTGCAAACCTGTTATAAAAAGCAGGGGAGTATATATCTTTGATCAGTCCCATACGAGCGAAGTTAATAAAGTATGTTATCCTTACCACTTGTTTTTGGAAAAAACCTTTCCGTTTTGAAAAGGTTGATGCAATACATTTATCGAAACCCTTTGTTAGTATATATTTTAATAGCTGATAGCAAGCCTGTTGTGTTTTATTTCCTATAAAAGGAATAACTGTTGCCTACTGGCCGGCAACAAAGTATAATTCACGACAATTAACATGAAAACACAATTATTGAAGACCACATTATGTGGGGCACTGTTACTCTCAGCTTTCACTTTTACAGCATTTGCCCAGGATGCAAAAACAGATACTGTTCCACAGCCAAAAATCCCATTTAACAACTACGACCTTGGCTGGATCAACGGGCAGAACAGACAGACGGATTTTCCCCTAACCGTTAAAGACAAAGACGGGGAAACCATATTGACCGGAATGGCATTGGTAGACGGGTATTTCAATTACAACTTTGCCCGTCCCAAAGATAATACCCAAACAATTTCGGCATCCATAGGCCGTTCAAATGAATTTACCATCAACCAGGCATCTTTTGGTGTAGAAAGTTATTATAAGAATATAATTGGCCGGTTTTGGTTCCAGACAGGAAATTCATTAAACATTGTGCAGGAAACTGATGCATCGGTATTCAGGGGTAGAAACACGGGGACAGGCAACCTGAAATTTATCAGGGAAGCTGCAGCCGGTTATCACTTTAACGTGAACTACGGCCTGAATATAGAGATGGGTATCTTTATGTCTTATATTGGGCTGGAGAGTTATGTATTACAGGAAAACTGGAGTTATCAGCGTTCTATGGTTTGTGATTTCACCCCATTCTACTTTCAGGGCGCAAGATTTCAGTATTATCCTACCAAAAATTTCAAGACCGAACTTTGGGTTTTAAACGGATGGCAATCGTATAACAGCTATAGCAAGAATCCGGGACTGGGCTCATCCAATTACTACCGTCCAAACGACAATCTGCAGTTGGTGGCCAATTTCTATTATGGAACAGATACCCGCAGCAGTTCAGCAACGTTGTCGTCTGTAAAAAGGTTCCACCATGACAACAGTATAGTTTACCGTTATTATAAAAATAAGTCGGCAACAGGATTATCGCAAGCCGCTTTCAGCCTCAATAACCATTACGGTTTTCAATCAGGAGAAGGCGTAAAAGCCAAAAACAATTACATGACCGGCAGTGCACTGTCCAGCAGGTTATGGTTTAACCAAAACAAACTGGGCTGGACCATGCGTGCAGACTATGTAACCAATCCCGGTTTATATCTTGCATTCTCCCCTGCCCCTGCCATTTCAGATCCTGCTTCAGGAAATGTGATTCCTAATGATTTTGATCAGGCTATTACTGCCGGGAATAATCTTAAGATTACGCAGCTAACTACCACTTTCGATTATATGCCCAACCAGTTTATGACCTTTAGACTTGAATATGGTCACAGACAAGCTAACGTACCCTACTTTGCTGGTGCAGGTGGAACAACTTCGCAAACTGGTTATGTAAATGATCCCATTGATCCGAACTGGAAACCCGATCTGCGCAAATCTGAAAACAGAATTACACTATCTATGAATTTCAGGCTTTAAGGGGCATTTATTACTCCTTCGAAGGATTTCTTATCGTATAAAGTACACTAAGCTACAGGTTCAATATTGGCATTTTAAATATTTTTTGGTGTTCATAGTTGCAAGCACACAATCAAATATCCTATATTTGATTGACCATTAACCAACCGCAGAAAACCAAATTAACCTACACTAAGTTAAAATTGTCTCAAATATGAACCCGCATTTAGACCCTACGGATTTGGGTATTTTAAATCTATTACAGGAAAACGGACGGCTTACCAATAAAGAACTTGCATATACGTTAAACAGGACTATTTCTCCCATCTTTGACAGACGGAAAAGGCTGGAAGAGATGGGATACATCAAAAAATATGTTGCTGTTCTTGACAGGGAAAAAATAACCGCCAGTATGGTTGCCTTTCCGCAGATTGTACTGACCAATCATGGTGATGATGCACTGGAATGTTTTCAACGAAGTGTGATTCAGTTTCCTGAAGTTATGGAATGTTACCACATCACAGGGAATTATGATTTTATGTTAAAAATAATTATTCCGGATATGACAGCATACAATGTGTTTCTCCGGCAGAAAATCGCGACGCTTGATAACGTTGGAAATGTGCATAGTTCTCTCGTAATCTCTCAAGCTAAGGCTGAAATCGGCATGCCAATTGTTTAAAAATGACAGCCATTTCAAAAGCAGCCCTCCAATAGTTATATTCTATTTGGAGGGCTGTTGTTTTTAACTGCCTGATCTTAATTTGCTGATTTAACGCGACTGGCCTCAGCAGCGGAACTCTTAGACCTTTCACGTGCCCCTTTGATATCGCTACTGCCAAAACGGTAGGTACAGGTCAACCGAAATACCCTGGTTTCCGACTTTTCATTGACCGTATAATTCTGCCCAGGCAAGGCACTGGTTATGCGCCAGCGTTGCAGGTTGAAAACATCATTAGCGGCCAACTTAAAAGTCAGCTTTTTGTTGGCGAACGATTTACTCATTCCCAGGTCTATCCCATACTGCGGTTTCATGGAAAGCGTTCCTTCCACCATGGAAGATTGATAGAAGCCGGACATTTCAAAGTTGGTAGTCGAGTTAAGTGTTATCGTTTGGTTGGTATTGGCATTAAAAGCAAGTTTACCACTGCTATACGGCACACCAAGCAAATTTGGTGTACTGAATTTATTATAAAATATAGTAAGGTTGTTGTTGGTCGTCCACCATTTAGCTATAGTAAGCGGGGAATTGATATTAAGG
>Ga0308164_10001668_pt1 | contig 24910 bp, 18 predicted proteins | sample PhyTR2_FD_201031 | JGI IMG/M metagenome (GOLD analysis project Ga0308164, IMG submission 201031) | Phyllosphere microbial communities from UC Gill Tract Community Farm, Albany, California, United States - DLSLT.R2 | ecosystem: Host-associated > Plants > Phyllosphere > Unclassified | place: USA... | reverse complement strand
ATGTCTCCACGGACCTTTGAATCCTCGCCTGAAACCGAAAATAGTGCCGCCCCATGGGGGAAGAGGGCGCGAAAGCACCTCTCATGGGACGCGGCGCGGGTAGCATCGGGTTCGCGGATTGGCAACCGGCCGGAGGGTCGTGGCGGTGGGTTTGTGACTGTTTTGTCATTGATAGATGGTTGGGAGGCTCCGATTTCTCTCCTCCCCGTCATCCCCGTGCAGGCGGGGATCCATATCCTCCGGGCCCAGCGCTTTCACCGCACGTCCTGCCACTATGGGTTCACGCCTCCGCGGGAATGACGGTATTGGGCAGACGTTACGACCAATCGACGAGGACGAGAGAATGACCGGCACGATGGAAACGATGACGATGTCCGACGGCGCGACCGTCGCGGTCTATCATGCGCAGCCGACCGGCGAGCGTCGCGGTGGCCTCGTGCTGGTGCAGGAGATCTTCGGCGTAACCGACCACATCCGCGACCTTTGCGACGAGTACGCGGCGGACGGTTATGAGGTCCTGGCACCGGCCTTGTTCGATCGCGAGCATCCCGGCTTCGAGGCGGACTATTCGGGCGAAGGCCTGGCGCGCGGTGTCGAACTCGCGCGGCAACTCCACCCGTTCGACCTGTCGCTGAAGGACGTCCAGACCTGCATCGACACGCTCGCCCCCGCCGGGCCGGTGTTCGTGGTTGGCTATTGCTATGGCGGCTCGGTCGCGTGGTTCGCTTCGACCAAGCTCACCGGCGTCGCAGCGGCGAGCGGCTATTACGGCAGCATGATCCCAGCGGCGGCGGACGAGGAACCGAAGGTGCCGGTGATCCTTCACTTCGGCCGCCACGATCACGGCATTCCGATGGAGGGAGTCGAGCAGGTGATCGCCAAGGATTGGCCGAATGCGACGGTGTACGTCTACGAGGCGGGCCACGGGTTCAACTCGGACCGGCGTAAGGATTACCACGAGCCTAGTGCTGATCTGGCGAAGCAGCGGACGCTAGAGCTGTTCCGCGCTAACGGCGGCTGAACCACCCTTCCCTTTGGCACCACCCCGGCGAAGGCCGGGGCCCAATTGGAAAGGTAGCAATAATTAAAGGACGCGCTCCGTTAGCGACGTCCCCAAATTGGACCCCGGCCTTCGCCGGGGTGGTGGCTCTGGCAGAAAGGCCAGAGGGGGCAAAGGTGTTCGGCGGAAGCTAGCACTAGAGACGTGAAGGTAGCCCGCGCTTCCTTGTTCTCCCGCGAAGGCGGGAGCCCAGTCTGGGTCCCCGCCTCCGCGGGGAAACAATCTGCTGTAGCCCTCCCGGATCACTCCCCCGGGAAATCAGCCCCAAGGCTGTCCGCCTTGTGCGCCTCGATCTCCTTCAGCCGCTCGGCCAGTTTCTTCGTCACCGCATCATACCCCCAAGCCCCCAGCACCAGATGCCGCGGCGGGTTCGCATTCTCGGTCAGCGCAATCATCGCCTCGCCAGCCCGCACCGGGTCACCCGCCTGCGTCCCGCTAACCTCCCGCGTCCCATCCAGCCGCTTGCCCGCCGTGTCGACATAATCGGCGATCTTCACCGGCGTCTGCTTGAGCGAACGCCCGGCCCAATCCGTCCGGAACGGCCCCGGCTCGACACACGTCACGTCGATCCCAAGCGGCTTCACCTCCGCCAGCAACGCGTCGGACCAACCCTCGACCGCATGCTTCGACGCGGCGTAATAGCCCGACCCCGGGAACCCGACCTGCCCCGCGACAGACGTAATGTTGATGATATTGCCGCTCTTCTGCCCCCGCATGATCGGCAGCACCGCCCGAGTCAGCGCAAACAAACCGAACACGTTCGCATCGAACTGCGCGCGGATCTCGGACTCGACACCCTCTTCGACCGACGCCTGATAGCCGTAGCCCGCATTGTTCACGAGCACGTCGATCCGCCCGAACTTGGCCTTGGCCTGAGCCACGGCATCGTCGATCTGCGCCTGCTCCGTCACGTCGAGCGACAGCGCGAGCGCACGATCCTCGGCGCCCTCCGCCAGATCGGCGACACGATCGGCATCCCGCGCGGTAACCACCGCACGCCAACCGCGCGCGAGCACGAGCTTGGCGAGTTCGCGACCGAAACCGGTCGAGCAGCCGGAAATGAACCAGACGGGGGTGTCGGAGGCCATGAGACATCTTTCGTTATGAGGTATGCCAGGAGAACGGCCGGACCGCCGATTGGCTCCGCTTTGAGCGCAAGCCACGGGATGCGCGCGCGTCGCGACCGGCTATACCGATCCAATGAGCATCGCCCTCGACACCGACACCGCCTGGACAGCGTTCGAGCGCCGCGACCGCGCGTGGGACGGCCGGTTCGTCGTCGGCGTGAAGACTACCGGCATCTACTGCAAGCCGAGCTGCCCCGCACGCCACCCGAAGCGCGAGAACGTCACCTTCCACCCAGACCCGCCAAGCGCCCGCGCCGCCGGCTTCCGCGCGTGCCTGCGCTGCACCCCGGACGAGGTAGGCCGAGACCGGATCGCCGTCGCCGCCGCCGTCGCGCTGCTCGAAGCCGCGGAAGACCGCCTTTCGCTGGACGATGTCGCCGCCAGAGTCGGCTACGCGCCCCATCATTTCCACCGTCTGTTCAAGCGCGCCACCGGCGTCACCCCCGCCGCCTACGCGCGGGCGCTGCGCACCAGCCGCGCAGCAAACGCCTTATCGGAGGACTCGACCGTGACCGAAGCGATCTACGACGCAGGCTATTCCGCCCCTAGCCGCTTCTACGAGGCGGACGCGAAACGGCTCGGCATGGCCCCCAGCGCCTGGGCGCGCGGCGGCGGAGGCGTCACGATCCGCTGGACCAACGCCGACACCAGCCTAGGCGTGCTGTTCGTCGCCGCGACCGACAAGGGCCTGTGCCGGGTGTCGTTCGACGAAGACGCCGACGAACTCCACCGCCGCTTCCCCAACGCCACGATCGAACCCGGCGATGAAGCCCTCGCAGACCTGGCCGCGCAAGTCGTTGCCGCCGTCGAATCTCCCGACCGCGACCACAACCTCCCACTAGACGTCCGCGGCACCGCCTTTCAGGAGGCGATCTGGCAAGCCCTACGCACCATCCCGATCGGTGAAACCCGCACCTACAGCGAACTCGCAGCGCTCGCCGGCCGTCCTGCCGCAGTCCGCGCCGCCGGCACCGCGTGCGGCCAGAATCCAGTGTCGATCGTCATCCCCTGCCACCGCGCCCAGCGCATCGGCGGCGCGCTCGGCGGCTATGCCTACGGGCTGGACCGCAAGCGCGCGCTACTCGCCTCCGAAGCTCAGCGCACCGACTTGCAGGAATAGACGAGCTTCTCGTTCGGCAACGGCGGCAACACCGAACGCACCGCCGCCTGCTGCCCTGCAAGCCGACCCAACGCCGCCTCATCCATGTTGCACACGTTCGGCACGACGCCGCGCGCGGTCCGCGCCGCTTCCATCCCCGCCGCCGACATCAGATAGCGCGTGTTCGAATAGACGCGCGTCGCCGGATCGAACGACAGCACGGACACGGTCTGCTCGGCATCCGGCACCAGCACGCGGTCCCAGCGACCATTCGCGCCGACATATTGCGTCTTGCCGTTCACACACCCCTTCGCACCCCAGTCGATCGGCACGTCCTCGCTCGACGAGATCGTGATCCGGCTGCGCTCCGGGATCAGCGTGCACATCAGCTTGCCGAGCGCGGCATCGGGCGTCGATATTCGCGTCTTGGGCAGCGCGGACAGCGGCACGTCGACCTCACCCGAAGGTCGCAGTACGAACACGATGATCGCGACCAGCACGCTCAGCCCACCGATACCCAGCGCCCACACCGCTTGCCGCCGCTGGCCACGGGACTCGAGCAGACCCGCGCTCCCGATCACCAGCGCCCCCGCCACCAGCAACAGCCCGGCGAGCGCCATAACGTTCTCGCGAGCCCGCCCGGCCTCGGTCCGCGCCTTCTCCAGCGCGACCTCGCGAGTCATCGCATCCTGCGTCGCGGCGTCACGCTTGGCGGACGCCGCATCGGCGGTCGCCTTCGCATCCGCGTCGGCGTCCTGCCGCAAGCGATCCTCGATCGACGTGCATCCCGTCCCGATCGACGCATAAGGCTGTTTCGCATCGCGCAGGAAGCCCGCCAGTTCGGTATCCGCAATCGCGAACCCGAACGTCGAATCGCCCTCCTCGCCGCGCGTGATCGCCGAGTTCACCCCGATCACCCGCCCGCAGCGATCGAGCAACGGCCCACCCGAATTGCCGCGCGCGATGCTCGCCGTGTGAAGAAGCACCTCGACACTGCTCAGCACGCGGCGCCCGGAGAGCACGCCCTCCGACCGCACCGGCGTCATCGGCCGAATATAGTCCGCCGCTGATCGCGCGGTCGCCAGGTCGACGTTCCCCGGGAAGCCGAGCGACACCACCGGATCGCCCTCGGTCATCGGCCCGGTATACAGCGCGCTCGGCGGCAGGCGTGCGCCGGTGAACTCGATCAGCGCCAGGTCGCGCTGCGAATCATACGCGATCACCTTGCCCTGGTAGGATTTGCTGCCCTCGGTCGGGACGATGCCGACGACGACGTTGTCGGGATAGCGCTCGGCGAGATCGACGACGTGCGCGTTGGTGACGATCCGGTTGGGCGCGATCGCGAAGCCGCTGCCATGGCCGAAGCCGACCACCTGGTCGTCGACCACCGCGATCGTCACGACGCGCACGACGCCGCGCCCGGTGGCGGCGATGTCGTCCGCGGATGCGGAGCTCGCCAACCCGAAGGTGAGCGCGAGAAGAAGCAGCAGGCGGATCATGTGCCTGCCTTCGGGGAGTTCGCGGCGGCGATCAACCCTGACCGTCGCACCGCACGACAGCGGCGCTTTCACGCGCCTGTTTTGGTTAGCAAATTATCAAGCCTTCGCGCCTAACCCGGTCGGCATTCATCCAGGGATACAGGCATGAGCGCATTCGGGCGTCGTAATGGCATCAGCGGGGGGCAGTCGGCCCGTCCCGCATTCGGCGTCGCGCGTCCGATGCAGGGAAGCTCGGGCAGCAATCCCGTGGCGCGCGCGGAACCCGAGGGCGGTGCGCAATTTCCGCCGATCGATTCGCTGCCGATGCCGGGGGAGACCGACGGATTCAGCTCGGGCATGATGCCCGCCGGCCAGCTGGACGCGATGCAGCGCCTGTCCGATCGCCAGAATGCGAGCGGGGAAGCGGGCAACAGCCGGACCGAGGGCTTCGAACAGTCGATCCACAAGATCAAGGAACAGGTCCTGCCGCGCCTGCTCGAACGCGTCGACCCGGAAGCCGCGGCAACGCTCAACAAGGACGAGCTGGCCGAGGAATTCCGCCCGATCATCGGCGAAGTGCTCGCCGAGCTGAAGCTGACGCTCAATCGCCGCGAACAGTTCGCGCTGGAAAAAGTGCTGGTCGACGAGCTGCTCGGGCTCGGACCGTTGGAAGAGCTGCTGGCCGATCCGAACATCACCGACATCATGGTGAACGGCCCCGACCAGACCTATGTCGAGCGCAAGGGCAAGCTCGAACTCGCGCCGATCCAGTTCCGCGACGAGGAGCATCTGTTCCAGATCGCGCAGCGGATCGTCAATTCGGTCGGCCGCCGCGTCGACCAGACCTCGCCGCTTGCCGATGCGCGCCTGAAGGACGGCTCGCGCGTCAACGTCATCGTGCCGCCGCTGTCGCTGCGTGGCACCGCGATCTCGATCCGTAAATTTTCGGCCAAACCGATCACGCTCGACATGATGGCAGGCTTCGGCTCGATGTCGCCCAAGATGGCCACCGCGCTGAAAATCGCGGGGGCGTCGCGGTTCAACGTCGTGATTTCGGGCGGTACCGGTTCAGGCAAGACGACGATGCTCAACGCGCTGTCGAAGATGATCGACCCCGGCGAGCGCGTGCTGACGATCGAGGACGCCGCCGAGCTTCGCCTGCAGCAGCCGCACTGGCTCCCGCTCGAAACGCGGCCGGCCAATCTGGAGGGCCAGGGCGAGATCTCGATCCGCGATCTCGTGAAGAACGCGCTGCGTATGCGGCCGGACCGGATCATTCTGGGCGAAATTCGTGGCAGCGAGTGTTTCGACATGCTCGCGGCCATGAACACGGGTCACGATGGCTCGATGTGCACGCTCCACGCCAACTCCCCGCGCGAAGCCTTGGCCCGCATGGAGAACATGGTGATGATGTCCGACATCAAGGTGCCGAAGGAAGCCATTTCGCGCCAGATCGCCGATTCGGTCGAACTGATCATCCAGGTGAAGCGCCTGCGCGACGGCTCGCGCCGCGTGACCAACATCACCGAGGTGATCGGCATGGAGGGCCCGGTGATCGTCACGCAGGAGCTGTTCAAGTTCGAGTATATGGACGAGTCGGCGGACGGGAAGATCCTGGGCGAGTACCGGTCGATGGGGCTGCGGCCGTACACGCTGGAGAAGGCCAAGCAGTTCGGGTTCGACCAGGCGTATCTGGAAGCGTGCCTGTAGGGGCGGAAGCGTGCCGAAATCGAGCATTTCCAGCTTCACTTCCACCACCCCGGCGGAGGCCGGGGCCCAATTGGGGGACGGTGATAATATCGGCCAGCACCCTCGTTATTGGCACCTTCCCAATTGGGCCCGGGCCTTCGCCGGGGTGGTGTGCTCTGCAGGCATTGCGCATCTCGGTTAAGCCTTCATCGGCCTGATTATCACCAATTTCATAGAGCGAGGTTCGGCAGGCTAGCCCGCCTTATACCGTTCCCTCGCGAACGCGGGGGGCCAGGAACCACGAACGCCCCCGCCTGTGACCCTGGCCTCCCCGCGTTCGCGGTAGTCCAATTATTGTTTCGCCAGGCCAGGCTTAACTAGATCAAGATAATGCGCGCCGTGACAAACGGATACTGTCTCGCAGGCAAGCACGCCGCATCGCTATCCACCCCGTCTCCGCCCCGCCCCGGCGAAGCCCCCGCTTGTACGCGTCCCCCGACCCGCTAGGGGACAGCGCCACATGCGTCGTGCCCTGCTCACCCTCGTCCCGCTGATCGCGGTCCTCTTCGTCTCGGCGCGCGAGCCCTCGAAATCCGCTCCGGCAACCGCGACCTCCCCCGCCGCACGCGAGCGCGGCGTGTACCATCTCGCGGCGGACGCCGAAGCGCGCTGGATCGCGTTCGACCTCACCCCCGGCAACCAGATCCGCTTCAAGATGCAGCTCGACGGCCGCGATGTGACTGCGATCCTCGACACCGGCGTCAGCTACACGCTGCTCGCCAAGGCCTCCCCCGCGGTCGATCCCGCCAAGCTGGTCGCGGGTGGCAGCGCGACCGCGATCGGCGGGTCGGTCGCACTCGGCTGGATGCCGACGCGCTCGGTCGCGCTCGGCGGTCTTGCGCGGACCGGTGGCGGCGTGACCGTCGCCGATCTGCCCGCGATCGCCACTGGCAGCGCCTCCGCCGTCGACCTGCTGGTCGGTGCCGACATGCTCGCCGGCCATGCGCTCGACATCGATTACGCCGCCAAGCGCTTCCGCCTGCTTCGCTCCGGCCGCCTGCCGTTCAAGGGCGAGAGCGCACCGCTGCGCGTCTCCGCCGAACGCAGCGTGTATGAAAGCGCGCTCACACTGGGCGGCCGGCGCCTCGCGCCGATCGTGGTCGATACCGGCGACGGCTCGTCGATCACCGTCACGGCGGCGGGATGGCAGGCGGCGAATCTGAAGGCGTTGCGCACCACCAGCGCGATCGCGTTCGGGCTCGCCGGCCCGGCAGTCAGCGGCCTTGCGATCGTTCCTGAGATTGGCGTCGGCGAGATGATCGCGCGCGAGGCCGAGGTCCGGATCGAACCCGCAGACGGCTTCTCGCAGGCGATCGGTACCGCCGGGCGGATCGGCTCCGGCTTCCTCCAGAATTACCGCGTCCTGCTCGATCCCGGCGCACGGCGGATGGTGCTCGGCCGAGGTCCCAAGGCCGACCTGCCGCCGCCGCGTTCGACCAGTGGCCTGCTCATCGGCATCGAGAAGGACCGGCTGAAAGTCCTTCACGTGATGCGTGGCGGCCCGGCGGCGGCATCGGGCTGGAAGGACGGCGACCTGATCTGCACGATTGATGGCACGCCCGTCACCACCGGCTATTCGACGAGCTCGATCGCGTCATGGACGGCGGGCATGCCCGGCCGTGTCGTGACGCTCGGACTGTGCGACGGCACCATACGCAAGCTCGAATTGACGCATTTTTATTAGGACTGCCCATGTTTAGCCTGCGTCACCGATCGGGGCAGGCAATCTTGCTGCTCCTCGTCGCCTTCGCGCTCCGTAGTCCGTTCTTCGGCAATCCGGTGATCCACAGCGACGAGCAGTTCTACCTGCTGGTCGGCGATCGCCTGCTGCACGGCGCATGGCCGTTCGTCGACATCTTCGATCGCAAGCCGGTCGGCCTGTTCCTGATCTTCGCCGGCATCCGCAGCGTTGGCGGCGATGGCGTGCTGATGTACCAGCTTGCCGCGACGCTCGTCGCCACCGCCACGGCATTCCTGGTCGCGCGGATCGTCAGCCGCCTATCTCCCGATCACGCGAACCCGGTGGCGAGCGTCGGCGCGGCGCTGATCTATCTCGTCTGGATCATCGTGTTCGACGGTGCGGGCGGGCAGTCAGCAATATGGGGCAATGCCTTGATGGCGGCCGCCGCGCTGCTGGTACTCGATACGACCTGCGGCCACCGGCATATCTCCTTGCGCGGTGCCGGGGCGATGCTGCTGATCGGCCTGGCGATGCAGATCAAATACACCGCCATGTTCGAAGGGATATTCTTCGGCCTGACGCTGGTGTGGGCCGCGTATCGCGAGGGGCGGTCGATCGGTCGCCTAGCGGCCGATGCCGCCTTGTGGATCGGCGCAGCGCTGTTCCCGACCGCGCTCGCCTGGATAGTCTATGCCGCGGCCGGCCACGGCGACGCCTTCGTCTTCGCCAATTTCCTGTCGATCTTCGGTCAGCAGGACGACGACACGCTCAGCTCCAACCTGCTGAAGCTGTTGGGCGGCGTGGGCATGAGCCTGCCGCTCGCCTGGCTTGCGTGGCGTGGCCGTCGGGCGGGAAGCTTCGCGCTCGGATGGCTCGCGGCGGCGGTGATCGCGATCCTCATCATGCATACGTTCGAGCTGCTTTACCTGCTGCCCCTCGCGCTGCCGCTGTCGGTCGCGGCCGGCACGGGGCTGAGCGGCCCGACCGTCCGCACGACCATGGTCCGCCTTGCCGCCGTACTGGTGTTCGGCGCGCTTGCGGCGACCATCATGACCAGCGTCCGCATCGGACGACGCGGCAATGCGCGCCAGATCGCGCAACTCGTCCAGATGATCGGCCCGCAACCCCGCGGCTGCATGTTCGCCTTTGGCAGCGAACCGATCCTCTATTTCCTGACCCGGTCCTGCCTGCCGACGCCGTATATCTTCCGCAGTCATCTTGGCCAGACGACCGAGTCGCACGGCACGGGGGTCGATCCGGTCGTGGAAGTCACGCGGTTGCTCGCAGCCCGGCCCGGCGTGATCGTCGTACGCGCGCCCAAGCCCAGCACGAACCTTGCGACCCAGGCGCTCGTACTGCGCGCGATCGCCACGCGGTATCGACTGGTCGGCTCGGTGAAGATCGGTGGGTTGCCGCAGAGCGTCTATCGCCTGCGTACCGACGCTACCCGATGACGAGGCGCGATTACCTCAGGTCTTGAACGCGAGGCCGATCGTCACCGCAAGTCCGATCAGCGCCAGCATCTGGACGGTCGGCCAGTCGACCCAGCCCACCGAATCCGGATCGCGCCGACGGCGCCGTCTGCGTTCGCCAAGCCCCGCCACAACGGCCAGCACGACCAGTCCGCCGCTTGCACTCCACAACACCGGCGCCCCCATCAGTCCAAGCGTTCAGCCGAGCTTCTCGACCTTTTCCTGCAACTTGGCGAGTTCGTTGCGCAGCGCCGCAATCTCGTCGTCCTTGCTGGCGGCGGGTGCAGGCGCAGGTGCGGGCGGGGTCATCGCCTGTGTTGCGGCGTCGAACATTTCGAGGTTGCGCTTGGCAATGTCGGCGAACGGCGAGTTCGCGAACGCGCCTTCGACTGCGGACTTGAACTGGTCGTGGTTGCGACGGAAGCTGTCCATCGACGCCTCCAGATAGCCGGGCACCATCGTCTGCATCGAATCGCCGTACATCGAGATCAGCTGGCGCAGGAAGTTCACCGGCATCATCGTCTCGCCGCGGCTCTCCTCCTCCATGATGATCTGCGTGAGGACGTTGTGCGTGATGTCCTCGTCGGTCTTCGCATCGACCACCTTGAAGTCGCGGCCCTCGCGAGTCATCGTCGCGAGATGATCGAGCGTGATGTAGGATGACGACTCGGTGTTATAGAGCCGCCGGTTGGCGTACTTCTTGATGATGACGATTCCGTCGGCAGCCTTTTGCTTCTTCATGGATCCCCCGTCTTATGTTTGAAACGGAGGCTACAGTCTTTGATGACGCACCGCAACAAGGTCCGAGGCCCTTACCCTTGTTCCTTTCCGTGCTGCGCAACGAGACTGCAGCATCGCCCGAACGGATGGCTCGCGCGCTAGCTGGATTGCGCGCCTATCAGGGCGCACCGCGAGAGGAACGCCCCGTTCCGCGGCCTGCGATCCACCGCGCTGGCCGGGTCGCGTTGCGCGATTATGGCGGCGAAGGGCGTCCCGTCGTGTTCGTCCCATCGTTGATAAACCCGCCCGACATCCTCGATCATTCGCCCGATTCTTCGCTGGTGCAATGGATCGCCAGGCAAGGATTCCACGTTTGGCTGGTCGACTGGGGATCACCCGGCGACGCGGACCGCGACCTCGATCTGGCGGCGCATGTCGAGCGGTTGCTCGTCCCGCTGCTCCAGGCACTTCCCGAGCCGCCGGTACTGGTCGGCTATTGCCTCGGCGGTACGCTCACGCTGGGCGCCGCTGCTATCACGCCCACCGCCGGTGTCGCGACAATCGCCGCCCCCTGGCACTTCGCGGGTTATGGCGAGGGCCGTCCCACGCTCGCCGCGACCTGGGCTGCGGTCCAGCCCGCCGCGGCGCTGCTCGGCCTGCTCCCGATGGAAGTGCTCCAAGCCGGCTTTTGGCAACTCGACCCTGCGCGCACGATCGCCAAATACGAAGCCTTAGCGGACCTCGCCCCCGACAGCGACGCGGCGCGCGCGTTCGTCCGACTCGAGGACTGGGCCAATGCCGGCGCGCCCCTCCCCTATGCCGCCGCCGCATCACTGTTCGAGGACTGCATCGCCAACGACCTGCCCGGCAAGGGCGACTGGGTCATCGCTGGCACGCAAGTCGATCCGCTCGCGCTCACGTGCCCGACCGTCGAGTTCGTCTCGCTCAGCGACCGCATCGTCCCCGCCGCCACCGCGATCGGCCTCGCCGACCGCCGCGACCTCGGCGCAGGCCATGTCGGCATGATCGTCGGCCGCTCCGCACGCTCGCGCCTATGGGAACCGCTCGCCAACTGGATCGCCGCACTCGACTGACCTACATGGGGTCCAAACAAAGAGGACCCTGACATGACCGACCAGAACCCGAACGACGTCGTCATCACCGCCGCCAAGCGCACCCCCGTCGGCAGCTTCCTCGGCGCGTTCGCGAGCGTACCCGCGCACGAGCTCGGCCGCATCGCGATCGAAGCCGCGCTCGAACAGGCGGGCGTGGCCGGCGAAGAGGTCTCCGAAGTCATTCTCGGCCAAGTCCTCACCGCGGCCCAAGGCCAGAACCCCGCCCGCCAGGCCTCGATGGCCGCCGGCGTGCCGAAGGAAATCCCCGCCTGGGGCGTCAACCAGGTCTGCGGCTCGGGCCTCCGCGCGGTCGCGCTTGCCGCGCAGGCGATCCAGACCGGTGACGCGACCATCGTCGTTGCGGGGGGGCAGGAATCCATGTCGATGTCCGCACATGCGCAGTCGATCCGGGGCGGGCAGAAGATGGGCAACCTTGCCCTCGTCGACACGATGGTCAGCGACGGGCTGACCGACGTCTTCAACGGCTATCACATGGGCATCACCGCCGAGAACCTTGCCGAGCAATACCAGGTCACGCGCGGCGAGCAGGACGCGTTCTCGGTCGCCTCGCAGAACAAGGCCGAGGCCGCGCGTGGCTCAGGCCGCTTCAAGGACGAGATCGCGCCGGTCACGATCAAGGGCCGCAAGGGCGACACGATCGTCGCCGACGACGAATACATCAGAGCCGGCGCGACCATCGAGAGCGTCTCGGGCGTGAAGCCCGCGTTCAAGAAGGACGGCACGGTAACGGCGGCGAACGCCAGCGGCCTGAACGACGGCGCCGCAGCCCTCGTGATGATGCGCCGCGACGAAGCCGAACGCCGCGGCTCGACGATCCTCGCGACGATCAAGAGCTGGGCCTCGGCGGGCGTCGACCCCTCGATCATGGGAATCGGCCCCGTCCCCGCCACCCGGCGCGCGCTGGAGAAGGCCGGCTGGATATTAGCCGACCTCGACCTGATCGAGGCCAACGAAGCCTTCGCCGCCCAGGCACTGTCGGTCGGCAAGGAACTCGGCTGGGACGCGAACAAGGTCAACGTCAATGGCGGCGCAATCGCGATCGGCCACCCCATCGGCGCCAGCGGCGCCCGCGTCCTGACGACGCTGATCTACGAGATGCAGAAGCGCGATTCGAAGAAGGGACTCGCCACGCTTTGCATCGGCGGCGGCATGGGGATCGCCATGTGTATCGAGCGGTAAGACCCCAAAATCCCGTAACTTTGTATCGATAGCGCTACCGGGTGTGACAAATTGTGACGATTTTGTCACATCCGGTTGCAAACGTACAGGTGAGCTCATCTCAACCTGAACACAGGCTTGCCAGTTCGCTGCTATGCGGGCTGTATGTCACCCATAACGGCAAAAGTGCCGGAAAATGGGGGACATTAATTGTCTAGAGCACGTGATTTCCTATCTGCGACGATCCTTGCGGCCGGAGCTGTCATCCTGCCGTCCGCGGCATCCGCGCAGGTCGCACCCGCGACGGCCGGAGGAGTGCCCGACGGTGCTAATTCTCAGGCTTGCACGCCAACCCCGGGGTCGCCTTGCCCGGACGGCACGACGCTGGAGAGCGCAGACGGCCAAGAAGCCAAAAATGGTGAAATCACCGTTACGGGCTCACGCATTCGTCGCCCTAACCTGGACTCGGCCGTCCCGATCACCTCAATTGCTGGCGACGTCTTCTTCCAGCGCGGCAACACCAACGTGGGTGACACGCTGAACGATCTGCCGCAGCTGCGCAGCACGTTCTCGCAGCAGAATCCCGGCTCGGGCATCGGCATCGCCGGTCTCAGCCTGCTCGATCTTCGCGGACTCGGCACGTCGCGTACACTGGTGTTGGTCAATGGCCGTCGTCACGTCCCAGCCGATATCCTTAACAACGCGGTTTCGCCCGACGTCAGTTCAATTCCGAACGACCTGATCGAGCGGGTCGACATCGTTACCGGTGCTCAATCGTCGGTCTACGGCTCTGACGCGATCGCCGGTGTCGTCAACTTCGTGCTGCGCGACAGCTACGACGGCGCGCAGATCCGCGGCCAGGCTGGCGTTTCCGAAAAGGGCTTCGGCGGCAATCAGTACGTGTCGGCGATGGTCGGCAAGAACTTCGCCGATGGCCGTGGCAATTTGACGCTGCACGGTGAATATTCGCATCAGGAGCGTGTTTTCGGATCGAACATTCCCTCGTTCCGCCGCGTTGACGGACTTGGCATCGTCGATGTTGATCCTGCAGGCCTGCCCAACGGCAGCGACGGTTTCCCAGATCGTATCTTCCTCCGCGACATCCGTAGCGCCGCCATTAACCGCTATGGCCTGGTCCCGATCACCCAGCTGTCGACCAACCCCGGTTGCGGTACGGGGATCGGCTCCACCAACGGGGCGCCCGGCACAACGGGTGGCACGGCGTATAACTGCACCTACGTCTTCTCGCAGGACGGACGCCTCACGCCCCAGACCGGCACCCGTTACGGCCAAGGTATCATCGGCGGCATTCTCGGCGGCAACGGCCAGACCGGTCGAGAAGGTCAACTTTTGTCGGTGCTGCCGTACCAGCAGCGGTTGAACTTCAACCTCCTTGGCCACTTCAAGGTCAGCGATGCATTCGTGCCCTTTATCGAAGCCAAGTGGAATCGTGTCGATGCGGTCGGATCCAACGCTGGACCGTCGTTCATCCAGGGGACTTTTAGCCAGTTGGATCTGCGCGAGCGCGTTCGCCTCGACAACCCGTTCCTCAATCCGGCTGACCGCGCAACGCTTGCCAATGCAATCCTAGCGTCAGGCTGCAACACCAGCCTGACGGCCGCCTGCTCGCCGACGGGAAGCCGCTCGACGTTCGGCGGTCAAGGTATCGGCGGCCCTCTGAACGCAGCGGATCGCGCGGCAATCGCAGCTGGAACCTATCGCTTCGTGGACTCGCGTGTCCTTGCCGACTCCGGAATTCGCGACGAGAAGTTCCGTCGTGACACCTACCGGATCGTCGGTGGCGTACGCGGCAACTTCAACGACGACTGGAACTACGAAATCTCGGGCAACTACGGCAAGTTCAAGGAAGACACGACGACGTTCGGCTATCTCGACAAGCAGCGCTTCCTGCTGTCGCTTGATGCGGGCCGTAACCCGGCAAACGGCCAGATCCAGTGCCGTGCCCAGTTCGATGCGGCTTCCGCGGTACCGTTCGCCGGCAGCGACGCGCGTCTCGCCAGCGACATCGCGGCCTGCGTTCCCTACAATCCGTTCGGTGGCGCGGATAACACAGCGGCGGCAAACTATTTCCGCTACAACGCCCGACACAAGGCCAGCCTATCGCAGCTTGACATCCAGGGCTTCGTCGGCGGCGATCTGAGCCAGCTGTTCGAATTGCCAGGTGGTCCGATCGGCTTCTCGCTCGGTGGCGAATATCGCAAGGAGCGCGCACGCTACCAGAACGATCCATTCGTCGAGAGCGGCGCAACGAATGCGGTCATCATCGGGGAGTTCGACCCGCCTGCGTTCGAGGTGAAGGAAGCGTTCGGCGAAATCCGCATTCCGCTGTTGAAGAACATGCCGTTCTTCCATGAGCTGACGTTCAACGGTGCAGGGCGCGTGTCCGACTACAAGGGCTCCGTCGGCACGGTCTATACTTACAACTTTGGCGGAGAATGGGCTCCGATCCCCGACATCCGCTTCCGTGCGAACTACGGCAAGTCGGTTCGTGCACCGAACGTGTCGGAAACCGGCTTCCCGGCAGTGCCCAACTTCGCACCGGGCTTCCTCGATCCTTGCGCGTCGGGCAACATCGCCAACAACCCCAATCGTGCGGGCAACTGCCTCGCCGACCTCGGTGCCGGCTTGCTCGCAGGACTGCCAAACGTCTCATATTCGCTGAACATCATCAGCGGCAGCAATCCGAACCTGGATGCCGAGACCTCTAAGTCGCTCACTCTGGGCGGCGTGTTTACCCCGCGTGCCGTGCCCGGCCTGTCGCTGAGCGTCGATTATTATGACATCAAGGTGAACAACGTCATCGTCTCGCTGACGGCACAGACGATCGCTAACAACTGCTATGACCAGGCTACGACCAGCAACATCTTCTGCTCGCTCTTCACGCGCTTCCGTGGGCCAGGCACCGGATCGTTCGGTGAGCAGCCGGGTCAGATCCTCGGCAACTCGCTGGTGTCGGCAGGCGTAAACTTTGCCAAGCGCGTCCGTCGCGGCATCGACGTCAACGTCGGCTACCGTGCGGAAATTGCCAACGACGTCCGGATCAACTCGAGTGTGATCTATGTCCATGGCCTTGAAAGCAGCAACTTCGAGAACCCGGCAATCCCGTCATTCGAGAACAGGTTGCTCGGCGAACTCGGCGATCCGGTCGACGAAGTCCGCTTCGACACCGACCTTAGCGTAGGTGCGGTCAGCTTCGGTTATCGGCTCCGCTATATTGGGCCGATGTGGGTGAACGCGTACGAAGACTTCAACGCGCTGCAATCGGCATGCACGCCTGCCGGTTGTCCACCAGTCAACGCGGATTACTCGGATATCCGCAAGTACCCGAACGTCTTCTACAACGACGTACGGTTCACCTGGAACCTGTCGAACCAGGGCGGTGCCGGCGATGACTTCCAGTTCTACTTCGGTGTCGACAACGTTCTGAACAAGCTGCCGCCGCTCGGCAGTTCCGGCACCGGCGCCGGCAGCTCGATCTACGACATCCGTGGGCGTAACTTCTATGCGGGCGTCCGCGCACGCTTCTGATCCGGTTCCAAACGAACCAGACGTGCGATATTGTGGGGTCGGTGGTTTCCACCGGCCCCCTTTTTTTTATGGGTGACGAATGATCCACGATCCCGTTGCGCAAGCCGATCGCCTGCTCGCCGCAGGCCGCGTTCGCGACGCCGTGATGCTGATCGAGCAGGCTGGCCATTCGGGCAACATCGATGCGCTGTTCCGGCATGCGACGTGGAAGCTCGCGGGTACTCCCATCCCGCGCGATTTGCCCGGCGCGCGCGTCCTGCTTCGACAGGCGACGTCGCTGGGCAATCCAGAAGCGGCGCTCGTCGAGATCGCACTGACTGCGAACGGCAGTGGCGCCCCAGCGGATTGGGCCGGCGCCCGCGCTTTGCTCGACGCGGCGGCGGGAACCGATCAGGTCGCCGCCGACCAACTGACCCTGCTTGATGCAATGACGCTAACCAAAGACGGTGCGCCAATCGATCCACCACGCGCGCAGAGGATCGGCGAGAACCCCGACGTTCGGCATATCGCCCGGCTATTCACGCAGGAGGAGTGCCTCCATATCGCCCAGTGCGCGGCCGATATGCTTCAACCCGCGACGGTCGCCGATCCGCGGACCGGGCGTAACGTCGCCAACCCGGTCCGCACGTCCGATGGCGCCGTCATCGGCCCGACCCGCGAGACGCTGGTCGTCCAGGCGCTGAACCGACGCCTTGCGGCCTTCACCGGGACAGACTGGCGGCAAGGCGAAGCGCTGTCGATATTACGCTACCAACCCGGCCAGCAGTTCCGACCGCATGTCGATGCATTGCCGGTCACGAGCAACCAGCGCATCCGGACTGTCCTGGTCTATCTGAACGAAGGCTTTGCTGGCGGCGCGACCTATTTCGTGAACAACGCACTCAGGGTGACGCCACGCACCGGCGATGCGATCATCTTCGACAATGTTCGCGCGGATGGCTCGATCGATCCGGCGACGCAACATGCGGGAGAACCGGTCACCGCCGGGGTCAAGTGGCTCGCAACACGCTGGATTCGCGCGCGACCGTTCAGTGTCTGGACCGGCCCCGAAAACGCGGCATGATCGCTCAATTCCACATCCGCACGAACCGGCCGCCCAGCCCTGTCAGCAACTCGTACTGGCTCATGCCTGACGCCGCCGCCGCCGCAGGAAGTCGATAGTCGAACGACACCCAGTCCCCCTCGATCTCGTCCCCCGCCAGGGCGATCGCCACCAGGTCCATCGAAACGCGGCCCAGAACCGGCAAATCGTTGCCCGCAACGGACGACGCTGTTCCGATATTGGAAAAACCCCGCCAATAGCCGTCCGCATAGCCGAGGTTGACGATTCCCACCTCGGTATCGACAGCCGCATACCACTGCGCATTGTAACCGACGCTCCCACCCCTGGAGACGCGACGCCGTTGTAGTATCTGCGCTTCGGGCCTGACCACTTGTCGGATCAGATCGCCCAGTTCGGGCCGGGGGATGCCGCCATACAGAGCAAGGCCGGGCCGTGTCAGGTCGAACGCATATCGCTCGCCAAGCGCGACTCCCCCCGAGTTTGCCAAGCTCATGCGTTTAGCCATCGTCCTACCGACCAACGCCGCAAACCGGTCGCGCTGTTCCGCGTTCATCAGCGAATCCTCGTCAGCGCAGGCCAGGTGGCTCATCAGCGTTTCGATCTGGAGCCCGTCGAGTAGGCCGCTTGCGACGTCGTCCGCCGACACGCCGAGGCGGTTCATGCCGGTGTCGACCATGACGTCGCACACGCCGCCCCCGGCTGCCTTCCAGCGCGCAACTTGTGTCGGGGTGTTGAGGACCGGGCGGGCGAAGCTGGCGGCTGCGGCGGGCATGTCTTCCGCGCGGACGCCGTGGAGGACGGAAACCGTCAGGCCCAGCGGCGCGAGTTCGGCGGCTTCCTGCCAGTTCGAGACGAAGAAGTCGCGGCACCCTGCGTGTGCCAGGCGGCTCGCGACTTCGATCGCACCGAGACCGTAGCCGTTCGCCTTCACCGCGGCGCCGCACGCTGCGGTGCCGCTCATGCGGTCGAGCGTGCGCCAGTTCTGGACGAGAGCGTCGCCGTCTAGGCGCAGGCGGAGGGGGGCATGAATATCGATCACCCGGCGTGGGATAGTGCCGCGGGCGCGGCGCGTCGACCGTCTATGCCGCCTCGATGCGTCCGACCGGCACGAGCAGGCAGCCGTTGCCGTCGTCCAACCCGGCCACCCGGACTCCGAATACATCGCCGAGCGTTTCCGCGGTCATCACCTGGGCCACGGGACCGAACGCGACGACGCGGCCATCGGCGAGCAGCAGCGCGTCGTCGGCCGCGCGCTGTGCCTGGACGAGGTCATGGAGGACGATCGCCACCCCTGCCCCGCCGAGCGCATAGCCTCGCAGGCGGGCGAGCAGGTCGATCTGGTGCGACGGGTCGAGGCTCGCGAGCGGTTCGTCGGCGAGCAGCCAGCGCGGCTCGCCCGCCAGCACGCGCGCAAGCAGGACGCGCGCGCGCTCGCCGCCGGAGAGTTCGCCGACCGGGCGATCGGCGAGGTGCGTGGTCTCGGTGTCGTGCATCGCGCGGTCGACGGCGTCGCGGTCTTCGGGCGACGGGGCAGCATGGGCGCCGAGGTGCGGAAGGCGGCCGAGCGCGACGACATCGCGCGCAACGATGTTCCAGTGGACCGTTGCGTCCTGCGGGAGATAGCCGATCGCGCGTGCGCGGGCGCGCGGGTCCATACTGGCGACGTCCTGCGCATCGAGGCGGACGCTGCCGGTGCTGCGGTCGACGAGCGCGGCAGCCGCCTTGACAACCGTGCTCTTGCCGGCGCCGTTGGGGCCGAGGATCGCGGTGACTCGGCCGGGGCGGAGATGCGCGGAGACGTCGTGGAGGACGGTACGTTTGCCGAGCTTCACGCGCAGTGTGTCGATAATCAGATCCATGCGCGGCCCCGTTCCTTGACCAGCAATCCGAGGAAGAACGGCGCGCCGATCATCGCCATCGCGACGCCGAGCCGTACTTCGCCAGCGCCGGGTGCGAGGCGGACGAGGCTGTCGGCAGCGAGCACGAGCGCCGCTCCACCGAGTGCGGAGGGGAGTAGCAAGGCGCTCGGGCGGTGGCCGAAGATCGGCCGCAGGAGGTGCGGTACGACCAGCCCGACGAAGCCGATCACGCCGGTCACCGCGACGCCTGCGCCAACCACTAGGCCGGTGCCGAGCACCACCAGCAACCGGACGCGACCCATCCGTATGCCTAGCGAGCGCGCCGCAGTCTCGCCGAGCGACAGCGCGTCGAGACTGCGGCCGGTGAGCATCAGCAGCACGGCGCCGACGACCATCGGCGGGAGCGCGAGCGTCACGTCGTCCCAGCCGCGATCGGTCAACGCGCCCATGATCCAGTCGATCACCTCGGCGACCGCATAGGGGTTCGGCGCGATCGAGATCAGGAACGCAGTCAGCGCGCCGGCAAGGCTCGAGAGCACCGTGCCCGCGAGGATGAAGGTGATCGCGCTCGGCGACCGCCATGTCAGCGCGGCGAGCAGCGCGACCGCACCGCCTGCGCCCAGCATCGCGGCGGCGAAGATCGCGGGGCTCGAGCCGAGCCCGAACACGATCGCCGCTACTGCCGCGAGCGCTGCGACCGACGACACGCCAACGACTGCCGGGTCGGCGAGCGGGTTGCGGAGATAGCCCTGCAGCACCGCACCCGACAGCCCGAGCGTGGCGCCGAGCGCTAGCCCAAGCACCGCACGTGGCAGACGTAGCTCGAGAATGATCCACCAGCGCGGGTCGGTCGAGAACCAGGCAGAGGCCGGCACCCAGACCTTGCCGCAGCCGAGCGACAGGCCGAATAGGAGAATCACAAGCAGGACGAGCACGATAACTTTGAGCGTGCGGGTCATCGAAACGCCTCCTCGCCCATGCCGACCACCGCCACCACCCCGGCGGAGGCCGGGGCCCAACTGGGGGACGGTCGTGACGGCGCGCGGCACTCCGTTACTTCCGCCATTCCAATTGGCCCCCGGCCGCCGCCGGGGTGGTTCTGGTATAGTCGCCGCATCACAGCCCCGCCCGAATGGCGGCGAGGCGTTCGAGCGCCGGTGGAATGGTCGGGCCGCCGCAATTGATCAGGACGCGCGGGAAGACGGCTTGCGGCGTGTTCGGCAGCAGGCGGCGGCGCAGTGTCGTGCCACGGCTGGCGCGTTCAGGGGCGATCACGACGGCGGGCGGCTGCGTCACGATCGTCTCGGCGGACAGCGTGCCGGTATGCGTCAGGCCGTAGCTCGCGGCGGCGTTGCGAAAGCCGACACGCGTCATCATGTCGTTCAGCAACGTGCTCCCCCCGGTCGCGAGATCGCCGCTGATATAGAGCAACGCGCTCGGCGAAGCGCCATCCTTGCGGCTCCAGCGTACCACTGCGCGGTCGATCTCGGCATTGATCCGCGCGCCGCCCATCGGCGCTCCGGCAGCGTCGGCGATCTGCGTCACCTGCGCCTGGCTCTCCGCGATCGAGTCGGGAATGCCGACCAGCAGCGTCTTCAGTCCGGCGCGCGCGTAGGCCGCCTGAGTCGCGGGCGGCGTGTAGGTGCTGGCGATGACCAGATCGGGGTGCAGCGCGATCACCTCCTCCGCGGTCCCGGCGATCCCGCGGAACCGCCTCGCGACGGCGATCGGGATCGAGGTCGCGGAGGGATCCTGCGAATAATGGCTGATCGCGGCGATCCTTGCGGGCGGCAGGATGCGGACGAGCACCGAATCCACGCACGGATTGGTCGAGACGATCCCCCCGCCTACTCCCGCGCCGGGGGGTTTTGCGCAGCCCCCAAGCAGGAGCGCGAGGAAGATCGTCCCGCGCCTCACTTTAGGCGCAACCGCACGCCGCCATAGGCCGCGCGGCCGTAATTGCCGTAGCCTGCGATCGTCTCGTACCGCGAGTCGGTCAGGTTATCGACGCGGCCATAGATCGCGAACCGCTCGCCGATCGGCAGTTCCGCACGCACGCCGGCAAGCGCATAGCCGTCCAGGCGCGTGGTATTGGCGGCGTCGTCGACACTGTCGCCGACCATCGTCACGGTGCCGCCGACCGACAGCCCGAACGCGAACCGGTAATCGGCGTCGACGCTCGCGGTCTGCCTGGGCCGGCGCGCGAGGTCATTGCCGAAATTGGCGCCGATCGAGCGGTTTTCGGTATCGATATAGCTATAGTTGGCGGTCAGCGTCAGCGCGTCGACCGGGCGTAGCGCGAGCGTGAACTCGACGCCATCCGCTTCGGCCCGCGCGACGTTGTCGTAGACGCCGAACGGGCGGTTGGCGCAGATCGAACCAGGCGTCGTCAGCTCGACCGGGCTGCAATCGCGGAAGTCGATCTGGTTGCGCGTGCGGCGATTGAAATAGGTGACGCCGACGCGGGCACGATTACCGAGAAACGCCTGTTCGGCGCCGATATCGAAGTTGCGCGCGGTCTCTGGAGCGAGGAAGCCGTTCCCGTATTCGGAGAAGAGCTGGTACAAGGTCGGTGCCTTGAAGCCCTCGCCGTAGCTCGCGCGGACGGTGGTGCTGGTGCGCAACGCCAGCGCGGCGTTGGCGCCGAACGTCGTGTGGCTGCCGAAATCGTCGTGATCGTCGTTGCGGATGCCGCCGGTGATCGTGAGGATGTCGAGTGGCTTGACGATCAACTGGCCGTAGACGCTGGTGATGCCGGTATCCGCGAAGGTGAAGCCGTCGTTGAAGCGGCTGTTCTCGCGCTCGACGCCTGCGACGACGCGCACTTGGTCGAGCGGACGGAAGTCGCCCTGATACTCGTAGCGCTCGCTGCGGCCGCGGCCGAGAAACGTCACGTCCCCGCCGGGCTGCGAGTAATTGTCGCGGTTGATGTCGGCGATCGTGAACGCCACGCGGTTGTTGAATCGGCCGTCCGCGAGGTTCGCATGCAGCCCCGCATAGCCGTAAAGCTCCTGCGTAGTGGAGTAAGCGGGGCTGTCTGCGACCACGAACGTATTCGGGTCGAAACCGTCGTCGATGTCGACCTTGCTATCCGCGAAATAGCCGCGCAGGTCGAGGCCGATGCCCGGTGCGAACTCGACGCCGACCCGCCCGGTTGCGCCATATTGGCGATAGCCGTCGCGCTCGGTACCGCTGGCTGCGGACGAAATACCGTCGGTACGCAGATAGCCGCCGGTCAGCGATCCGGACACCGGACCCGACTTGCCCGACACGCCCGCGCTCGCGAACACGCTGTCGGCATAGCCATATTCGGCGTTGGCGCGCGCCTGCACGCCTTCGGTCGGCGCGGCGGTGATGATGTTGACGACGCCGCCGATCGCCTGGCTGCCCCACGGCACCGAGTTCGGGCCGCGCAGAATTTCGATCCGCTCGACCGAGCTGGACAGGAGGTTGCCGAAGTTGAAGCCGCCGCCGGTCGACGACGGATCGTTGACGCGCACGCCGTCGATCACGACCAAGGTCTGGTCCGCCTCGGCGCCGCGGATGCGGACGCTGGTCAGCGCACCGACCGTGCCGTTGCGCGTGACGGTGACGCCGGGCGTGGTCGAAAGCAGGTCGGATACGATTGTGGTCTGGCGGCGCTCGATCTCGGCGCGGTCGATCACGGTCACCGCTTGCCCGATCTCGCTCAGCGGTTGCGCAGCGCGGGTCGCGGTGACGACGATTTCGGGGGGGGCGGTTATGGTCTCCGCATAGGCCGGCGCTGCGATCGTTGCGGCAGTCAGGAGAAGGAAGAATTTCGTCATCGGCTGCGTCCTAACCAGAACCGCCAGCGACCATTCGCCGGGCGGCCAGACGTCTCTCGCTCGAGGAAACCCGGCATGACCGGAGCACTCGTCCGCGCCGGACACCCGCCCGCGCAGTGGATCGACCGTGAGAGGCAGGTCTCCTGGCTTCCGGGTCGCCGCGCCCACCCCGCCTTCCCAGGTCGAGACCCAGTGGCATATTCGGGGTGGCCGCTATCCGGTCACAGTTGCGGGTACAGCGCCGGTCTTGCGAACATATCCGCGCACCGACTTCCCTTTTGATCCCGTCGCCGGGAACCCTTCACGTAGGCGGCATTAGTCGCGCGCCATGCACGGGTCAACGCGGGGGATAAGGAGCATCGACCCGCGATAACGCGCGCTGAGGTAGGGTTGGCACAGCCCATCGCACCACCCCGGCGGAGGCCGGGGCCCAGTTGGGGAACGTCGCTAACTGAGCGCGGTCCTTCGTTTACTGCGACCTTGCCGACTGGGCCCCGGCCTCCGCCGGGGTGGTGGCGTGTTAGTCGGGACGTCGCTTCCCCTTCCTTGTTCTCCCGCGAAGGCGGGAGCCCAGTCTGGGTCCCCGCCTTCGCGGGGAAACATGCTGTCTTTCTTTCCCTGGCTGCGGGCGGATTGACTCTTACCGCCCGCCGTACCGCAGCCCCACCCAGATCGTTCGCGGCGTAGCGCGCTCGACGATGTTCGCGCCGCTGATCCCTGCTTCGACGCGCTCGTTGAGGAAATTCTCTGCCCGAAACTCGGCCACCAGCGATCGCAGGATCGGCAGCGCCGCATACGCGTCCAGCGTCGTCGTCGGATTGAGCACCCGCGTGTTCTGGTCGTCATCGAACTGCCGCCCGATATGCCGCAAGGTCAACGACAGCGTCGCCGCATCGCGCCGCCAGTCGACCGTCCCCGACACCTGGTCGCGCGGGGTCTGCGCCGGTCGCAAGCCGTCCAGCGCAGCCGTAATACCCGCCCCCTCGACCTTCGAATTCGTATGCGACCACGACGCCTGCAGCCCAACCGGCCCCGGTCGATACGACGCATCCAGCTCGAACCCATGCGCGCGGATCGCGTCGAGGTTCTGGCGAACGCGGTAGGTCGTCACCCCTGGCAACACCTGCGGCGGGTTGGTCGTCGTGACGTTCGCCACCGCATCCTTCAGCCGGTTGTAGAAATACGTCGCGGCGATGCTCATCCCCGGCGCAGGCGTCAGCGTCACCCCGCCCTCGACACCGGTCAGCCGCTCCGGCGCCAACAGCGCGTTCGCCGCGGTCGCATCGTTGCCGACACGGAACGGGCGATACAGTTCGTTGAGCGTCGGCAACCGCCACCCGCGATACCCGGCCGCGCGCAGCGTGATCGCCTCGACCGGCTGGTACGCAACGCCTGCCCGGCCGGTCGTCTCGCTGCCGTCGCGATCCGCATACCGGAGGTTGGTCAACGCCGCGCCACCCGCCAGCGGCCGCTCGGACAGATAGCCACCGTCGATCGACCACCAGTCGACCCGGCCACCCAGGCTGAACGTGAAGTCGCCCGCGACCAGGCTCCCATCCGCGAACACGCCGGTCGTCGTCGTGCTCCCGCCAGCCTCGCGCCGCCGCGTCGGCACGGTATTGACGAACGTATACAGCTCTTGCGTCTTGCCGCTGACCTCGCGAACATCCGCGCCCAGACGCAGCGTGATGCTCTCGCCCAGCGGCGGCGCAATCTCGATCCGTCCGCCAAGCCCGGTCGCGGGCGTATTATACTGATTCAACGACTGGATCGCGGTCGACCGCGCGGCATTGATGCTGTTGAAGCTGCTCGCGAACGCGCGCGTCTGCAGATACGCCAGCGCCGAATACCCCCAGCGCCCGCGCCCGATGAGCCGGACGCTCGCGTCCGCGCCTTCGCTCTTGTTGTCGGTAAAGTCGCTCCCCCGGTCGCGCCGATCGGTGAACGCGCTCG
>Ga0308164_10001667_pt1 | contig 24914 bp, 19 predicted proteins | sample PhyTR2_FD_201031 | JGI IMG/M metagenome (GOLD analysis project Ga0308164, IMG submission 201031) | Phyllosphere microbial communities from UC Gill Tract Community Farm, Albany, California, United States - DLSLT.R2 | ecosystem: Host-associated > Plants > Phyllosphere > Unclassified | place: USA... | reverse complement strand
TACGATAAAAATGAAGATGCCACCGACTATACTTTATACCAAAAAGCGATGGCTTTAGGATTTAAAGGCGATACACAGGCGAAGATCACCAATCTGAAGAATCTTCTGTCCAAGTATCCGGATTCCGAGTATTATGATGATGCACAATATGAAATGGGAGCTGCATATGCTGCCCAGGATGATTTTGCCAATTCCAATGATGCTTTTGCGAAAGTGATCAAAACTTCTTCGGATAAAGATCTTATTGCCAATGCGTCTATTTACAGAGCCCAGAATTATATTGACCAAAACCAGAATGATAAAGCACTTTCTGAGCTTAAATCTCTAGGCGAGCAGTATAAAAATACGGCTTATGCTGAAAAGATTGTTCAGGCAGCAAAACCTATTTTCACGAAAAACGGAGACGTTTCCGGATATGAAAGCTTTGCAAAAAATATCGGGGTGAATGTGGATGCTTCTGAGATCGACGAGATCAATCTTTCTACCGGAAAGCAGTATTTTACGAAGAAAGACTATAAAAATGCTATTTCTTACTACGAAAAATATTTAACGCAGAATCCTACCGGAGAAGGTCTTTACCAGGCTAAATACGAGTTGGGAGAAAGCTACTATCAAACTAATAATGCTACGAAAGCGCTTCTTGTCCTTCAGGAAGTAGCATCAGTACAGAATGACTATCAGGATGACGCGCAGACCCGTCTGGCACAAATATCTTTGGCTCAGGGCAATACGGAAGAAGCTAAAAAGTATCTAGAGAATATCAAAAATTCTTCGGATATCAGCATTAGAAACTATGCTAATGTGGAGCTAATGAAGATGTATGCCAATGAGAAAAACTTCTCTCAGGCTGAAAAACTGGCCGATGCGGTAATTGCAAACACGAAAAACTCTTCAGCGATTATTGAAACTGCGAAAGTGATCAAAGCAAGAAGCCTGATGAATTCAGGGAAAGATAAAGACGCACAGTCAGCGTACACTTCTCTTGAAAAATCTTCCAATACATCGGTAGCAGCAGAAGCACTATATGCAAAAGCTTATTATCAGAATAAAGGAAAGGCATTCAAGTCTTCTAACGAGACGATCTTTAAACTGGCCAACAATTATGCCTCCGAAGATTATTGGGGCGCAAAAGCCTTGGTGCTGATGGCTAAAAACTATGTTGGACTTAAAGATAATTATCAGGCAAGTTATACCTGCGACCAGATTATCGAGAACTATAAAGATTTCCCGGAGATCGTAGCAGAAGCAAAAGAGGTTAAAAAGCAGATTAAAAAGTAAAATGTATAAAGTATAATGTAAAAAGTAAAATGTACAAAGTACAATCCGATACATACATTATACATCCGACATTATACATTAATACAAATATTGAGCAATGAACAGAAAAATTCAATTATTATCCATATTATTTTTAGGGTTTTCGCAGTTTGCGTTTTCCCAGATCAAGGAGGAAAAACTGATTCTTAATAAGAAGCGGGAACCTGAGGTGAAGAAGATCGAGAAGAAGAAAACTTCTGTGGAGACCATCAAGAATTATCCGCCGGAAGAGAAATCTCAGAATCCTGTAAAGTATACTATTACGGACGTACCTGCGGTTTCGGATTTTAAGACATCTACCATTCAGGGACAGGATGTCACTCCGAAATTTGAAGGAACAGCTCAGAATAACTATCTGCAGTTTGGAATGGGGAACTTCGGCAAAATTTTAGGTGATGCCAATATTTCTAAAACCCTTGATAATAAACTGGAAGTAGGAGCGGATTTCCATTTTCTTTCTACTTTGGGATTGAAAAAAGAATATGACTGGGATTCCAAGCAAAGTTCTACGGCGATTGGAGCTTACCTGAATTCTTACGGAGACAAAGGGAAATTCAATCTTAATGCTGAATATGCACTGGATAATAACAGATATTACGGAATTTATGCCATGGAACCTTCGGCAGATGTGGATCTGAAGCAAAGGGTAAACCAGTTTAAGGTGAATGGATATTATGATTTTTATTCCAATGAAATCTTAAATGATGTAAGAGTGAAATCATCTTTCCTGAAAGACCATTTTGATGCACAGGAAAATCAGGTTTCCATTTTGGCGAATCTTTCCAAGCATGCCGTAGAGATTGGTAAGTCAGGAATTGTTTTAAATGCAGATTTGGGTGTTGGCGTAGAAGCTGTGAAAACAGATTTTGCGATTGTCAATAAAAACTCATCCAATTTTTTTAATACGAGCCTTAGTCCGAAAGTAACTTTCAGAAAAGGAGATTCCTACTTAATGTTAGGCTCAGGATTCTCTTTCCTGAATGCTAAGAATTCTAATGATGCGCTTGGCGGGGAAGTGAAAAATAATAGGACCTATTGGTTTCCACAGGCTGAGTTCCAGGTGGCTGCTGCTAACGAATTTAAATTCTACGGTGGGGTAGATGGTGGATTGAAGCTTAATACCTACGGAGATCTTTTACAAGCTAACCCATTCATTGTTTCTGACCAGTTTTTAAAGCCAACAGAGACGCAATATCATTTTTATGTAGGTTTGCGTGGAGATATCGACGAAACATTCAAATATGACTTCTCTGCAGGTTACGGAAAAATGAGGAATATTATGTTCTTCCAGGGTAATAACCTTTTTGATGATGTATATACATTAAACCGTTCAGCATACAATTTTGCGAATACTTTCTCTGCCGTTTATGACGATGGGAATGTAAGTGATATTAAAGGGAGTGTACAGTATTTCCCGCTTGAAAATTTAATTTTAGACGGAGAAGTAAGGTTTACCAAGTATGACCTGAAGAATTACGAAGATATTTATAACGTTCCTTTAGTGAATGCAAGCATCGGAGCAAAATATACCATGCTGGACAAAAAATTACTGTTAGGTTTCAAAGGAATCTTTGCCAGTGACAGAACGACAAACTCTTTTGCTATCGAAGGAGTAGCCAATCCGGGAATGGTTTATCAGTCTACAGAGAACAGAAATGATAAAGTGGGAGGATATGCAGATCTAAACCTTTCTGCAGAATATAAATTCCATAAAAATTTCAGTGTTTTTGCCATCGGAAACAACCTTCTGAATTCTAATTATCAAACCTACAAAGGCTATAAAGTCTTAGGAGCACAGATATTGGGAGGAGTGAAGATTACTTTCTAAGCTAAAAGAATATTAAATAAAATGCCTTACATTTTGAGATGTAAGGCTTTTTGCTTTTCTGGATATGATATTTATTTTTTATCTGTAACGGTTGGAAGGACGTCATTTAGTAAAGTAACCAGCATTTTTCCAGGCTCTTCCCAAGGAACCAGGTGGGCTGAATTCTCAAACCATATTCCTTTTTTTAAAGGAGCTTTTGCATTTTTAAGCCACGTATCCGTAGGTTCGGAAGGGGTGGTGTAATCATGACGTCCCATAAACATGAAAACAGGAATAGGAAAAGTTTTAACATTTTTAAAATCAACGTTTAGAAATTCCGGTAATAACCTTTTTAAGGTAAAAAGACTTCCATTTCCAAGTGCATCAAGATCTTTTTCCGAATATTCCGAAAAAAGCAGTGGCGCCTGAAAATAGTATCTTGAATTATTTCTGAAAGCCGTTAATCCACCATAATATTGCGGCCATTTTCTGGCGATGATGATTCTTTCTCTTGTGATTGGCTGGTTTCCAGGATAGGGTGAAATAGATTTCAGTTCTTTAATAGCTGCATCATTTTTTAAACGGATGGCTTCTTTTAAAGCATATTCCACGCTCAATCGTTCATTATCTCTGGTATTGATGATCTGGCCTATGCCTACATAAGAATAGAACAGATCCGGCCTTTTCAGAGCGGCGTTCATAGAAACAATAGTTCCCCAGCTGTGGCCCATCAATATGACTTTTTTCTTCTTGTATTTTTTCTCAATATATTCTGCCAGCTGAATAACATCTTTTACATACTGGTCAATGTGGATGGTTTTTCCTAAATTAACGGTATCATTAATAGCATAGGTTTTTCCTGCTGCTCTCTGATCGTAATTAACGACTGTGAAATATTCTTCAATAGGTCTTTGAAACATCCACATCACCGGAGATACAGGGGACGCAGGCCCACCATGAACAAAAAGAATAATAGGATTTTCTTTATTCTGACCTCTTACATATACCTGCTGTTTTATATTTCCAATAATTACCGGATAAGTTTCCTGAATGCCATTTGGTGACACAATGGAATCCAAATCTCTGATAATTTCTTTAGCCTTGGCATATTCATCATCTGAAGTCTTATTCTGCGCAAAGAGGGTGACTGTCCAGAAAAATAAAAGGACAGATAATATTTTATTTCTCATAATTTTTGATCTACGAAATGTTTATTCAATAAGTATGAGATTTATTTTGAATGTTACATCTCTGCTTTTAAGAGTTTGATATCTAATTATTTGTGTTTAATGATTATTCTTTGAGATAAATCCTATTTACAGTATTTCGATTCATAACCGTTCCAACAACACAATAGTATTATCAATGATTTTAGAATTAAATTTATACAGACTGGTTAAATTATAAAAAAATCAGTATTTTCGCAGTCGTAAACCATAAACAACGGGTGATTTGAAATGATTCATTTCCAATTATTCATTGCTCATGAATACGGCTGCGTAGTTCAACTGGATAGAATATCAGATTTCGGCTCTGAGGGTTGGGGGTTCGAATCCCTCCGCGGTCACTCTAAGGGAAAAGTCACTTTTATTAGTGATTTTTCCTTTTTTTTTATTTTGTAGTAGGTTGTTAATTAGTAAGATAGAAGCTAGTGCGGAATTAATATGGGGTGTTCGAAAAGTTGTTTCGTTAAATTCGAGTTTTTGAGCAAAAATCGAACACATTACGGTTCTTTTAGTCTCAGAATCTCCTGTAACATAGAGATGAGAGAGATTTGGTAATACTTTTAGCACCTGATCAAGTTTAGCTCTAATATCGATGTTTTTTCCAGTCATCTTTAGATTTTGCAAATCCATTTCCAATGCATCAATTTCCTTTTTACTTTCAGTTTTAATCAACTGATAATCTTCAAAATCCAATTTGTCCTCTAAATATTTTTCTCTGGCACTATTTAGGCGTTTATTTAAGTTGATTATTTTTAAAGAAATTTCTTTTCTCTTGACGTCGATACCTTGGTGAATATTTTTAAAATTGATTAAGAGTATTTCCTTAATAAGTTGACTAAATCCAGTATGACACTCATATTTTTTTAACTCTTTTATGAATGCATCATTAATGATGTCAGAGCCATATCTGTATCCACATCTGGATTTGCAGTGATAATAATAGTAGACATTCTTCTTACCTTTCGATCCACTACCGGTAATGTGACCACCGCATTTTGGGCACTTTAAAAAACCTCTTAACGGAAAATGGTTATGAGCAATTATTTTTCCTTGTGGCCTTTCTTCCCACGTTTTTCCACTTAATACTTTCTGTACTTTATTAAATAATGATTCTGAAATCAAACTTTCATGGGTAGCCTCAACAAGACATGCTTCTTCATCTTTATAAGCTTTAATAAATATTTTACCACAGTACATAGGATTTTTTATTGCCCTATAGAATGAGGTACTGCTAATGTTTGCACCTTCCCTGGCATTCATCTTCAGCCTGATCTGATTGATGGCATATTTCCCTTTAGCTATTTCATTAAATGCCCAGAGCATATTTGAAGCTTCCGGCTCTTTAAGACCAACATATTTTCTGCCATCTTCGGTACATTTATGAACATAGCCATAAGATGCTGTTCCCATAAGCCTGCCTTCTTTTTGAGCTCTTCTCATCCCATAAAAAGTATTTAAGGCTCTGCGATCATTTTCAACTTCTGGGGCTGCTAAATAGATCGCCAGCATCATTTTATTTTCCGGAATAGCCATATCAAGGGGCTGCTCGATTGCTTGAGGGGAAATATTGTTACTTAGCAGCAATTTAATCATTTGATAAGCATCACCAGCATTTCTGCTAAAGCGATCCCACTTTGTAAATAGAACTAAATTGGATTTAAGACTTCTTTTTTTAATATGATTAATATATTTTGTCCACTCTGGTCTATTAAAATTTTTTGCGGAGTGGTCCTCAAATATCACCTGACCGATTGTGATCTGGTTTTGATTACAATACCTTTCTAATCTTTCATGCTGATCTCTCTGTGAATAACCTTTGTCAGCTTGTTCATCTGTAGAAACTCTAATGTATAAATCTGCTATGAGCATAGTGGTAGGTTTGATGTTAACATTATGGCTATCAAGCTAATGTAGTGAAATTTATTTTAAAATATAGTTTTTAATAATAAGATATGCCAACTGATGTGCAAAATCCATTATACTGTTGATTTCGTCATCTGTTGGATTTAATCCAGATTCCGTAAGAATCTTTTTAGATCTTTCGAAAGAAACTTTTTTTAAGGTATTCTTCGTAAAGTCAATAATTCTATCCTCCGATTTGTTTTTCTGATCGTTTTTTTGCGAAGAAATCTTTTTCATAAGCACTCATCATATTTAATTTGTTATGAGATAATCTCAGACTACAGATTAAATTATAATGCTAGGATATAAAAAGATGAAGTATGCTCTTTCTTAGTATTATTTGTCTTAGAATGTCTTTTTGAAAGATAAGTTGCTTAATTACCGTTTTGCAATAATAAAGCTTGTTAGAATTTAATTTAATTGTATTTATTAAAAGCACTCCAAATTTATCAAATTTGTAGAATAATTCCAACAAAATAGGCGTTCCTTGCATTCCTTTGTAATAAAATTAACTGAACGTGTGCCAGTGTATGAACTGTTATCAAGGCGAAAGTTATTTAGACCCATTTGTGATCTTATCAATGATGTTGTTTGATAGTTCATTCAATTTATTTTGGGAATCATTGGTCACAATATTGGTTACGATAAATATCCCGATTTTTTGATTGGGATATAGAGCTATCCAGGATGAATGTCCAAAGGTACCTCCGTTATGGTAAAGCATCTTTTTTTCACTGTCATAGTTATAAGTATTCCAGGCATAGGCTCTTCCATACCGGTCATCACCAGCCAATCTACCAATTGCCTGTTTGACTACATTGTCATTACTTTCCAGGTACAACTTCATATAATCAAACATCGAGCCTGTAGTAGATTTCAGCCCGCCTGCATAATTATAGTATCCGTTTATCAGAGGCATAGGCGATCCATTACTATCATTCCCAATAGATAGATTTGTATTGTTATTGTTTTTCAATACTGAAATTGTATTTTTTTCACCAGACCTGGAAAATATATAATTTTGAAATAGATCGTAGGACGACGATTGGTAGACCTTTTCTAAAATATAACCAACCAGCTGTAAGCCCACACCCGAATAATGATAGTTCTTGCCCGAATCATCTGTTAGCCTTACATTCTTTAATTCCTTAAAAAAGTCACCCTTTTTGAAATTTTTAAAGCAGGTCAATTGTTCCTCTGTGGTCTGTATACCTTTATAACAATTGATATCTGCGGGAAGTCCTGATGTATGTGTGATCAGATGACGAAATGTTATAGGCCTGTTATCACTTAAGACCAGGTTTGGATACTTATCATCAAGATAGGTTCTGATATCATCATCAAGGTTGATCTTATGGTCATAGACTGCCTGAGAAAGCAACAATCCGGTATAGGTTTTTGTAATAGAGCCTATTTCATAGATGGTATTGTTGTCAGGGCTTTTTCCATTATTTAACTTGCCATAATGAAATGGATAGGCTTTGCCCTTTGAATAAAGAACGCCTGAAACCGCTTTGTTACCATCGGCTTTTATTAGCTTAGTGACTTGCTCGCCTATAATCCTTTGTATGGAGTCCTGAATGGAAGCTTGCTGTTCAGAAGACGGATAGGGATTTTTACCAGGTATACAAGATGTGTATAGCAACAGACAAGCTGAAACAAAGAGCGTATTGGACTTCTTATAAAATTTGAAAAACCTTTCGTTATTCATAAACCACGTAATTTACTTTATCAACCCCTGTATTACCAGTCTTCTCATTGTAAGCATATAAGATCAGTTCGTAATTTCCAGCAGTATTAATTAGAAAACTGCCTTCAAACAGATTTGTTGAGGTCAGTGACATTATAATTTCCTTAATATATTCCCCATCTTTTTTAAGTATGCTTTTCACTTCGATCTCGTCGGAATTCCAAACACCACCTTTTTCAATGACGCATCCGCACATCATTACAATGTTGGCCTGAATTAGGAATGGATTGTCTTTAATGGCTTTCAATGAAATGTACTGGTGGGTCCGCGGTTTCAATATATCGATGATGAACCCCGGAATTTCCAAGATTATTCCATCCCCCACAATGTCCCGCCCGGGAATCAGCCATAATTCCGTACTTACTTTTGCTTGAGCCTGCCTGTGGTTATAGGGAGAGACCTCCTCTATGCTGACGAGTGTAGGTTCGTCAATATCAATTTTGGCCAGAAAACCGGCTGTCTGCGCATCAGTAATTGAACTTCCTCTCATTTTAGGATCTTTCATGATCAGATCTGTATTGCCTGTATTGCCAGTGGTTTTGCCTTCAGCCAAGATCTGCTGATCTAACTTGTTTCTGATAATGACATGGGCACCGCCAATAGAACTGCCGATGAATTTTGCATCCCTCGCTTTCGCCCTTACCATTAGTTTGGTTTCTTTAGCAGAAACCGTGGCACCAGAGAAAAGCAATGCCGTTATAAAGAATAGTACCTTCATGACATATTTGATTTTAAGTATTCTTGCTTGAATCTATCATGAAAAGATTTATTTTTCAGTTCCATATCTATGTTATCCAAATAATGAAAGATACCAAGGTCGTCGGCCAGCATCTGTAAGATCGCTGTTTCGCAACTGTGCCAGATCTGCGCTAACTGTGGCAACATTTCTATGGCTTTTTCTGATAACGATACCATTTGCTTGCGTTTGTCTGCACTATCTTTTTTGATATGCAGATAGCCTTTTTCGGCCATCTTTTTTACGATAATTACTACTGATGGATGAGTGTAGCCCAAGGATTCGGCAATAGCTATAATGGGAATCTCTTCCTCTTTTTGCAACAACATGAATATAAGGTACCAATTTGGCTCGATATCAATGTTGAACTCTTTATAGAATTTTCTCACATCGTGGGACATGCGGTCACTTATCCTTTTTAATCGGCTATCGAGTGCCTTGTATCCCAGATCTCTGATAAGGTCTGTATTCATTCTGTATTATTTTGACCACAAATATATAAAAAATATAGTCACCTATATAGTTAACTGTATTTCTAAAGCATCTAATGAATATTATTTTTTTCAGCACTTGCTATCACTATATTTAGACCTCGATAATATTTCTACTAGTAAAAAAACTTTTAACTTGAGTTTTAAGACTTTATTTGAGAGTTTGTCTATATAATCTTCCACAAAAGTGTTCAAAAACTTTACCTCTGTGTAAGTTCGTGATATTGATTTCTACAAAATCACTGTAGGTTGAAATTAGGACAGGAGTTTCCTAAATTGAAATTGAGTAAATGATTAACTATGAATACGACTGCCAAATTATTCCATTAATAGCTATGGCGTTCTATCAAATATTTTCTGATTTATTTTTAAAGAGATTTCTTTATCGATAGTTAAAAAGTAAATGTTGATATAGAATTTTATCCCTAAAAAAGATACAAATTAGAAATTAGTTATGGAAGTAAATATCATTACCAAAGAAGACCTTCAGGAGTTCAGATCCGAATTGCTTGAAGACATTAAAAATCTGTTTAGTATTAAAATTTCAGAGCAGAAATTATGGTTGCGCTCATCAGAGGTCAAAGAGCTTCTGAAAATTTCTACCGGAACATTACAGAATCTCCGTGTCAATGGAACCTTATCCTATACTCGTGTTGGAGGAACCTTATACTACAATTATAAAGACATCGAAAAAATGTTAAATGGCAAAGGATAATTTATTATTAACAAAATGAATTACATAAAACATCTTACAGGCTTTTATGAAAAGGTGGCTCAGGATAGCACACTTAATCCCACACACATCAGCCTCTACTTAGCATTATTCCAATTCTGGAATTTCAACCGTTTCCGAAATCCGGTCAGTATTTCCCGAGATGAAGTGATGCTAATCAGTAAAATCCACTCAAAAGCCACCTATCACAAATGCCTGAAGAATCTGCATTCTTCGGGCTATATTGATTATCGGCCGTCTTATAATCCGTTTACAGGAAGTCAAGTTTTTATGCTGGATTTTGCAGGGGAATTGAAGCCGACTCCTAAGCAAATAAAAATCAAAAATTAAATTTCTTCTGAATTTCCCAAGTCCTAGTTAATGGCAGAGGTTATTTTGCGACATTTTGATGGACTATAATATGCATTATGACAATTATTTTTCAATATCAATTTTATTATTTTTAGCTATTTTAGCATTGTATGCATCTAACATTTTTTATCTTTGAGGATTAACATTAATGATACTAAATGTCAGAAGAACAAAGACGTCAGTTGCAACAGCAACTTTGGAATATTGCCAATACTTTAAGAGGAAAAATGGATGCCGACGAATTTCGGGATTATATTTTAGGATTTATTTTCTATAAATATCTGTCCGAGAAGATTCATTTTACAGCCAATAAGATTTTATTAGATTCCGGAGAAGACATCGACTATAATGACGTTGATGAAAATACTGAAGAAGGAAAAGAAATCGTTAAAGCAATTTATGAAGAGGTGGTTGAGGATTTAGGATATTTCTTAAAACCATCAGAACTTTTCAGTAATATTGCGAAAAAAGGTCATCAAAAAGAAGAAGGTAAATCTAATTTTATCCTTGCAGAACTTTCAAAGATTCTTACTAATATAGAGCAGTCTACTTTAGGTACTGATAGTGAAGACGATTTTGATAATCTTTTTGAAGATCTGGATTTGACTTCTTCCAAATTAGGGAAAACAGAAGATGAGAAAAATACGTTGATTTCCAAAGTCTTATATCATTTGGATGATATTGATTTCAATCTTTCTGATACCAATGCCGATGTTCTAGGCGATGCTTATGAATATCTCATTTCACAATTTGCCAGTGGTGCAGGTAAGAAAGCAGGGGAATTCTACACGCCCCAGCAGGTTTCTACCATTTTAGCTAGAATCGTTACCAGCAGAAAATCCCAGTTGAAATCCGTATATGATCCAACTTGCGGAAGTGGTTCTTTGCTACTTCGTGTTGCCCGTGAAGCAAAAGTAAGTGATTTTTATGGTCAGGAAATGAACCGAACCACTTATAACTTGGCACGAATGAATATGATTCTACACGGTGTCAATTACAGTAATTTCGATATCAAGCAGGAAGATACGCTTGAGAAACCCCAACACCTTGATAAAACGTTTGATGCTATTGTTGCTAATCCGCCCTTTTCTGCGAATTGGAGTAGCAATGAACTTTTATTGTTAGATGAGCGTTTCTCACAATATGGAAAATTAGCTCCGGCTTCCAAAGCAGATTTTGCTTTTATTCAGCATATGATTCATCATTTGGATGAGAACGGAATTATGGCAGTTGTAATGCCTCACGGAGTTTTGTTCCGTGGTGCAGCGGAATTGGTTATTCGTAAATATCTTATTAAAGAGAAAAATTATCTGGATGCTGTAATCGGTTTACCTGCCAATATCTTCTTTGGTACAAGCATTCCAACCTGTATACTGGTTTTCAAAAAATGCAGAGAGCAAGATGAAGATGTTTTGTTTGTGGATGCAAGCAAAGAATTTGAAAAACAAAAAAATCAAAATGTACTGCTTCCAAAACATATCAATAAAATTGTCGATATGTACCAGGAAAGAAAAGCAGAAGAAAAATTTTCCCATCTCGCCACTCTGCAGGAAATTGCTGACAATGATTACAACCTGAATATCCCTCGTTATGTAGATACTTTTGAGGAAGAAGAAGAAATTGACATCCAAGCGGTAATGGCAGAAATCAAAGTTTTGGAAGCCAAACGTGTTGAACTTGATAATGAAATTGAAGTTTATTTAAAAGAATTAGGACTAGTAAGTTAAATTTTTTTTGACTTTAGAATATCCTTAATTTTTATAGCAGTAACAATAAATTATCAAGATGACAGAAAAAAATAAAAGTATCAGAAATTTTCCAAATTCTGGAAATGTACCTAAGTTGAGGTTCTCGGAATTTACTGAGGAGTGGGGAAAAAATTATATTTCAGAGGTTATTTCTTCAAAATCTAAAAAATATAATCCTGAAACTAATGATGTAAATTATCCTAGTATAGAATTAGAAAGTTTATCTCAAGACTCAGGAGAATTACTTTCTACATTTGATTCTAAAAATCAAAAGAGCATTAAAAATTTATTTACTTCTGGAGATGTACTTTTTGGAAAACTACGACCTTACCTGAAAAAATATTATTTAGCTGATTTTGATGGAGTATGCTCTTCTGAAATTTGGGTTCTAAAAAGTTCGGTATTAGAATCACATTATCTATTCGGCTATGTTCAATCAAATTCTTTTATTTCGCTTACAGAAATTTCAAGTGGTTCAAAAATGCCTAGGGCTGATTGGAATTTAATTTTATCGTCATTAATTTCTTATCCTTCAAATTCAGATGAGAGAAAAAAAATTGGCGAAATAATTCACCTAATTAATTCTCGAATTCACACCCAAAAGAAAATAATTGAAGATTTACAAATAACTAAAAAAATTGCATCTACAAGATTGTTCAACAAAGGGTTTAACACAGAAAAGTACAATTTTAAAAAACTTGGAGATTTAACTTATGTAGTAAATAAGAAAAATAAGGAGAGTCTTAAATTACCCGTTTATTCAATTAATAATAAAAAAGGATTTGTAACGCAATCCGAACAATTTGAAGGTGTTGATAGTGATGAAAGAGGCTACGACATTTCTTTATACAAAATCATAGATAAAGAAACTTTTGCATATAATCCAGCTAGAATAAATGTTGGTTCAATTGGGTACAGTAGAAGTTTAGAAAACATTATTGTGAGTTCATTGTATGTTTGTTTTAAAACAACAAATGAAGTAAATGATGAATTTCTAATTCAATATCTTAAAACTGATTTATTTAAAAAAGATGTTTTAAGAAATGTTGAAGGCGGGGTTAGAGATTACTTATTTTATGAAAACTTCTCAAGAATAAAAGTAAATCTACCTAATATAGATACTCAAAATAAAATTGCTAATTTTCTAAAGCTTTTCGATGAAAAAATCAATCTGGAAAATGAAATATTAAAACAATATGAAAATCAAAAAAAGTATTTACTTTCCAATTTGTTTGTCTAAACAAAACCTTGTCAAGGCTTAATTTAGACAAAAAGATTAGCCAAAAGGAATTTCTTTTGGGTTTCGTATTGAGCCAAAATTTTCTTTTCTGTTTCTATTTTTTCAGCGATTGCAGAAAGGAAATTTGCAATTTTGGTTTGTTCATCAATGGAAGGAATTTGAATTTGAATATTAAAAAACATATTTAAATCTAAATTTCTTCTAACAACGCTTGCTCCTTGTATTGATGATTGTCCAAACTCAAATAACATTGCAGATGTTTTTAAATAATATTTACAAAAAGATGCACTAGTGAGTTTTTCATCAAAATTAAAAATTTTATAAGATGGAGAAACTAAGCCTACTTCAAAATCTGAATTAACGTTAATGTTTCCAAGCCATAAATTTTGAGGACTAAAAACTAATTGATTCTTTTTTAGAATTTTATACCCTGTATTGTCTTGACTTGCAATATCCCTTGTAAAATAATCATCTTGATAAAATAATCCTTTGGCAGTAGAAGAAATAATTCTATATTGATTTTTTTCTTTTGATTTTTCTTTTGATTCAATTAGTAAATCTCCTAATTTTTTAATTTTCCATTCAGGAAAATTATTTCCATTTTCTTTTTTGAGTTTCAATTTTTGATTAAAAATATTTTCTTGGGAATTTTTCATTAAGGTTTCTAAATGAGAAATTATTTTCTTTTGGGTGTGAATTCTTGTTTCAGTTAATGATAATAAAGACGAAATTTTTTCTTGTTCTTCTATTGATGGAAATTTGAATTCAATTAATTTTAATTGTCCACCTGTAATTAAAGGTTGCCCAGAACCAAATATTAATTTATTAAGGTTATATTTAATCAAATAATTAAATATAAAGTCTAAGCTTCTTTCATCTTTTGGATATAGAATTAGGGTATTATCTGAAACAGCAAATTTACCGTCTACTTTGTAAATGAAACCTGCATTTGCTCCAACTCTTGCTATTAATATTTTTTTTCCAAAATAATCAAATTTGTCGGAAGTCGATATTATACCTGTTGAACCATAGAAAGGATATTGTCCCTGTATGTTAATATTTTTTGATTTTCCAGAAGATATGCCTTCTGCAACTTCTCTCAATTTTTTCCTTTCCCATTCCCCATCAAACCCCGGAAATCGCAAAGTTGGAAAATTAAGATTTGATAGTTATTATCCTTAATGCAGAAGATTAATTATCCTTAATCAAAATGAATTTACCTTTAAGATTCTAATCTTAAATCAAGAGAAAATTATGACGACACAAAAAACATTTGCTCAAATTGTAGAACTATGGAAAAAAGACAAACAACTTTATGTGAAAAAATCAAGTTTTTCGGCTTATGTGCTTTTGCTGGAGAATCACTTGTTACCCAAATTTGCGGAATTAAGTAGCATTGAAGAAGAGGAAGTTCAGCAATTTGTTTTTCAAAAATTGGAGCAGGGATTGAGCCAAAAAAGTATTAAAGATGTTCTCATCGTTTTGAAAATGGTAATGAAGTTTGGGGCAAAATATAAATGGATACAATACACGCCATTCGATATTCAATATCCAACCGTTCGAGAAAATCAGAGTATTGAAGTTTTGACGAGAACGCATCAGAAAAAAGTAATGAACTATATTCAGGAACATTTTACATTCCGGAATCTAGGCGTTTACATTTGTCTTTGCTCGGGAATGAGGATTGGCGAAATCTGCGCACTCACTTGGGAAGATATTGATACCGATAATGGCATCATCAACATTAGAAAAACCATTCAGCGAATCTACATTATTGAAAATGGCAAAAGAAGAACAGAATTGCTTCTCGATACACCCAAAACCAAGAATTCAATACGTGAAGTTCCAATGAGCCGAGACCTTTTGCGAATGTTGAAGCCTTTTAAAAAAATTGTCAACCCTTTATTTTTCGTTTTGACAAATGATGCTAAACCAACTGAGCCTAGAACTTACAGGAGTTATTATAAAAATTTGATGAAACAACTGGATATCCCAGAAATTAAATTTCACGGATTGCGTCATAGTTTTGCAACCCGATGTATTGAAAGCAAATGTGATTATAAAACTGTGAGTGTCCTGCTGGGTCATTCCAATATCAGTACAACATTGAATCTTTATGTGCATCCAAATCTAGAACAGAAGAAAAAAGCAATAGATCAAATGTTTAAAGCACTTAAATAGTTTTAGTTATGATATTTTTTGTTAGATTTGATAAAACTATTAACAACATTGTCAGAGTTTCAAACTCTGACAATGTTGTTTAACCATAAAAACTCGTAAACGCAAAATGTCCAGTCAGCCCGAATATATTCTTGAACAGAAATTACTAGAACAATTACAGCAGTTAGGTCATAAACCAATCAGGATTTGCAATGAAGCAGATTTGATTATCAACCTAAAAACTCAGCTCGAAATTCATAATAAAAAACAATTTTCCAATAAAGAATTTGAGAAGATTTTAAATCATCTTGCCAAAGGAAATGTTTTTGAAAAAGCTAAAATATTGCGTGACCGATTTCAGTTTACTAAAGACGACGGGAATTCGGAATGGATTGAATTCATCAATCAGGAAAGCTGGTGTCAGAATCAATTCCAAGTCACAAATCAAATTGCCCAGGAAGGAGATTATAAAAACCGTTACGATGTCACGATTCTAATCAACGGTTTGCCTTTGGTTCAGATAGAGCTCAAACGCCGTGGTCTGGAAATGAAAGAGGCTTTCAATCAAATCAACCGTTATCATCATCAGTCATTTAATTCGGGAAAAGGTTTATTCAACTACGTTCAGTTGTTTGTCATTAGTAACGGAGTCAATACAAAGTATTATTCAAATAACGCTAAACAAAGTTTCAAGCAGACTTTCTTCTGGTCAGACGAGCACAATAATAATATTACACAACTTGAAGATTTTGCACAGGCATTTCTGGAGCCTTGTCACATTGCCAAGATGATTACGAAATATATTGTGCTGAATCAAACCTATAAAATTTTAATGGTTCTTCGACCTTACCAATATTATGCGGTAGAAAAAATTGTTGAAAGGGTTAGAAATACCGATAACAATGGATTTATCTGGCATACAACAGGCTCAGGGAAAACATTAACTTCTTTCAAAGCAAGTCAGATTTTGAAAGAAATTCCTAAAGTGGAGAAAGTTGTTTTTGTAGTGGATAGGAAAGATTTAGATTATCAAACACAGAAGGAATTTGATGCTTTTGAAAAGGATAGTGTAGATGCTACGGAAAATACGGCACATCTCGTAAAGCAACTTTCTAATAATACAAAACTGATTGTTACAACTTTACAAAAGCTGAATACCGCAATTACCAAAGAAAAGCACGGTAGAAAAATAGACCATTTAAAAGAAAAAAAAGTCGTATTCATTTTTGATGAATGCCACAGAAGCCAGTTCGGGGAAACACATCAAAATATTAAGAAATATTTCCAAAAAGCACAGATGATTGGCTTTACTGGAACCCCGATTTCGGAAGTGAATTCAGTTGGTAAAATAGATGGAATTGCTGCAACGACCAATATGCTTTTCAAAGAATGTCTGCATAAATACGTGATTACAGATGCTATTAGAGATGAAAATGTTTTGAAATTCTCTGTAGAATATGTTGGCAGATACAAAGAAAAAGAAGGTAGTAATACTTACATAGATATGGAAGTTGAAGCTATTGATACTCAAGAGTTGCTTTCAAGCCCAAAGCGTCTGGAGAAAATCACTGATTACATTATAACCGAACACGATAGAAAAACCCATCAGAAAACATTCAATGCGATGTTCTGTGTCAGTAGCATAGATGTTTTGCAGAAATATTATGACCTCTTTCAAAAGAAAAAAGAAGAAGGCAAACACAATCTGAAAATTGCAACCATCTTCAGTTATGGTACTAACGAAGAGAATAAAGATGCAGACGGAAATCATTTTGAAGAAGAAGAGGTGTTTGGAATGGTTGCAGAACCTCGGGCAGAATATGGTTTTAATCATAGCCGAAATATTTTAGACAGATATATTGGTCATTACAACGAAATGTTCGGAACAAATTTTTCCACCAAAGACAGCCAGACTTTTTACAATTATTACAATGACATTGCGAAAAGAGTCAGAAACAAAGAAGTTGATTTAATTATTGTAGTCAATATGTTTTTGACAGGATTTGATAGTCCACAACTTAATACTTTATTTGTAGATAAAAACCTTAAATACCACGGGTTGATTCAGGCATTTTCAAGAACCAATAGAATTATCGGAGAGAAAAAATCGCAGGGCAATATTGTCTGTTTCCGAAATCTGAAATCCGCAACAGATGATGCCGTGACTTTATTTTCTAATAAAGAAGCCATACAGGAAATAATCATCCAACCCATTGAAGATTATATTGAACTGTTCAAAAATTCTTTAGAAAAACTGAAACTAGTTGCACCCGAAATTCAAAGTGTAGACTCATATCAAACCGAACAAGAAAAATTTGAATTTGTTACAGCCTTCCGTGAATTGATGCGTATTCTGAATGTCTTAAAATCCTTTACAGATTTTGATTTTGACCAATTGGAGATGACAGAATTTGAATTTGATGGATATAAAAGTAAGTATCTTGATATCTGGACTGCAACACATCCTAAAATCCCAGGAGATGGAAAAGTTAGCATTTTAGATGATGTTGATTTTGAATTAGAGCTCATTCACCGTGATGAAATCAATGTGAGTTATATACTTTCACTATTAGCAAATATTGCTGATATAAAAGGAATTAAACGAGAAGCGAAAATAAAAGAAATCCGTGAAATCCTATCCGGCGATGCCCAATTAAGAAGCAAAAAAGAACTGATTGAAAAATTCATAGACGAGAACTTGCCACATATTCCGGACGGCGACGCTGTAAGTGATGAATTTGATAGTTTCTGGAATAAAGAAAGAACTGATGCTTTTGAGAAAATTGCAGAAGAAGAATCCCTGAACAAAGAAAAATTCCAGCAAACCATTGACAGCTTTCTTTTCACTTCTAAAATACCCAAAATGAGTGATGCCTTAAAACTCTTAGAAATAAAACCAAAACTAACCGAACGAAATAATATTGGAAAAAGAATTATCCAAAAAGTTCAGGATTTTGTGGAGGTCTTTATTGATGGAGTGGCGTCTTAGGAATTAAAACAAAAAGAAGGCTTTACGGATTCCCGTAATTTATTATTAGATGTAAAAACTACATTTGTTAAATAAAATAATTTCAGATATATAGAAAGATAAAGTATTACCACAAAACTATTAATAAGTTTTTATGAATAACCTTTCTAAAAAAATAGTTAATAATTGTTTAAATACTATAACCATACATTTGAGAATGTTAAAAAATCAAATGGCTAAAAACTAAAGAATATGTCAATTACTCCAAGTCCTCAGAACTTAGAACAAGTTTTTTCGTCCACAAATTATTTTATCGATTTCTATCAACGTCACTACAAATGGTCAAAAGATCCTGTAGAAAGATTGCTAGAAGATATTTTCTACAAGTTTAATCAAGATTATGATAAAATTTGTGAAAAGGATAATTCAGTTAATGCAGAAACTATAGCAGCAAGAATTAGTAGCTATTTTCTGAATACTTATGTTACCAATACTATTGGTACGGATGTCTATTTAGTAGACGGACAGCAGAGATTTACAACACTGACTTTACTATTCATTCAGTTATATCAATTATCGATAAAGATGAATAGTGAGTTACAAGAATGGATTAAAGCAAGAGTTTACGGAGTTTCCGGACCGAATAAGAATTTTTGGGTTCATCATACTAAAAATGTAAAAACTTTAGAAGGACTTTTAAATAATAAAAACTTTTCAGATATTCAGAGTAATGGTGTCACGGGTATTAATATGATTAATAATTCTAAAATCATTAAAAATTATCTTGAAAAGGAAATAACAGATTTACATAAATTTGAAACATTTATTTACTATTTATTAAGAAAAATTGAAATTTTGCGATTAGAAGTATCTCAGCAAGATGTCCCGATGGTTTTCGAAGTGATTAATGATAGAGGAGTTCGCTTAAAGCCTCACGAAATACTTAAAGGTAAGTTATTAGGACAAGTTGATAAAGATGAGCTCGAATTGTTAGAATTAAATGATATTTGGGAAACTCAAATTGCTAAAGTTGGCGTAGGGAATGATGAAGATTCAGATGAGATTGATAAGTTTTTTTCCAGCTATATCAGATCAAAAGTAGTAGATACTAGATCTGCACTTGAAAAGTATACAGAAAAAAATTATCATAAGGCACTCTTTGAAAATGAATCCAATCTTTATTTCAAATTACATCGAAATCCTGCTGAAATAAAGAGATTTATACAAAATGATTTTGTTTATTTTACAAATTTATATTGTAAAATACGTGATTTGAAAGATATCTTTCAAGAAGAATACCAACATCTATATTTTAACTTCTTAAATGACTTAAGTAATATCTATATATTGATTTTAAGTTCAACTACGCTTAGTGATAAAACAGAAGATGACAAAATAAAAAAAGTGTCTTATGACTTAGATCGCATATTTTCTCTTTTACAACTTCAGAAAGCAGATTCAAATAATTTATTGACAGATTTAATTTATAAAATAAGTTCAGAAATAAGGGATAAAGAAGTTGATGTTATATCAATAGTTTTTAATAAATACTTGATCGATTCGCTGAAAACTGCAAAGAACGCTGAAGTAACAGAGGTTTTTAATTATAACTATTTCAAAGATGTAGGTTATTCTGATTTAAACACAAAATTTAATAGATATTTCTTAGCACGTATAGAATATTTCCTCACTAAAAATGCTGGTGCAGAAATGCAGAATAATTTTAATAATCTTGTAAGGAATAATGGCTATGCGAATGGACATCATATTGAGCATATACTTTCCCACAATGAAGAAAATGTATTAATGTTTGAAAACGAAGAAGTTTTCGAACGTGAACGCAATAGATTAGGTGGATTATTACTTTTGCGTGGTAATTCGAATCAATCAAGTGGAAATGAAAGATATGTTGATAAACTAAGAACTTATGCTCAAAGTTTATATTGGAACGCAACGTTAAATTCAGATACTCACCACTCAAATTTAGATTTGAGAGATTTTAAATCAAGATTTGATTTAGATATTTCACCTATGTCAAAATTTGGACCTGAAGAACTTGAAGTTAGACATCGATTATTATCGAAAATGATTTCAATTATTTGGTCTTAATATACTGCAGAAATTTAAAAATCTATAAAATTTGCGATGAGTTATTATAAATATATTACAGGTAAACGTGAAGATAATCAAGAATTAAAAGCAGTGATGGAAGCTGTAGCTTCTGATCTTCAGAAACATAAAACCAATGAGATAAAACCAGGAGTTCTATTAGGTTTAATACAGTCAGGTAAAACAAGAGCATTCTTAGGTATCCTGGCAAAGTGCTTTGATGAAGGATATGATGTTTCTGTAATTTTTACCAAAAATTCTGTAGCACTGGTAGAGCAAACTATGAAACTTTTGAAATCAGAATTCGAATTACCTATAGCTTCAAAAAAATTATATGTTTGGGACGTGATTAAATTGCAGAATTTAGACCAGTTAACAGGCTATATTCTAAGCAATAAGGTAATCTTTGTTGTGAAAAAGGAATGAAAAACATGAAGAAACTTCACCAGATTTTTGATGAAGTTTCACAACTTAAGAAGAAAAATATCTTAATAATTGATGATGAAGCGGATCAAGCAAGTGTTTCATTCATTAATGATAAAGAAAAGATTGACGGTGTTGATTTTGCAAAAATAGCTAAATCATTATCCGATTTCAGACTTAATCTTAAGGGGCGTAATAGTTTTTTGCAAGTAGCTGCAACACCATATTCATTATATCTTCAGCCTCAAGAACTTGAGTTAAATGGCGAAGAGACTGCACCGAATAGGCCTGCTTTTACACATTTATTACATCCTCATGCTGCTTATGTTGGAGGGGTTTATTATTTTGAAAATGCCATTGATTGCGAATCTACGGCTTACTATTTATATAAAAGAGTTCCAGATGATCAAATAGATTATCTTAATGGGAAATCTAAAAGCACAACAACTTACAACAAAAAAACATTAAACAATGTTCTAAACACAGATAATTTTGAATCAATAAGGAGTGCAATAATAAATTATTTAGTTGGAGGAAGTATTCGACAAATTCAAGAAAAAGACGATTCAAACCCTTGGGCAGAAGCTTATCACTCAGCATTTGTTTTACATACAAGTGTAACAAAAGCGATTCATACCCAACAAAAAGACTTAATTGAGAAAATTTTGTTGAAACTCAATTCGCTTTCTCAGGTTGAGCTTACAAGTATTCTAAAATATCCATACCATTTACTTGAGCTATCATTGAAATTAATTAATGAAAAAATTCCTAAGTTAGAAGAAGTTGTAAGTACAGTAAAAGAAGCTTTAGAAAATGAATTTATCGGTATAACAATTGTAAATTCTGAAAATCAAGTAGCAGAATTATTAGGAGAAGATGGACAGTTGAGATTAGATAATCCATTTAACATTTTTATAGGTGGCCAGACACTAGATAGGGGGATTACCATTGATCATTTAATTGGTTTCTATTATGGTAGAAATCCTAAAAATTTCCAGATGGATACAGTATTGCAACATTCTAGGATGTATGGAAGCAGAAGCCAGTCTGATTTAGCAGTAACTCGTTTTTACACTTCATTTAGAGTTTACAATGCAATGAAGAATATGCATTATTTCGATCAGGATTTGAGAGATAATATTCAAAAAGATCCGGCGGCGAGTGTAAGATTTATTGCTAAAAAAGGAACGACTATAAAACCTTGTGGTCCTAATAAGATTAAAGCTTCCACCGTGGTTTCCTTTAAGGAATATTCTCGTTTTTTGCCTGTTGGGTTTCAAACACGAAGTAAAACAAGTATTAAAAAGTTAGTCTCCGAGATTGATGGATTAATCTATCCACAATTAGATGAAAATAAAGAAGGAGTTTTAGATTTTGAAACGTTAAAAGTAATTTTGCTTAAAATTAATGATACATATATCTATGAACCGCAATATGGAAATATAGGATTGTACTGGGATGTTGATGTTGTTCTGAAAGCAATAGAATTAGGAATGAATTTTAAAAATACTAACCAAATAGGTTTATATTATAAAGACGGACGAGAAACTTCTAGAACAAAAAATCAAGGACATAGTTTTACTGATGCACCTGATGATGGCAAAACTGATTTACCTCGATCTAAGGCATTAGCTGTAAATAAACCAGTAGTTATGTTTTTAAAACAAAAAGGATTATCTATTAACGGTTGGCGCGATACAGAGTTTTATTGGCCAGTTATTTTAATGCCTGCTAATATGCCAAATTATGTATATAGTGAAGAATAAATATTATTGTATTTTAATATTGAGAGTTATCTTAAGCACACATATTATTAAAATGCATTATACTTTTGCTTATATTTTATTCGATAAAGAGTTTGAACAAAAATAAAAAAGTAAGCCCAAGATAATTCGCTTCCAAGTCCAATTGGTAAATTATGTCAAGGGGTCAAGCCCTCCGGATTTTCAGAATGCCATGCTCACTGACGATAAGGCTTTCTTTTTTCTTCGTTTTTCTTTTAGAAATGTTTCGTCTAAGAAATATCCTAAGGAAAAAAAGTATAAAATTTAAATATGTGTTCTAAAAAAAACCTGTTCAAAATTTACCAATCTTTACTTGCAAATCCGAACAAAAATTTCTACTTTTACTACGTAAAATTTTTATATTGGATTTTACCGCTTTTTGCAAATGCCCTATTTAAGGCCTTTCACAAGATACTACAGCGAAATGCTTATCAATAAAAGGACGAGAAGAAGTTACAAAAACCCTCTCTCTGCCAAGAGGGTCTTTTATTAAAAGACTCCCTCTTTTTTGTATGCAAGTATTCACTTTTTCATTCATTTCAAATTATATGTGATAATATATTCATCAGTAGGTGTCCGATAAATTCAATTTTCATAATAAAGATTGTTGTCGGACATTAGTTTACAAATACCCTTTTTTGAAGTTGTTACAGTTGAATCATATACATGTCGTAGATTTTCGTTTTATTTTCTTCTGTGCTATTTGTCATGTTGTGACTTGGCTTTTATGAGCCCTGTGCGGGATTTTAGAACATGTTGAACAGCTCATAATTACCATTGATGAAAAAAATAACCCTACAAAAAATAATTGCAGGGTCATTTTATTGATATTTAGAATAAAATATTTTTAAAATATGGTAACAATTTGTTGGGCAGGTGAAAGCAAAGTATTAGTAGCAGCAGTTCTACCTGATGGAGTGGGTCCCGAATTGAATGTAGGAGTACCAGGCTGTGTGCAGCCTCTTCCTAAATCAATTGATTCACCATTGGCAAATTCTATTGTAATACTCTGCCAATTAATAATAGATGTTATAGCATTTGGTATGGATGCCCCGGCACTTACGTTATATATTGCATCAGGAATACCTATATAGTGGGACATAATATCCCATTGATTTATGGGTGGAGTTTTTGACGCACTGGTATTCATAAGATCATAAGTAACAGTGGTGCCCGGTTGCATTGGGCCTGATGTCTCTCCATAAGCAATCGGATGGCAGTCATATGGCCATGTTGTTGGATCCGTGACTCTAATCTTCATTTTAGTAACAGCAACAGGACTAAAATTATAAACTACCAACGGGTATTGCTGAGCTTTGATAATAACAGCTAAAAAAACTAAAAGTAGTGGAAGGATTTTTCTCATATTTTTATGTGATGTATTATTGTTTTTATTTATTTGAAATTGAAATAAAGGCTTGTGAAATAATTGCATCATCATCTAAACCATTCATTTTATCTGTAGTCATTCCTGTTGACAATAAAACTATTTTCGCTGGTTCTAATAAAATTTTTTTTCTTGAAGGACTAAATCCTTGGCCTCCTGAATTGTTTTTAATTTCTTCTTTAATAAGTGTTGGATTATTTGCATTAGCTAATGCCTTTTTGAAGTCATCAACTGCTTGATTCTTAGAAATAATTGATTTGTTAATACTTCCTTCTGATTGGTCTTTCATCAGGTTATTTTCTTCAGAACCTTCTAATGAACAAGAAATCATTGATAGGGAAGATAAAAAAGTCAAAAAAAATACTTTTCTCATATTTTATAAATTAATTTGGTGATGTTCAAAAATAATAAAAATAATAATACACAATGTGTTGAATAATATTTTTTTGATTTATTTTTTAATTATGTGTTTTATAAATATAATATGTTTGAACTTATTTCATATAAAATCTCATTAATGAATGAAATTAATATTTCTAAATAAAATTTTGTATAAACTATTTCCCTTGATAATTTAGTGTATGTTCTACAAATGGGATTTCTGAATATTGCTTGAGGAAGACGTTATTTTTTAACGTCCCATTTTTTATTTGTGCTATGTATCACTATAGCTGATTTTGTAATTGCTTGATATATAGATCGGCAGGACGGGGCAGGATACTCATTATTGGTTTTGTGAATAGATTAGTTAACACAAAATTAATATTTATGAAAAACAAATC
>Ga0308164_10001664_pt1 | contig 24972 bp, 42 predicted proteins | sample PhyTR2_FD_201031 | JGI IMG/M metagenome (GOLD analysis project Ga0308164, IMG submission 201031) | Phyllosphere microbial communities from UC Gill Tract Community Farm, Albany, California, United States - DLSLT.R2 | ecosystem: Host-associated > Plants > Phyllosphere > Unclassified | place: USA... | reverse complement strand
ATCGCCTTGCCGCCGATAGCGGTCGTTTGCTGCAGCACTGGGGTCTCCGTCTGGTCGATTATCATGCGTCTAACAGCCCACGACGGGCCAGATTGTTCATCAGCCCGCTGATGCCGAGCGTCCAAGCGGGCGCATCGCGCGACGTCGTCACGCGGTTGACCAGCGATCCGAGCTTCGGATTGGAGATCGACACTACGTCGCCCATCTTGTGCGTGAACCCGCGGCCCGGTTCGTCCCGGTCCTTGGTCGGCGCGAACAACGTGCCCAGGAATAGCACGAAACCGTCGGGATAATGATGTTCGCTCATCGCCTGTACGACCAGGTCCTCAGGGTCGCGGCTGATCTCGCGCATCGAGCTATGGCCGTCGAGCACATAGCTGTCCTCGCCCTCGATCTTCAACGTGACCTCGCTCGCACGAACGTCGTCGAGCGTGAAGCCGTCGTCGAACAGGCGGATGAACGGCCCGATCGAGCAGGACGCGTTGTTGTCCTTTGCCTTGCTCAGCAGCAACGCCGATCGCCCTTCGAAATCACGCAGATTGACGTCGTTGCCAAGCGTCGCGCCGACGATGGTCCCCTGCGCGTCGACGAGGAGCACGACCTCGGGCTCGGGGTTGTTCCACGTCGAATCGGACCGGATACCGATCGGACCGCCCCAGCCGACGGTCGACAGCGTCGGGCTCTTGGTGAAGATCTCGGCGTCGGGGCCGATCGCGACCTCAAGATATTGCGACCACATGCCATCGTCGATCAGCGCCTGCTTCAGTGCCGCAGCCTCTTCCGAGCCGGGAACGACCAGACGGACGCTGCCACCGATCCGCGATTCGAGCCGGCCGCGTACCTCGGCGGCCTTGCTCGCATCGCCGCGGGCGCGTTCCTCGATCACGCGCTCGATCGCCGATACCGCGAACGTCACGCCCGCCGCCTTGACGCATTGGAGATCAATCGGGCTCAGCAGGCGCGCGGGGGCGTTGGTCGCCGCGGACAGCGCGAGCGTCTCGAGCGCGCCAAGCGGGCGGCCCGCTGTCGTGTCGAAATCGCCACCGGCGACCAGCGCGGAGACGGTCGGCGCGACGCCCGACATGTCGAATACCTGTCCGTCCCTGACCAGCACGGGGGTAGGACCGTCACCCAGGTCGATCCGACCCAGCAGGAGCGCACTCCGCCAATCTGCGGGCAGCGCCGATTCGACCGGCGCGGCGATATGCGACATCAATTTCCCTCTCCACTTATGTTACCGCTATCGTATCGGCGATTGCCCGATCGTCAAGGGGTGCGGCGCATATCGCGGACTATCCGCGGGGCACTCGTCCTCCTCCGTCTGACGCCTGCACGCATCCGTGGCAAGCCGGTGCGTTCTGCGCGGCCGTGCATCGCGCGCGTCACGGTCGTCCCGCCCCGATCCGCCCTGCCGAGTCGTGCTGTACCGACCTGAGACGTCGTCCGTCGTCGTACGGGGCAAATGCGGAGGGGATAACGCTATCATTCAACGCGTGGAACCCTGGCTGCGCGCGCCGACAAGGTGAACGAAAGCTCGGCGAGGATCAAAGCGCGGCCCGGCCCGTTGACCCTGTAAGGAGAATGATGATGGCAGACGATGGCAAGCAGCCGATGCAGGCGGTTCCCGACAAGGACGACGCGAAAATGTCGGGCGATGTCGAGACGGGGCGCACGGGCGGCGGCGAGAGCGGCGGCGGCGCGTTCAAGGACAAGGACCAGGTCAAGGGTGACCCCGACAATGACGGCTTCGACCATCAGCACGGCGGGCAGTCGCACATCGACTATAGCGGCCCCGACAATCCCAACGCGACCGCGGGAAGCTGAAAAGGCTGCACGGGGCGATGGCAGGGGTGTTGGTGGGCCCGGCACCTATCGAACTGAACACCTTATAGCACGATCGGCGGCCGAGGAAATACCCCCGCCGATCCCCCCACGTGAGGTGGGGTGCGGCGCTTGATCGCCGCCCTCTATGTCGAGACCGCCGGCAGTTACTATGGCCTGCCCGGCGTCGACCCATGGGATGAGCGACGCGACGCGCGGCTTTACCCCGGCCCCCATCCCGTTGTTGTCCATTCGCCCTGCCAGCGCTGGGGCAAGCTTTGGGCTGGCCAGCCTCTGCACATCAAGCGAACCGGGGAGCGGAAGCAGAAGGGCGCCGATCAGGGCTGCTTCAAATGCGGACTCGCTGACGTCCGCCGCTGGGGCGGTGTCATGGAGCATCCGTGGGGATCGCATGCTTGGGCGTTCTTCGGCCTCACCCTGCCGCCGCGCGCCGGCGGATGGGTGAGGGCCGACGAGCTGGGCGGCTGGACATGCTGTGTCGAACAGGGGCGCTACGGGCACTATGCTCGCAAGCCTACACTGCTACTCGCTTACGGCTGTGACCTTCCGGATCTCGATTGGGGCATCGGGGAGCCTCGGCTCGATCCGGAGATCGTGGCACGCATGGGTCTCAAGCGCGCGAAGCGGCTGGGCGAGGTCGGCGGCAAGGGTGGGGGCAAGGACAGCGCGCCGCGCATCGGCACGCCGGCGCCGTTCCGCGACATGCTGATCTCAATGGCGCGCAGTGCGTACCGTCTGAGGCTGGCGGCATGACGTGCGCCAAACAGGTCGTCACGGCCACGATCATCGCTGGCGACGGCCGCCGGTTCGTTGGGACGAACTTCGCCCTCGCACCGCAGCCCGCTTGCCCTCGAGGGGATATGCCGTCGGGGCAGGGCTACGAGCTCTGCGTGTCGATATGCGAGCAGACGGCGCACGCAGAGGTCAATGCGATTGCCGCGGCGGGAGACGTTGCGCGTGGCGCGGTGCTCTATCTGGAGGGGCACTCGTATGCCTGCCCCGCCTGCACTGCGGCATGCGCTGCGGCTGGCATCGCCGAGATCATCGTCGCCCCACCGCCCCGCATGATCATCGACACCCTCAATCCTAAATGCAGGAGCAACGGCCGTGGCTGAGAAGGATCTGTCCCCGCAAATGAAAGAGGTGTTCGCGACGCTAGCTGCTGGCTGCCAGACCTTGGGGGCCGCGCTCGAGAAGGCTGGGGTCGATATGGTAGAAAGCGCGAGCAGGATCGCTGAGACTCATCGCGCCAGGTGTGCGACGCCGTTCGACCATGCTCGCGCGTTCTTGATGGGCAAGCGATGGACTGAGCAGGAGGGGGCGCACCTGAAAGAGATCATCGATCAGGGCACTGCATGGTCGATGAAGCCATGAGCCGGGGCAATCGCATGGTGCGGGTGCGCCGCTACGACCAGTGGCCGCAGCAGCGGCTTGGCTGGTTCATCTGGGAAGGGCCGTATGCCGGCAGCCACGCGAGCGGCAGCAACCCGCACTACCGGCGTGAGATGCGCATGCAGTCGTGGCGTCGCCCGCTATGAGCGAACTATCCGTCGACCGCCTGCGGGTAATGCTGGGGAGGGAGGGCAACCGCGCCGAGGCTGCGGAGCGCCAAGTGCGCGATCAGGCTGCGGAGATCGCGCGGCTGCGGGCGCGCATCGCCGCGCTCGAGAGCGGGCCCGGGGCAAAGGGTCTCGATAGTACCGAGACCCTTTCGTGAGCGGCCGGAAGCGCTGGACCCACCTCGACCAGATGGTCGGGCAGGGGATCGGCAAGGGTGACAAGCGCGACGCAGGGGAGGCGAGCAGCATGCAGACGATCGGACGAATCACGATGGCGGATCTAACGGATCTCGAAAAGACCGGCCTCGAGCCGAAGCAAGCACTCGACGCGATCCTCGCGGAGGCGAAAGCGCGGCACCCGAAAGCGATCAGCGTCCACGTCATGAAGGCCACGCTCCACGATGGCTTCGATATTATTGCGCTGTAGCTGAGCCCCGAAATCCGACGCTTCCTCGACGGCTATTGCCCGCGCGGCGAAATAGCGCCGCGCGGGCTGTTTTCAAGCCGCGGGCAAGCCGGGCCGCGCGTATGGCTCAAGCTGCCAAGCCGCGTCATCGTAGCGAAAGGCAATCAGGTCGCAGTCCCGCCAAATTGCCTGGACGTTCGGCAGCAACGCCCGGCGGACTTCAACAGCCGACTGATAGCTCGAGCCAACGTACGTCGCATGGGGCAGCGAGTAGATTATGCCATCGTCGCCCTCAATTGTACGACTGGCATTGCACTTCTCCATGACGCTATGAAGCTCGGCGTAGATCCCGGCGGGCGGCGTTCCGTTTAACTCGATGCGTAGAACGAAATTTGGCATTGAACTTCTCCTGTTGAGAGAAGCCCAATGGATGCCTTGACCCTGCACGATGGTCTGATAGACCGCCGTTGTTGATGAGAGATGAGGCCCCAGCGGCTTCCCAGAGTGGGGTCGGTACCGGGGATGGTTCCGACCTTACTTTGTTCTACGGGCACGCTAGGGGCGGACACAATCCCGTTTCTCCTTGGACGCGATGAGCAGAAGGTGCCGCGCGCGTCATTGGCACGAACCGCATCAGCAAGAACGCCGGACCCTAGCCGAATCGTTCTCGTGATGTTCTATAGGCGCCATGACCGATCCCGCCCCCATGACCTTGGCGAACATGCGCGCGATCGGGATCAGGACGCTATCGGTGCACTGCCGATGCGGCCGGGAGCGCGAGGTCAACGTCGACCGGTTCGACGGAGCCCTCGTCGTCATCCGCATGCATCAGCACTTCCGCTGCGGAGAATGCGGACAGCGACCCCAGTCTGTTCGCCCCGGCCCTATGGGACGCAACGCGATCGGAGCCGGGAGCGGGCACTGGACGCGAGAGCGAGACCCGCTCTACCGCCCAGGAGACGAGGCCCTGTTGATGCGCTGACCTCGGTCAGCAGCGCGGGCCTTTACGCCTGGCAGCCAGCGCCCAGCTTCATCACGATACCCTTCGAGCCCCCGACCTTGAACTTGGTGCCTGCCGGGACCTTCACGTCGCAGCTGTCGAGGATGACCGTTGCCGCGCCGTCCTCGATCGTGAAGATGTTCGTGGTGTTGGTCGACCGGACGATCAGCTTCCGGATGCGGATGGTAGGCGGCGCGGTGTTGCTGCCGTGGATCCAGATGTGCGTCGTCCCGCTCGTTCCGCCCCGCTTGTTCGGCGTCCCCGAGGTCAGCTGCTGGACGTCAGCGCTGCTCCAGAAGCGGTAGTTGCGGGCGCAGCCCTCAGCCTCAATGCGGGTCGCCGTGACGGGGACCTTGATGTCGAAGCAGGAGTCCGTGCTGTTCTTGCTGGTGACGTTGTCGAGCCTCAGGCCCGTCACGTTCCGCTCGAAGGTGGGCCCGTCGCCGTTCCAGTAGCGGTTCGCCGCCATCGTCATCTGGAAGCCGTCGCAGGTCACGTTCTGAAGCAGCACCCCATCGACCCGGCTGCCCGACTTGTCGCCGATCTCCAGACAGGCCGGCAGGTTCGGGCTGCTCTGCGGCGTCCTCCGAAAGGTGAAGCTGCTGTTGCGGATCGTGATATTCGACAGCTTGCCACGCAACCGGACGCCGCCCCGCTGCAGATCGTCCGCGGTGAGCCCGTCGATCACGACACCGCTTGCCGTGGTGGTCGTGTACGTCTCGATCGCACGAAACGCGCCGGTGATGCGGACCGGACCGGGCAGAGCTGCCAGCTTGAGCACACCGTTCTTGTTCGCCCCCTGGATCGCCGGCATCACGGGACGCTCGGGGCACTTCTTCGCGTAGGTATACGTCGGCAAGTCGGGGCAACGCACGAGCACGTCCTTCGCCTTGAAGCTATCACGCGGTTTGGTCAGTCCGACCTTGCCGTCATGATTGCTGTCGAGGTCGGTGGTGCTGAACGTCGTCTGTGCCGCGAGAGGCGTGGTGGTTAGGGCAAGAAAGGCTAAGAGGATGCGCATGGAATACCTCATGAGATAACGCCGAAGGCGCTGGGGTTGGCGGTCATCCGGTTCTGCGTGAGCAGGTAGGCGTCAGAGAACACCTGCGGCGAGATGTAGACGAAGGCCGCATGGGTGCTGCCGCCGCCACTTCCATTCAAGTCAACCGGCCCGACCAGCAGACGGGTCAGTTGAGCTGCTCCGATGCTTGCCGCAGCAACCTCCCCGGACGTGAACTGATCGGTGACGATCCGTTTCTTCAGAGTGGCGCTGTCATAAGCAACGTGCGCCCGCTGTAGGTTGGCAGCAAGCGGCTGAGCCGCGCCAGTGCCGTTGGTCGGCGGGGTTGGCGAGGCGTTAGTGGTAGCCGTGTTTGTGAAGGTGTCGAACTCCTGAATGTTGCCGTTCGCCTTCAAGATGATGCTTGCGCGTGGGGGAGCTCCCCCGCCCTCAGCGATCGCTTCCACATAGCTAAGCAACCCGCGCGCGTTGGCGGATGCCGCATTGTTGATCGCGAAGGTGCCCCCGATGGTAAAGCTCGGCATGACGGGAATATTGTCGACCTGAACTCGTGGAGAGTTAGCCCCAGTCGTACCTGGTAGCCACACTCCCCCGGTGCCTGACTTCGCGTAATCGCGAGCGGTATAATAGTGCAGCCTCGTCGTCTGGCTGCTGTCCCGCACCAGCCAAACCAGTGAGTCACCGACGACGCACAGATCCTCGGCTTCTTGCGCAGTTGAGTAGGCTGCTACCTTCTCAGCGCCGACGGCCGTCTTGGAAACCGGATCAACTGTGAACGCACGGATTGACAGGCCCGTGTTGTCGCTGATGAGGATTTGCCCCTTGAAGTAGGTCAAGCCCTGATAACCGGTCGATGTCGTGACGGCGGGGTTGGGCACGCTGCCGTAATAGGTAAACGGGATTTTGCCGACGTAGGAAAACTGGTTCGTTGTGTCACTGAACGACCACTCATCGAGATAAGTGCTCTCGGTGAAATGGCAGCCGTAAAAGTTGCCCGTGCGGGGATCGCGGCAAATACCCGCCGCGCCGAAATCGACACCGCCGTTGTTTGCCCTCGTTTCGGAGCCGGTGCCTATATTGGTCCGCGCCAGAACTGACAGGTCCGTCGCACTCAACGCTACTAGGTTGACGGTGCCGTAGCCATCCGCGCCTGCGCTCAACATATACTTGCCGTTGTAATACTCGCAACCGCCCAAGTGGTCGGCACCAGTGAGAACCGTGTTAGCCGTAACCGTTTGCAGCACGTCGAAGGTCAGCGTGCTTTCATTCCATTTGACCCGCGAGCAGGACCCGGTAGCCACACTTAACCATTCGTCACGGTCGGGATTGTAAACTATGCCTTGGAAATTGGTAATAACTCGGTCTCTAGCGGCATCGATTACCAGCCCGCCCGTCGCGCCGTAGGTAACACCCTCGCCGTTGCCTGCGCGATTGCGAAAGCTTCGCCCAAAACTCCAGACACCCCAATAGGATGACCACACCGCGTTCCGTCCATAGAGCGCCGCCACGGCGGGCTGGGTAAGCGCCTTGTCTCCGCACTCAATATAGAACGTTGACCCGTCCGTGATCGCGGGTGCTTTAAAATAGACCGTCCCCTTTTTCGTAGCCGGGTCAACGGCCCAGAGGTCCACGGCTAGGCGCTGCGTCTTGGCTGCGTCAGAATAGACCCGGATGTTGCCGCCTTGGTGCCCCGGATCCGATCGCACCGCAGACCAGAATGAGTCCGGCATCTGCGCCAACTGGACGACCGTTGGGAAGTCCGTCTGCTGCGCAGTGAACATGCCGGGCTGCACCGTGTACGTAAACGTCGTAAACCCTGCTGCAACGGTCAGAACGCCGCTTGCCCCCGTCGCGCCTGTTGCGGCGACCGCAAAGTTAATCGTCCCTGCCGACAGCGCCGACATACCGACGACAACCCTCCAGCCTGCCGAGGCATCACCGGCGATGACCAGGCGGCCGTCGTTCGGGGTGACGGTCGGCGTAGCACCCGCCGGGACGTTGCTGATGTTCGACACCAGCGTGCCTGCCGCGGCGTTCGAAGCTACCGATGGCGATGTTGGCGAAAGAGCAAGGGTCGGACTGACTGCTGCGACGGTAACCGCCGTGGACGTCGCGACGACATTGCCGGTGCCGGTGTTCTCGAAGACAAGCGAACCAGCGTCAGACGGCACAACGGTCGTGCCGCTGCCGATCGAGGTGCCGTTGAGAAGCCAGCGCCGGCTCAGGATCGACCCACCGTTGCTCATGGCGCCGTCGATACCGCTGAAGGTGCCACCGACGTTGCCGCCCTGAGGCGAGATCGACGGGTTGGACGTGAACGCGGGGACGGCAGACGACACAATCGTGACCACGTTGCCGCGCGGGCTGAACGTCGCACCGGCCAGCGTCTCGGTCAGGCCGTTATTCGTCGAGCCCGCCGCGCCGGAGCCGTTGTAGGTATAGGTCCGCGCTGCGCTGTTGACGGTCAACCCCGACACCGTGCTGGCGATCGTCGAGCCCGCCGTGGCATTGAGAATCGTACCCGACGACGCAACCCCGGCAACCAGAGCTCCGGAGAGCACCAAGTCGCCAAGAGCAGGGACGTAAGGCGAAGAGTTGCCGGAGCCGCGGCCTCCGCGGGTGGCGATCGGATAAGCCATGTGGATTCCTTCAGTTGGAGGCAGTGGTGGTGATGACGGTCGATGCGGCTTCGACCTGGGCGAGCGCAGCGCGCTGTTCGGCGATCGTCGCCGCGGTGCGCGCTGCGATCAGGCCGCGCTCGGTCAGGGCCATTGCCAGGCGCACGCGGGCCTGACGCTCGGGCGTGAGGAACGGCAGGATGACGTCGGCCGAGGCGGCGATGCGGTCGTACGCGGCCTGCGCGCGGTCGATCGCCGCAGCAGATCCGGTCGGCATGCTCGCGCAGCTGGCAAGCGCCATCGACGCCGCGCACAGCGCAGCGGTCAGCAGTCTCTTCATGATCGGTCCTTTCGGGGGAGGTCGGTAGGTCTCAGGCGGGCGCGAGGACGCGGTTGCGGAACCAGCCCCAGCCGAACGCCTCCTGCGTCGGGCTGCGCTCCATGATGTCGAGGTAGCGGCCGCCCTGCTGGACGTTCATCGCAGCGAGCAGCACTTCCTCCCACTGGTCGCCGGCGCGGCGCTTCTGGCAGCCCGCCAGCGCGGCATCGGACTTCGAGCCGTACGCCCCGTCGACCTTCGGCAGATCGAGCCAATCATTCCCGCCCCGGTTGAGGGCGTTCAGCGCGCGCTGAAGCATCATCACGCCCCAAGGCGCGCCCATGTTCACGCCGGTGTCGAGCGCCTCCGCAGCGAGCCGCGGTGACCGCTTGGCGAGCAAGCCGATCCCCGGCACCTTGACGAAGTCCGACCAGTAGATCGCGCGCGCGGTCGCCTTCGGCAGGTCGCGCATGGCGCCGGTGTAGCCGTGCTGCCGCGCCTTCGATTGGGTGATGCCCCAACAGGTCGGCCCGCCTCGATCGGCCGGGTGATTGACGTAACCGCCTTCGCGCACGACCAGGTCATCGATCATCTGATCGATTGTCTTCATCACGATTCTCCGATGGGTGGCCTGCGCGTTGCGAAGGCGGGTCAGTTGATCTTGTCGATCTCGCGTAGGGTCGCCGTCATCTCAGCGGGGACCGCGGGCTTGCCGGGAAGGGCCGCGTCGAGCGCATCGATGGCGCTCTGCCCGCGCCGCTTGAAGAAGGTGATGATGCCGGTCCCGATGGCGCCGAGCGCCCCCCCGGTGCCCAGCGCGGCGAACAGGTTGACCTGCTGCTCGGCAATCCAGACCGCGGTGACGAGCATCGCGATTCCGGTCACGATTGCGTCGAGCGCCCAGCGCTTAGGGCCGGGGGTGTCGAGCGTGATGAACAGCCGGACCATGAGGCACGCGAGAAGCCCGACGATCATCGACCCGGCCGGAAAACTGTACCCCAGGAATGACCAGATAACCGGTACCGATACGCCCGGTACCGCAGCGATAGCCCCCTCTCGCATTACCGCAGCCCGACGGCAGCGGTCGCCATCAGCAGGCTCACGACGAGGATCGCGATCGGGCGCCGCAGCTGCGGCCACCGAGACCACATGTCGACGGGCAGGGGCGCTTTGCGCAGCTGGAACTCGAGCATCGGTTCGGCGAGAATATGCAGCGCCATCCAGGTGAAGCCGAAGCCGACAGAAACTGGATCCAGCCAGCGCTTGAGCTCCGCAACCCGCTCGATCGTCTCGGCATCGCCGGAGCTCCACGACCAGAGGCTGATCGCCTCCGCGCCGCCTCGGGTCGCGACCGCGCAGCCGGCGAGGAAGACGATGATGCGATAGAGCGACACCGGGTCGGTCGGATGGTCGAAGGCGCGGCACGTCCAAATGCGTCGCGCCTGCTTGCCCGCCATCATCAGCCCGAGGCACATGGCCGCGGTCATCACGAACAGGTTCCAGGCGAGCAGGCCCGGATTGTCCGCAAGGGATGGCGGCGCAAGGGCGGCCGTCGACCGCATCGCCTCGCCGATATAGTTGCTCGTGGCTGTCGCGGTCATGCGTCATCCCTTCCCGCGACCGGATGGGCCGCGAAGCTGATGTTGATCATGGTCATTCCCTTTCAGGAGGAAGGCTGGAGGTTATTTCCGCTTGATCGATGCGGGGGAGGGGCGCAGTTTCGGGGAATGCAGAACCCATTTGATACGGGGTATTATTGCTCCGAAGAACTACGCAGCTTCGGGTTCGCCCGCGTGGGCGAGAATGTTCAGATCGCCAAGAACTGCACCATCATCGGGCTCGGAAACATCGAGATCGGGGATAATGTGCGGATAGATGAAGGGTGTTCGATCATTTGCACAACCGGGAAACTGCGGATGGGAAGCCACATCCACATTGGTGGGAAGTGTCATTTCGTCGTCGCAGCCGATCTGACATTCGAGGATCTGACCGGCACCTCGCAAGGCGTCTACATCTACACGAGCAGCGACGACTACAGCGGCAACGCGATGGCGGGTCCTATGGTGCCTGCTGATCTGCGCAAGGCCACGACGACGCCGGTCCGTATCGCCAAGCACGCGCTGATCGGCGCACAGTCGGTACTTCTGCCTGGTGCCGATCTGCCCGAGGGTTGCGCTGTCGGAAGCTTGACGCTGGTAGCCAAGCCGCTCCAGCCGTGGTCGGTCTATCATGGCAACCCCGCACGTCGCCTGGGGTCCAGAAACACTGCCATCCTTGAACTGGAAGAAGTTTTTCTGGAACGATCGGCCGTCCCGGTCTTGATTGCAGCCTAGTCAGGCTACGCTTACCCTCATGTAGTCCGCGGCCAGTGTTGGGTTGCCGGCGTACTCGAACACTGCAAACGCTGAGCATGGCAGACTGGTGTTGAAATTTAGGGCTTCGACTTCCATCCGCAATTCTGTGACACCTGGCGACCCCTTCACTTTCACCGTCAGTGTTTCGATCGGGTTCGGAGCCTCAGATAGGTCGTCCTGCGCATCCGTCTGCGTAATCAGGCAAGATAGCGGAGTGTTGGACACCGACCTCGTCCGGGTCCGATAGGTTCGGCAAATTGATCGCGCTGCTCCGTTCATATCGTACCCCTCGACACTCACCGTAAGCACGCCAGTTATAAGATGTCGGTTACTGGAGCCTGCCGCCGCGGTCGCTCTATTGAACACAAATAGATCGAACTTCGGGGTCAACGCGACATTGCGCGGACGGGTCACGACACGACCGGTCTTCTGCCCGCTCGAGGTCCATACGTTGATGCTCCCGCCAAGACGGGGTGTCGAACCGTACAACAGCGTGTTGAGCGGGCCTTCCACGTCGGTATCGAAGTGGTTGGTTCCGATCGCGATCATGTCCGCACCGGTATCGAAGCGGAATGGCTCGTTATTAGTGGCCCAAGTCGACTTGCACTTGTCGATGTCAACTCCGATAGCGCCAACAGAACGCATCAAAAGCCGCGGCGTACCTTCAAAGTACACGTGTGAGAACGTAGCTGTCGTTGCTCGCACCCCGCCGGACTCGAGGTTTATGGTCGCTGGCCCGATGATCAACTGGCCCGGACCGAATGTTGCATCAATCGCTTGATTCAACACGTAACCACCGGTGCCACCCGTACCGGTGCCCAGCGAAGCTACCCTGGTGCCCGGCTTTACGCCGTCCCCCAGTACGCTGTCACCGACCGAAATGGAGCCGTTGCCGTCGTCAAGATTCGTGATGTTCATAGTCGTACCGGATATGGTGCCGGTGACCTTGAGTGATTCCCCACCGCCTTCCATGCTTCCGCCGACCCAATGAACGCCATCGAAGCCGAGAAGATTAAGAAGCCCAAGCGGCCCACTCGCCGCGCGAACATTGAAGAAAGTTATCGCGTTACAGAGGCCGCCGTAGACCTTGATGGTGTACCCGGCTTCCGGCGGGCCAAACTGGCAGTCTCGGAACGTCGTCGTCTGCAGCTTATTTGCTTCGAACACACCGCCGGTCTGGAGCGCGGTCGTAATCCCCGCAAAAACTCCCCCAGCCTGTTCAATGCTAACATTGACCTTGATCGCATGAGTGCCCCCGTAGACGGTGAAGTCGTGCAACTCCGCTGCCAGCCAAGCCACAGGGTCTTTATTCATGATCATCGGCGCGTTGAGGCGAACGACCTGATTAAACAGGATGGAGCCGTGGCGGCTTTCACCGCGCAGCGTAACGAACGACGGCATCTGGATTGGGTCCGACAGCACGTAATAACCGATCGGCAACCGAACCGCACCGCGGATATTCACATTCTGCGAAGCGGCGTTCACCGCCGCTTGGATGCCGGCCCAGTCCAAACTCCGATTCTGCCATAGGACGACCGGCGTGCCGGACCCGTTCAGGGTCCAAGGCATCTGAAGGGCACCGTCCTTGTACGCCGGTGCACCGACCGGAGCATCGTTGATGAACGGGTAAGCCGCCTGTGCTGCGGCCAATGTCGCGTACCGCTCGCTGATCGGATGATAGGCAGAGTCACCTACGGCGCCGAAATTTTTTGGGTTCAATGCCGCATCGGTTACAATCGCATGCAGGGGTCGAACTATCGAACCAATTGCCGCCGATGAGTAACCGATCAGCGCGGCGCCCGACGCTGAGGCCAGCATAGCGCTGGTGATGATCTTGCTCAGCAGCGTCGATGCACTGGAACTGGTGCGGCGGTATAGACCAAGGCCTGCCGCCCCTAGGTCGGTCCAGAATGTGCGCCCATCAGCGACGCCCGCACGCCCGCTGGTTTCGTCGGCATACACGTTCGGCGCGGTGAGCGCGGCAACCTGAGCAAGCGAAGCTGAGCGGTCGGCGTCATCTGCATCGACAGCCGCAGCTGCTGCACTCGCCGCTGCGCGCGCCTCTGACAGCGCTGCGCGCGCGGTGATCGGCGATAGCAGTTCGCTGCCACCGACATAGACGACAGCGCGGCCATCGATCGCTCGTACGATTGCGTCGGACATTATCGTGTTACTCCAGGCGAGATAATGAAGGGGCCTTCGATCCAGCGGCGCTTGCCGATGGGCGAGATCGTCAGATGTAGATCCCATGCGAGCAGGACCGGCGCGGCAGGCTCGAGGCCGTTTTCAGGAAACGGCAGCAGCTGCTCGATCGTCGTTTCGTTGATCCGGATCTGAAGCGTCGACGTTGGGATTCCGTCGGTGTCCGTCGCGACCTCGACCGATAGGCCCTCGGCGAGCGGTTGCGCGGCGATGAGGCTGATCAACGGCGCGCCCGGCTGATCACGGTACAGGCGGACCTGCGCAGCGAGACCCGCGTTCGTCAGATCAAGGCCGGGGAAGTCGATGCGGTACGCGCAGACCACCGCCATGTGCCCCGGCAACCATTGGCGATCTAGTCCGGCTAAGGGCCGGGAGCGTGTGACAACCTCGGCGCTGACGCGGATCTTGCGCTATCCGAACGACTATCAGAGCATCAGCGACTTCCTGTTGAACGCGGTTCGCTACCTGCTCGACGATGGCAACGCTTATGCTCTGGTCATCCGCAACGCCCGTTTTGAACCGACCGAGCTCCACCTTATGTCGTCGTCGGTTTCGCACCCGCGGCTCGCGGTCGACGGTAGCGTCTTCTATCATCTTGGTGGGAACCCGATTGTCGAGGCGCGTTTTGGCCCGCAGATCATTGTGCCCGCGCGCGACGTCCTGCACCTAAAGCTGCACACACCGCGCCACCCCCTTGTTGGCGAAAGTCCGCTCGCAGCGGCCGCGCTTCAACTTGCGGCTGGCAACGCGGCGCTGACCCATCAGGTCAAATTCTTTCTGAACCAGAGCCGCCCTTCTTTCATTCTCTCCAGCGACCAGCACTTCACGCCGGATCAGACGACGGCTCTTCGCGAAAGCTGGAACCTTCAATCCAAAGGGATGAATAGCGGCGGAACTCCGATTCTCGGCGGTGGCCTGAAGGCTCAACCGATCGGCACCAATGCCAAAGATTCCGAATTGGCGGACATGCTGAAGCTTTCCGATCAGGCGATCGCTCACGTTTACCGCGTTCCCCTCCAAGTGCTTGGCACCGGCGACACGCCGTTCGCTTCCACCGAAGCTCTCATGAATTCGTGGCTTGCGGGCGGCGTCGGCTTCCTGCTCAACCATATCGAAGAGGCAATTGGCCTTCTGTTCCGTCTCACCGGTCAGCCCGAAGAGTATGTCGAGTTTGATACTTCGGCACTGCTTCGGTCAGCTTTCAAGGAACGGGTCGAGGCTTGGGGCATCGGCGTGCAGCGCGGCATATTCGACCGCAATACCGCTCGGGCCGACTTCGAACAGGCACCAGTGCCGGGCGGTGATGAACCCTGGGTGCAGCAGCAGGACGTCCCGCTCAGCGTGGCTGCGCAACTCGCCAAAAACCCGCCTGCGCCAGCACCGGCACCCAGCCCGCCTGCTCCAGTTGCCGGACCAGAGCCGACAGAGGCCGAACGCAGTGCCGCTTACCGGACCAAGTTCCGGAAACACCTCAGGGAGACGCTGAATGCTTGATCCTGAGACGCTCGCGGAGGTGGTCGCGGAGAACCGCCTTGCCCGACCAGCTTCTTGCAGACGCTGCAACGGCTGCGGTTAGAACCGGTGAACGAGGGCCAGGGCGTTTCGCGATCGCCGATGCCGGGAGCTGAGAAGCCGCCAGACGTCTGCTTCCACGGCGCGTCCCAATCCTTCCCCATGAACTCAAGACCATAGGGTGGATCGCAGACGATGGCGTCGACCGAGTCCGCATCCATAGCCGCCATCAGCGCGCGGCAGTCGCCCGGCAGCACGATTGCGGTAGGCCGCAAAGAACCGTCCGCAGAACCGGGCTCAACCGGCACTGCGCTATTGAGCGCGTCCATAGTCATCTCCGTTGCGGGGTTTTCCGCGTGATATTCGGTGGTCGTAGAGGGCGTTACGAAGCCGCGAACGGCTCCAGAATCTGGATCATCATCACCGCATCGTCGCGCAGTTCGGCGCGGTCGACGTGGCAATACCGGCCGTCGGCGCCGGCGCGGGCGAACTCGGCCGCACCGGTCATCAGCTTCGAGATCACCATGGCAGGGGCATCGTCAGCAGGGTCGAGCTCCCGCGCGCCCTGGCCGATGACGCTCAGCACCCGGTCGGTGAACTCGACGCCGAAGAAGCTGGCGAGGATCAGGAGATTGCAGCCGCTGGGGCACCGGCGATCGCCGCCACTCGCGATCATCGCCGAGAGCGTGCGCGCCGGGATCTTCGTCGCAAGCGCCACGTCCTCGACCGAGTGCTGGCGACCGCGACCCATCAGCAAGCCGATCGCCCGGCAGATCGAGTCCTCTGCCGCTTCCGGCGAAACCATTGAACTATTCGTCACGGACATTGCCCTCCAGGCCGAGGAAAGAGGTGTCATGGAAACTGAGACCCTGATCACCGCCCCGAAGGCCGTCCGCCTTGCCGTTGCGCGCGCGCTGCTCGAGCATCGCAACCTCGTGACGGCAGCAGAGGTCGATGCCCCAGAGCAGCACGGCAGAGCCGATCGTGATGAGGACCGTCATTGCGACGATGGACCAGTAGTCCGTCACAGGACGTTCCCGTCGGCGTCGAGCACCACGGCGCTGTCTGCCGCTGCGCCCCTGCTTGAAAGCAGCGACTGGATGAAACGGTGACGCTGCCAGACCGCATGGGCATGGCCCAAGACGAAGCTGGCGGCACACGCGGCGCCCGCGGCGCAGAACATGAGGATGGTCATGCAGCTTTCCGATCTCTGGAGGGGCAGACTGGCTGCTGGCATCCCCGAACCGCAATTGCGGCTCGGCACCCGCAGGCCGTGCAAAGCGTGACGTCGAGCACCGGAGCCTCGGCGTACACAGGGTCAGAAACTGTGTGCATGGAGAACGTGTCGCCGTTCATCACCAGCACCGCCGATGCGATGCCGGAGACGCGCGCGGGTTCCATGGAGGGCAGAGAGAGCACCATCTACGCGGCGCTTCCAGGGCTGCGGATTGACTCCGCAGCCCCTTCCGCCATCGTCGTGCTGCAACACACCGACGAAAGGCCTAATTTATGGATGAAGAATGGATGCACCGCACCAGCGTCGAACTCAGTAAGATCAACTTCCTGCTGGAAAATATGTACGCCGTTTCGCTCAGAGATCATGGCTTGGGCCCCGAAGATGTTGACGGCCTTTCAGACGAAATGTGCCGGCAAGCGATGCTACCCGCGACCATTTACGGAACAGACCAAGGGCCAGAGCACCTGCAGCAATTCCAAGAGCTACTTGGGCACCGCCTCGCGATGTTCTTCGCTGGGGTCCGGAAGCGACTGGAATCGGCGCAATCAGAAGGCTGAAGTCAGGCCCGCGCTCGCCGACAATGTAAGCGAGCGCGCTCATGCCGCTTCCTTCTGTTCGATGGGGGCGGCGTGGTTCGCCATGAAGGCGCGGATCTTCGCATCGGTTTCGGGCCAGACCCGTCGCCCGCCGCGGATGTCGCGGACAAAGTGGGGATCCTTGGCGGCCAGCCGGCCGAACGTAACCGGGGCCATGTCGTGCAGCGTCAGGAACGCTTCGATCGTCTCCGGCAGCGGGGGAAGTGGCGTGTCCATAGATCAACCATGTACGTAGGAAGCATCCTACCGTCAAGCGGTAAAAGTAGGAATGCTCCTATCATTCACGCTGATCCGGAAATGTGGGATGCGTCCTACATGGACGAGCCCGAACAAGTGACCCCGCTGCAAGAGATCCTGCTGAAAACCATCTCTATGTCGGGTAAGACGCGCGAGCATTTTGACACGCTATACCGTACGAAAATGGGGAAGACCGGGAAGCCGATTTACGACATCATGCGAGGCGTCAGCAAACGCCCGCAGCCCGACACCTTGCGCGCGATCGCGCAGGTCATGGGCATGGAGTCAGAGAGGCTGGTCCGCATCGTGTACGGGCAACCCCTCGCCGTCGCGGCCGCGGTGCCCGATCAGCCTGTCACGCACTCCGCAGATGGCGGCGATACGGTTGAGATTATCAAGCTGGACCTTGCATTCTCCATGGGGGCAGGTGCGAACGTAGACGATTATGTCGAGGAAGAGCGCATAGCGTTCGACCTAGGCTATGTCCGGTCGTTCACACGCACGTCGCCCGAAATGCTGCGCATTGCGACGGGGGTAGGGGACAGCATGCACCCCACCTTGAACAGCGCGGATTTGGTTTGGATCGACACCACACAGCGGAAGCTCAACCAGGCTGATCGGATCTGGGCGGTGTCGATCAACGGGGCGGCAGCGATCAAGCGCCTCCGGCCGGTCAAGGATGGGCGCATCTTGGTCGTGTCGGACAACCCTTTGGTCGAGAACTACGAAGTCGATCCGGCCGAGCTGCTGATTGGCGGTCGCGTCATCCGGTTCGCTCGCGACCTATGAAGGCAGAAAACAGACCGCGAGCATTAAAGTAGGACGCGTCCCACTTTCTCGTTGACATCGTAGGACGCGTCCTACTATAGCATCCCTATCAGGCCACCCCGGCCCAGTAGGAGATCGACGTGGCCGACCAGGCTTCCACAGATTGGATTGAGCACGAAGGGCAGGGGCTTCCTGTCGCTCTCGATGCGAACGTTCAAGTCCAGTTTCGCTTCGACCGCGATCGCCGCACGGCAGAGCGGTCGAACACGCCCCATGGTGTCCCTGCGCACGGCCTGCTCGACTGCTGGACCCATCAGGACGCACAGTCCGATATCGTTGCCTATCGGGTGGTCGCGTAATGGCGCTGCCTGCTCGCATCCCGAAGAAGGCGAAGCGCGCGACCCGCTGGACGTCGTCACGTCACCGGACGTTCGTTGCCAGCTTCGCGTGCTGCAAATGCGGCTCGGTTAAGTCGATAGAGGCCGCGCACGTTCGCATCGGATCAGATGCGGGCATGGGGCAGAAGCCGGACGACTGGCGCGTGGTCAGCCTATGCTTCGCTTGCCATCGTGGGCCGACCGCGGCTGCTCAGCACACGCAGGGCGAGCGCTCGTTCTGGGCTGGTGTCGATTATGACCGCCTGATCGCCGAGTTCATTCAGGCCAGCCCTGTGAAGCTTGAGATCCTCACTGCGCAGTCTGAGCGCGCGCTGGGTGTCGCGGCATGACCGACACCATGACCAACGATCCGGACCTAGACGCTGCGATCCTTGAGTTTCGTGACGCCGCTCCGAAGCTGCGCAAGCTGAGCAAGCAGCTGATCGACGCGAAGGACAAAAACTACAAGCGCTACGCTGCCATCATTTTCGAGCGTGGTGAACTCTGGGGCACCTTGGTCGCGAAGGCCGAGAAGCTACAGATCATACCCGATGATCATCGCCTTGGGGCGAAAGCGCTGCTGCTGGCTGCTGAGGTCGCCACTGCGATCCACCGCCGCACTCACCGCAAGCCGACACCAGCGATGGTCAAGGCCATGGTCCGCGATATCGGGCAGTTGGCGGAAAACGATCTCATCGAGGCCGAGGCTGACAAGCTTGAGGCTGAATACCGGATGCGCGAGCATTCTCGGAAGGTGGCCGCCACCCGCGGCCTCAACCGCTATATCGATCTGAGCGCCGCATGACCCAGGTCATCACCCCCTCGTCGCTCTGGCAGGGCACGGCGCACCCGACTTCGCGCTGGACGGTCGAACAAATCGGCGCGCTGATGAAGGAAGGCCGCGACCCGGTCTCGGTGCCGACCGCGACGGTCCTGCGCCGGCCGCGCCAGAACCCCGACGACTGGACCATGCCGCCCAAGGCCGTCGAGCTCGTCCTGCCACGCCTCCGGCTCAAGCACGACGGAAAGCGCGCCCAGGTCATCACGCCCGCAGGGGCAATCCAGTGGATGGACATCGTTCATGGTCGATAAGCACCTCATCGCGACGATCGCGGAATCTGGCATCCCGGCCGAGGATGCGCAGGACATGGCCGAGCGCGTATTCGGCGCGGTGCTCGCGTCGCTGGTCGCTGGCCGCACCGTTCGTATCCCCGGCGTGTGCCGGCTCAAGGCGCCCCGCAAGCCCGCTTGGGTGCCCGGCACCGTGAAGCGCCAGGCGGTCGAGCAGCGCAAGGTCGCGATCATGCACCCGTCGATCATCGAGCAGGGTGACCCGTACGACGTCGCCAAGCCGGTCGATCCTCAGGTCGCCAGCCACGCATGGGGACAGGCCATCCGCGACACGCGTGCCGATGGGGCAGGGCAATGACCCAGCCCGTGCAGAGCCGCCCCCAGCTGCCGCCCGTTCCCGATCTCGCCGGCCGCGTGTCGCCCGAGATCATGATCGACCTCATTTTCGCAATCGCAAGCCGTGGAGTTCGCCCGTGACCTGGGATCTGTTCATGTACGGCGCCGGTATCGGCTGCCTCCTGTCGATCGCCGTTATCTCGACGGTGGTCCTCTTCGAAAGCCTCTATCACAACCGGGCCAAGATCATGACCGCCCTGCGCGGCAATGCTCGGCCCGGCTTCGTCCCCCTTTCCCCGACTGCCTCGGTCCTGCCCCTCAGGACGTCCGTTCCCCCATTGCGCATGGACGAGGCCCGCGCGCAGCCAACCCCGTCGAAGCTCGTCGCATGATGTGGAACAGCCAGCGGGGCAGGGGCTCAGCGGGCCCGCGCGCCAGGACCCGGGTGCTCGACGAGGCCGAGGTCCTCGGTCGCCGCGATCGCATCCTGCGCGACCCGCCATCCCCCGAGCGCACCGCCGCGCTCCGCAAGATCCGCAACCAGCTGGCGAGCATAAACCGGAGAGTCACCCATGGCTGATGTAGCCGACATGGCGAACGACGTGGTGCAGGCCGCGCTTGATCGCAGCATCCGCGCCGCGCGCGCCCCGATGGCGATCGGCGCCCCCGGCGAGTGCATCGAATGCGGCGACTATAGCCCGCGCCTCGTCGTTGGCCGCTGTGCTCCCTGCCGTGAGCCGAAGAAGGGATATGCCCGTGGCTGATCAACCTATCGATACGACAGACCAGCAAGCGGTGACGGTTGCGCAGGAGGACTTCAATTGGCTTGCTGACGCATTCGAGCAGGACGGCGCGACCGCCACTGCCGCGGGCATCCGCAGCGGCGAGACCTGCATCATCAATTCGCGGACAGTGGTCGAGGCTATCGCTCGCCGCCGCCTCGCCTCTGTATCATCCGCGAGTGCAGAGACGTGGGACAGCGTAGCGCAGTGGTGCGAAGCTACGTTCGGCCCGTGCGGTGCGCATCGGATGGCCGAGCGGGCAATGGAGGAAGGCACCGAACTTCTCGACGAGACCAGCGGTCGCGAAGAATGGACGGACAAGGCTCGCATCGAAGTTGCCGACATGCTGATCTGCCTGTCGCGCGTCCCCGGCATTTGGTCGGCGGTCGAGGAAAAGATGGCGATCAATCGTGCGCGGACATGGGATCTTTGCGGTGACGGCACTGGCTATCACGTCAAGCCCTCCGCATCCCCCAAACCTGTACCCGCGACCAATCAGGCGGGAGAGGTGGAGTTTCCTCGGGAGCAGATCGCACGGCTATGTCTGCTTCGGCTCTACGGCTTCGAATATGAAGGCGAGAGCCTTTGCGACGAAGCAGAGCGTATCTTTTCAGAGCCGAACCCTCGGGCTGTTCGCGCGGTAGCGCTAGCCGATGAGATTGCCGCCGCCCTCGCTACCCAGCCCGCAACGTCGCAGGAGGGGGAGCGGGAGGCGCGACTGGCGCACGCGAAGGCATGGCTTTGCAAGCGGTGGAGCCAAGAGCATCCGAACGCGCAGCACATCATCCAGCTTGCCGACTATGCCGAAGCCCTCGCCGCCACCCCGACGCCTCTCACCCTATCGGAGGACTTGCGGGATGATTCGATCGCAGCGTTCGGCGCGGTGATGTTCAATCATATATGGGACAGTTTTACGGATGATGGCTGGGGGCTCGAGGTCAATGACCTCGTAACAGTCGATGCGGTCAAGGCTGGCCTTGTAAGCGTCGCGCCATACGATCCCGAGGTTCACAACGATCAGTCCGGTGCGGCAGAGGTCGGCGACGACTTCTACGAGGTCACACCCGCAGGTCGCGCCGCCCTCGCCCGCGCACAGGGGCAGGCATCATGAGCGGGGCTGTCGAAGGGGTGGCGCTGCTGCCGTGTCCGTTCTGTGGAAGCTTACCTCGTGTCTGGAAAGGGAGTCCGTTCTTTTTTCGCGAAGAGTGGGCCTCTTGTCAGGGACATGATGGTTCGGGTTCAAGCGATGTAGGCCATCCTACCATTCGGATGCCGTTACGGCATTGGAACACCCGCACCACACCCCCAGCGCGGTCCTATGCGGATGGGGATTGGGTGCTGGTGCCGCGCGAGATTACGCAGGCTATGCTGGACGCGACGTGCGCCACAGATGCCGATGACGCCGCGATGCGCAACACGTGGTCGGAGTTGATCCGCACTGCCGCATCTCCAAGCAACGCCCAGACGCACGGTAAATGGCACGTGATGCTTCTGGGCCTCGTCAACGCCATCCACCGCGACAGAGGCGTGAAGACGCAGGCTATTGGCATTCAAGCGTCGTATGATCAGGCTCTCGCCGCCATCCGCCTCTTGTCGCAGGGAGGGAAGGCATGAGCGGGATAGAGACAAACCACTTCATGGTGGACGGCATCAGCGAGGCGATCACGGAAGCGATCCGTGACGGCAAGGATGTGATGTCTATCCAGATATCCGAAGCAATGTGGCCCGGCTTTAAGGGGTCTGTCCCGCGGAACGAGCGTCGCCAGCGTGAAGGCTCCCGCTTCGTCAACGCCTATCGTGGCGTACCGATCAGCCTGCATCCCGAGTGGGAATGGGGCTGGCGACTTTTCATCATCGGCGAAGAACCCGACGAGACCGAGGAATAACGATGAGCAAATATTTCGACGTTCGGAAGGACGCGTCGATCGAACGGCTTGCCCAGCGAGCCTATGTTGACGTGCTACTCGCAGAGTTGCTGCCCCCGTTACGGCTTGCAGCCCGAGGCAGTGGGTACGCGATTGCCGTTCACGGGTCGCTTTGCCGAGACATCGACTTGATCGCGATCCCTTGGACCGAGCAGGCCGACGACGCAGACATGCTCGTGCAGAAGATGCTTGGTGTGGTTTCCGGCTTACTGGGCCGCGCATCCGCTCAAGAATGGAAAGACATGCCGCACGGGCGCCGGGCTATTCTGATCTACCATTCCGGGAACGGTGCCGAGATTGACCTTAGCGTGATGCCTCGCGTCAAAGTCGAGCAACCCGCATGACCTCCGCATCGCGCAGCAAGGGGGAGGATGTGGCGCATGTCACAGGCTCGTTCCTGATCAAGCGGTGGTGCGTATCCGTCGATGGGTACGGCACCGGGCGCTACGAGGCGGCATCACGGGGGAAGGCGCTGGCGGATGCATGGTCGTGCGACGCGTTCAGCCACGTCACGTTCGGCCAGTTCCTCAAGATGGCGCGCTGCTCGCGTGACCCCGACCTCCCGCCGCGCTGGGGCCAGCCGATCATGGTCGGAGGCAAGCCCGCGTTCTTCGTCGAGAACAACCGGCAATACGTGAGGTTCGCCTACCCCGGCCAGCTGCACGTCATGAACTCGCACCCGTATGACGTCCTGCCGGTCGAATATCGGCCTGACACATACCGTGATCGGGACACCGACGGCCAAGCCGCCCACCTCACAGATCAGGAAGGACAGAACCGATGAGCGCAGAACCAGCACGTCAGCAAGCGGACCGCCGCGGCGACTGCCTGTTGCGGATCCCCGAAGTGCGCAGGCGGACTGGCCTCTCGGTCGCGACCGTGTACCGCCGGGTCGAGGCCAAGACGTTCCCCGCGAAGGTCCGTCTGGGGCCGAAGTCGGTCGCCTGGTACCAGAGCGACATCGACGCGTTCGTTGCCGACCCGACCGGCTATCGCGCCGCCTGATCCCGAAGGAGTGTGTCAGGATGCGACAGCCCCTCGGTGATCATCGCCGCCCAGACCTCGGCCAGCGCCCGCCGGCGCGCCGCGAACTTGGCGCGCATGTACGCGAACTCGGATCCCGAGACGCCCTTCGGTCGATGCGCGAGCATCAGGTCGATCAGCAGCCGATCGCCTTCCTTGCCGTTCTCCATCGCCCACTCGTTCATGTTCGTGGAGAACGCCGAACGCCAGCCATGCGGGACGTGCCGGCCCTTGTAGCGGCCGCCGTCCATCCGCTTGTACAAGGTGCTCAGCGCGGCATCGCTCATCGGTTCTCGCGCCGCCAGGTTGCCGGGAAACAGCAGCTTGCCGCGGCCGGTCAGCCGGTGCAGCGCGCGCAAGGCGTCGACCGCCGCGATCGGCAGCGGGACGTCATGGTCGAATGCCTCGTCCCCTTTGTCATCGACCTCGAGCTTCATCCGTTCCGCGGAGATGCGCCACAGCGCGGCCGGGGAAGGAGAGGCGATGTCGGCCCAGTCGATTCCCTCAAATTCGTCCCAGGTCGCGGTGCGCAGGACGCCGACGCGTACCGCGGTGATCGCGAGCAGGCGCGAGGCGATCTTCGTGGTCGGGTTGGACGTCGATGCATCGACCACGCGCTGCAGGATCAGCAGATCGCGGATCACCGTCAGCGCCGGCTGCTTGGCGCCGCGCGGCGTGGGTTTGAGCGCGTTGATCAGGTCGGCTGTCGGGTTGACCGTGACCAGATGCTCGCCCTTCGCGCGCACGAAGATGGCCGCGATGTAGCCGAGCACGCGCTTGGCGGTCTCGATCGATCCGCGGCGCTCGATCTTTCGCAGAGCCTTGAGGATCGCCGGGCCGTCGATGTCCGCGATCGGCAGCTTGCCAAGGTCGGGAAAGACGTCGCGGGTGAGGGCGTTCATGACCACGATAGCGTGGCGCGGGGACCAGCGCGGTCGCTCGTCTTCGTGCCACGCCAAGGCGGACGCCTGAAAGGTCGCACCGATCGCCGCGATAGCAGCGCGCCGCTCGCGCTCGGCCTCAACAGCGGGGTCGCGATCGGTGCGCAGCGTCGCGCGCGCCGCGTCGCGCCGGTCGCGGGCCTCGGACAGAGAGACCTCGGGGAACTGCCCGAAGGTCAGAGCCTTCTCCTTGCCGCCGAATCGATACTTCAGCCGCCAGGACTTCGTGCCCTTCGGCGTGACGAACAGATACAGCCCCCGCTCGTCGGCGAGCTTGTACGGCTTGTCGCCGGGCTTTGCGTTGCGGATCGCTACGACGGTCAACGGCATGAATCACCCCAGATGCTCACCTGCGCCGCCGGTTTGGGGGTATCGGGTGAGGGGATCGCCGCCGATACCCCCAAGGATTACCCCGCGCTTGGTGCGCTGGCCCGTTCTACTATGAGAACGTATGAGAAACAAATGTGGTTCAAAAGGCGCCGTAATGAGCGGCTATGCAGAGGTATGTATCGTATGATCGGAATAGTTGGTGGGCCCGGCAGGAATCGAACCCGCAACCTAGCCGTTATGAGCGGCCAGCTCTAACCGTTGAGCTACAGGCCCCACCGTCGCCTGCGTTAGCGCAAGCGTTTCGAAAGCAAAAGACCACAAAAGAAAAGGGCGCCCCCGCGGGGACGCCCTTCCGACACCAAAACCTGTCGGGCGCGAGCGCCCGACACAGTCTTAGTTCATGTTGTCGGTCTTCTCGTCGGCAGCGTCGCGGACGTTGTCTGCTGCTGCGTTCATGTTGTCGGCTGCGTTCTCGAGCACGTCGGTTGCGACTGCGTTCGAGGTGTTGTCCGCCAT
>Ga0308164_10001662_pt1 | contig 24976 bp, 24 predicted proteins | sample PhyTR2_FD_201031 | JGI IMG/M metagenome (GOLD analysis project Ga0308164, IMG submission 201031) | Phyllosphere microbial communities from UC Gill Tract Community Farm, Albany, California, United States - DLSLT.R2 | ecosystem: Host-associated > Plants > Phyllosphere > Unclassified | place: USA... | reverse complement strand
GCAATACTTGATCACGAACAGCAGGAACTTCAGATAGTTCACTCCGCCGCGTTTCATCGTGCATCATTTAGCATATCTGCATAGTAGGTACAGGTGGATCTAACCGGTGACAGTCCGCTCCTGGCCGGAAGCTGCCTGTACGACAATTGCTGTCAGTCGAGCAAGATCGGCCAATTATTTCGACAACCAGTTGAGTTTAAATTCTGAAATCCGCCAGCTGCTTGCCGCCAGCGATACCTTCCGCGATCCATTTCGGCTGACGCCCACGACCTGTCCAAGTTTGAGCTTTGTTGGCAGGATTGTGGTACTGCGGCTCTACCTTCTGCCCTTTCCGCATCGACAGCTTTTTTGAACCTACCGCAAGTAATTCTTCGACTGTCACACCAACTTCCTGTGCAATCGAGAGAATCTGCTGACGTGCTTTCGCTAAGTCACCTTGTTGGCGGTTCTTAATCTCTTGGTCGATGTCATTTTGGAGTGCCTTCAGTTCGCTGAGGTTGTAGCTTGACAGCGCAATCTTCGCCATTTTGTTTCCTTTTCAATGAATTATAACGTTCTGGTGCGATTCTACTATGCGCTCATCAAATTTGATGGTTTACAGAGCACAGTCAGTGATCTTCTTGAGCGCCTGAACACAGCATTCAGAACAATTGAATCTGCCCAAAAGAAGGAAAAATTCTGGACGCGCATAGGCGTCAAAAAGCGCTCCGTACTTGGGAATGACTCTGGGCGGCACGGTCCGATGAGGTCTGTGAGCGCGACTCAAACGGCGCTGCCCGGCGCTCGGGATAGCGGTCACTAGGGCAAGATTCGATTGAACCCAGCGCTTGGTTCAGCTCAGCTGTTCTGCCCACGCTAAGACGCTGCAGACTGTCAAAATGGGCAAACCACCACGGTGCTACCCGTAGTCTGTACGAAAGGATTGGCTAACGCGCACCGAACGACCGCGTATGGTTACTTGCAACCGAACATAGTGGCGATCGAGGCATGCGCATATTGCTGATACCTCGCCAGCGACCGAGCAGATGGCCAGATGTAAAGATGGTTAGGAAAATCTGCGGTAGGTATCAGGTAAATCCCATCAACCCGCTCATTAGAAGTGTCTGCGCGAACCCAGATGATGAAGTCAACGGCAGGCTGGTGCACAAGCGCGACCTTCCAGCAGGGATGACTTCGTTCGTAGCGGCATCGTGTGCAGAGAAGACGAGCGGTAACTCCGTTTAGTCTAAACGTGCGAGGACTGAGTTTCTCGACCAACGCATTCACAGCAGCGGCCGACCGTTCGAGTTCGATCGTCATGTCGCGAGTGATACACCGCATACGGTCCTGGTGATCGTACTGCCGGTAAGGGATGGCCAAGTCACGCCGGCGAGCCCCATGGCTGATGTGATGCCGTTGAAGCGGAAGGCATACGACTTCACAGCTGGGCCACCACTGGCGTTGATAAGGTCTGGAGTGACCGTTCCGTGTTCGACGAATGTCTGGCGAAGGGCATCGAGCATCTCATCGTCTGACCATTGGCGCCGCCGCCGATTTCGCTCTGCGCGTGCATCCTCCAGCAGTTCGCAAGACACGATTGCGTCAAAGGCATTCTCCACCTTCACCCAGGCGGCTTGCGCATTCGCGCGACGCGAGCTTTTCAACCGTTGCGTGCTCCGATTGAATACTAGTGTCCCGGCATATTTATCGTTTGTAAGCACTTGTTTGACATGGTATGGCGACCAGGTGCGGCCGAACTCGTTCTGGACTCCTTCGAGATTTAAGCGACGTGCGATACTCGTATCAGACATGCTTTCGGTTAAGTACATTTCATAGATGCGGTGGATTATGGCTACCTCGTTGTCAGGACCTTTAACATAGGTCACTCTGTCGGTAGGCATGCTTTTACGCTCCCCGACGCCGAGCAGAGCCTTGGGCTGGCCAGCGGCCGAGATCACGATACGGCGTAAGCCGTAGCCAGCCAGTCCGCCTTGTTTAAACCCTGCTTCGGTCAAGCGGCACTGAGCACGAAATACTTTCGCAGACAACTCTCGGCTGTACTCGGCGGCTATGGCACGCTTGAGTCCCTTGAGCACGGCGGCAAGCGGTGATCCGTCGTTGGTAAAAGGCTCTGCGCAGTACGCGACAGCGATGCCCGCGCGGCGGCAGGCGTACTCATAGTAGGCGCTCTCGTCGACGTCCTGGAAGCGACCCCACCTACTTACATCGTAGACCAACACCACACTAAAGTCAGCACGGCTCGCCTGAATATCAGTGAGTAGTTCGAGCAGACCAGCTCGACCGTCCAGAGTAAGGCCGCTTTTACCCTTGTCGCGATACATCTTTACGACCGTGAGTTCGTGTGCCATTGCGTACTCCCGCAACGCTGCCTCTTGGTGATCGGTCGAGTAGTTCTGGTGCTCGGTAGACGCTCGGAGGTAGAGCGCAGCTGTGCTGGGGTAAGTTTTTAACATAGGAACCCCGAATCGCCGTGCGCAGCGAGACCAAACATCGAATTTGTACTTAAATATCGCATACGCGCGAACCGCTCTAAATTCGATTCCTTCAGATAAATCGGCCCCGGCACTAAGTCGGGCGCGCTGAAGAGGTAGTAGTCCGCGATGGACCCCGTTATCGACTCAAATCGACCGACGATGGTGAAGTCCATGTTCGGCCTGCCGCAAATTCTCCAATTCCGCTGGCCTCGCCGAGGGTTGCGAGGGACGGCAATTATGATCCGCACATGAAGCGTCCCATTTATGAGAATCGTATCTGGCTCACTCGTTTTATCAGCGGTGCTGCCGGCAGTGTGGGCGAGCGTTTCGACTTCCTGCATGAGTTTGAAGCGTTCGGAAACAAGCCGCTTCTTCGTCGCTACAAATGCATATTTCGGTGACGCTGGCAGGCCGGCCCCGTCGTAAGCATCCATGAGTGAGCCGAATGTGCGCACCAGCAGCTGTGGATCGGGCATCAACGGGTCTGCCGTGATGATTTTTGCGTTCACTGCCCCATGTCGACCATGACAGGATTGAAGGAGATTAACCAATTCATGCGGCGTGTATCGCCTCATTCGACGAGCTCGTTCCGCTTGGACTAGATCGAATACTTCGGTGCCGATGATCGGGGCCAACGCCTCTTTTTTCACGATCCATCGATCAGTAGTGTTACGAGTGCAACGCGCAGATAACTTGCATGAGCGCCGGTTGTAGGCGAGCGCGCCGCAATACTTCACATTGGTCAGCAGTGAGTTAATCATCGCCTGAGTCCATGGGCCGCTAAACTCGCTGAGGATCGCCTCGGCATTGAGCAAACGCGCCAGGCCAGCCTCGCTCGCGCCTTGTTCCAAGTAGAGTGCGTACACGCGTCGCACTGTTGTCACCTCATGCTCGGGACCCCATACCAGCACAACACGATCCGTTGCTGAAACCTTCGACTCACCATATTCGAGAATGGCACGTGGCAAGCCGCACGCCTTGAGGGCCAAGCGCCTTAGCCCATACCCGGCGTGGCCACCTTGTTTGAAGCCCATTTTAATAAATCTGGCCTGAGCTGCGAATACCTTCTCGGACAGGTCTCGGCTGTACTCGGCCGCCATGACGCGTTTCATGCTCTCGAGCAGAGAAGCATATGGCCCCGCATCGTCTGCAAATTGCTCGCCACAATAAATCACATCGATCCCGGCACGCTTGCAGGTGTGCTCATGATAGGCGGCCTCATCAATGTCTTGAAACCGTCCCCGTCGGCTCACGTCAAACACCAGTATGCAACTGAAATTAGGATCCGGCGACTGGACGTCCTGCATAAGCGAGAGCAGCCCAGACCGTCGGCGGATGTCCAAACCGCTCTTGCCATCGTCGACGTACTCTCGAATGATTACGATACCTCGCGCTGTCGCGTACTCCTGGATCTTGGCACGTTGGTGGTCGGTCGAGTAGTCCTGACTCTCAGTCGACATGCGAACATAAATAACAGCGCGATTTGCAGCACGGTCGACCATAGAGCCTCCAAATTTGATATGGCGCAATACGATGCAGGTTTTTTTGGAAGACTATACGAAGATGAGCAAAGACGCCACCTCAATCAAAAACAGCCCAACGATCCTCGCCACCGCGCTTGCTCTGGGGAAGATACATGGCGCGATTTTCGCTGCGACTTATTTGCATGACGCAGGTATCGCAGCAGACGTCGTAGTTGAATTATTGTACGGTTCTGCGATCGGGCGCAGTCGAGAGTCCGCAGGCGCACCAGTACATTGGAAGCGGCGAGAGCACCCCACAGACTAAAAGTCTCTTAAATGCACAATTAATCCTGGCTGGGGGCCCTCTACGTTACTACGCGCAGCGATACATGCGGCAGATAGATTAATCGCAGCATCTGCCAGCGGTAGTAGGTCTAAGCCTCAGTTTGCCCGGAAATTTCTAGTGCGTCGTCAACTTCGATGCCAAGGTATTGAACTGCGCTTTCGAGCTTGGTATGCCCGAGCAGAAGCTGAACCGCACGAAGGTTCTTGGTCCTTCGATAAATGAGCGCTGCTTTCGTTCGGCGCATGGTGTGGGGGGCATCGCGCCGCTGAGATGAACGGGCATTCGCGTCTAAGCAAAGATTGGGCCGTGAGTGACATTTCATCGGCACCGTCTTTTGGGGGCTTCTCTGTGCAGATAATGTAAGCCGGTTCGAATTCGGCGAATGTGAAAAAGTAACTAATTAGTCCTAGAACAGAGCCTTTCTAGTCCACCCCGTGTACTGAGGAGCTGTACCAGGTAATCTAATCTAGCATGGACTATTCGATGCGGCTACCGTTTAAATACGACTACAAAATTGGCCAAGAATATCCGGCACGACTCTCGCGCACTAAATTCTAGAAATTTACAATAGTCATGAATCATTGCTACCGAAAAATAATGCATATAGGACTTAGTTTTATTTAACTGTTGCGCTTCGGCCTGATGGAGAATCATCCTAAAGATTTTAGTTGACGGAATAAAAATTTAGCAATATTGTATTTACAAGCGCGGGAGGGAGAAAATGCTAGTGATCATTTTGGTGTTATTGTTAATTCCAATGACATCCTTGGCTGCAGTAGACAAAGCGACGATCCTCGCCCACATTGATGCTGCGCAGAGATCTAGTCCTATATCGAAGGAGATTTCACAGCCACAGCCGTCTGGAGCTATCGGCGCATCGCCTCCGCGTAATAGTCCGGACCTCCCGCAAACATCTTCCGCTGCCTCGATACGAGAGGTACCGGAGGCAATACGTTCAGACAGGGTAAGGCGACTCGGCCAAGAGCAGGCAGCTGCCATGTCTTTGCGTTCGACTTGTGAAGGTCGGTTTAACTTAATGCGCTTTGACCTTCGACGCTCAGTTAGCCGGTCTGAAAAAGTGTCAATTGCCGGCGGATTGTTAGGCGTTTTTGGCGCCATAGCAACTTGTCCGCACTGTGCAGCTATCGGAGCCGGGTTGGCAGGCCTAGCAAATCCGCTACAGCAAACCTTTCGTGAAAATGGCGATGCACCGGAAAGCCACCGTGCAAAACTGACCGCCCTTTCTGAGGCTATCAATGATGAACTGACTGCGTATAGAAACCTTCCTGCAGCTGACCCAGACAATGACATGTTTGAAAAAAATCTTAGAGCTAGGCTAGACGCTTTGTTGATTGCGACGGCTTCGTGCGAATTTTACGAAAAAACGGCTGTGCCGACTTCGTCTCCATCAACTAAATAAAGTAAATGCAAAACATGACTGTATCAGATATTGGTCCTTAGCTAACTCAGGCAGCACCGGACCGGTTTCTTCCGTATAGGAATTTCGCCTAGTCGCGTTGAGGAGTGATTATGTATTCAAACGATAAACTAATGCATTCTCTCATGTGCTTTAAGGAATGCTGCCAAGTCCCCCCTTCCCCACAACTTCTATTACAGATTTACGTAACTTTCAAATCACTAAAAAAAGAGAGAAAACTTCCAGAGAATTTTACGTTTGAAAATTATTTGGCCGTTTGGCGAAGTTCCAGGCGAGCAGAAAATTTCGTTGGTCTCGATGATGGAAAAACCGAACACGGTGCAAGTAGCGAAGCCCAATTGATCGATCGGCCTGTAAATAAGCTAAAAGGCGAAGTTAAAACGCTCGTGTTGTTAGTGGACTTTCCTGACCTACCTCATATGCCTGGAAAGACCACGTCATATTACGAGCAAATGCTATTTGGAGATTTGGATGCATTTCCGACGGGAAGCATGGCCGAATATTATAGAAAAATAAGCAATTATAATCGGTCTAAAGGGACCATCGGTGTTAACATAAGCGGGCATGTGCACGGGTGGTTCCGATTACCACAAAATTCGGAATTTTACGCCGGGGGCAACTCTGGGATGGGATCGTATCCAAGCAATGTACAGCGAATGGCTGAGGATGCTATCGAAATAGCACTAGCGAACGGAGTTGAAATAGGCGAGGAGTACGATGTTTTCCGCGAAGGCACAGTTACGGCGCTATTTATAATACATGCCGGCGCCGGTGCAGAGGTGTCAGGAGAAAAAAGTGACTTGTGGAGCCTAAAATGGCTTTTGTCGAAACCAAAACGGGTACCAGGAGGTCCCAAGATTAATACGTTTTTGACAGTACCGGAGGATTGCCAAGTTGGTGTGTGTGCTCACGAGTGGGGGCACCTCGCTGGACGATGGGCAGATTTCTACGATACCGGAAAAATAAAAAACTCTTTGTCAAATGGACTCGGAAATTACTGTTTGATGGCGTCCGGAAGTTGGAACAACAATGGCGTCACTCCTTCTTTTCCGAATGGAATGCTTAGAATGTTTCATAACTGGATAGAACCGTTGGTTCTTTCTGAATCACGATCGCATATCGAAATTCTTCCCGCATCTGAAGGTGGATCAATCGTAATAATACCTTATTCGTCTTCACGTCGCCAGGATTCGCTCGCATACTTATTTGTCGAATACCGCAGAAAAAAGGATCAGGACACTTTTCTAACAGACGAAGGTATTGCAATTTATTCAGTCGATGAATTAATCGATAACGTTAACAATGAGTCTTTGCTTGCTATTGAGTTGATCCAAGCTGATGGACGCCGTGATTTAGGAAAAACTTTTTCGCAAGGCAATGCTGGAGATAACAGCGACCTCTACCCATTCATCGATACTGAAGGAAGGGTGGTAAATGTAGTCGGCAAAGGTACCACTCCGCAGTTGCTCGCTCCCGACGGGAAATGGACCGGAGTAACCATCACAGTCCATGGTTCCGCTGGTGATGCTTCAATGTTCATTGATGTTTCAATGTAGAGGCAAGTATGGACTCTTTAATCCTTATGCTTTTAGTAGTTTTTATCGCTGGTGGGATTGGAGGTGTCATAAACGCCCTTATGACTGAAAACGGATTCCCAATGCCGAAAAAAAAGTCAATAGAAGGAACGGTAACCATCATTCGCCCAGGGATCATCGGGAATGTGCTCATAGGCGGTGCTGGTGCAACAATATCTTGGGGCTTGTATGGACCGCTAAGCTCGACAATATTAATAAGCACGTCGCCGACCAAAATTCTGCCAAACATTGATTCAGGGCTATCGTTGGCGGCACTTGTAGGCGCAATGCTAATAGGCATTTCAGGGGCAAAGTGGTTAACCAACGAGGTTGATAAAAGTTTATTAAAAGCGGCGGCGATTCGTGCAGCTGGAGCGATTCCTTCATCATCTGCTGCGCAGGAAATTGCAATGGCGTCGCCATCACAAGCCTTAGAATTAGCACGTTCGATGCAAAAATCAACCTGAATTTTTAGGCTCGTAGCTGAACGTCTAGCTCGAAGTGATCTGCCCAGGATGAAACTTGGGTTCAGCTTTCGACCAACGTGTACCACAAAGATAAAGTTCCCGAACAGTCAGTTTTCCTAACATGAACATAAACGTCGGCTCAGCACACCGGCTTTGTTGCATAAATCAGAAGAATTCGTAATCCCCCAAAACCCCAGGCGGAATTACGGCATGGTCAGCGCTACAGTCGTGGGCATGCCCAACCGGGTGAACCGATTTAGAATAGCGGAACGGATCTATAGTTCGGCGATCTGGCGGTCGAAGTCACGCGCCATGACGCGCTCACCAAGCAGTTTGAAGCAACGCATCTTGGTCTCGACAAGGCTGCGCCGGTTATAGCCGCTTCACTTATTCCAGATTTTCCTGCCAAGCCGGCGCGTGGCCACCAGGATGGCGTTGCTGCTTGGGCACTAGGACGCTGGTCCTTCAATGGCTTGGCGTTCTTGCGAGTAGGGATAATTGCCTGTGCCCCACTTTGCGCGATCGCTTCGTAACAGGCTTTGGTGTAGTAGGCACAATCGCCCCTCACGCTCGCGCTAGTCTAGTTGCTGGGAATCTGGTCGAGCAGGCACGGTATTATCGGTGCATCGCCGGTAGCGTTGCCGGTCGCTTCGGTAGCTCTGATTTCCAGCATGGCCGCGTTAATACCAAGGTGGACCCTACGGCGCTGGCGGCGGTAGTCAGCCCCATGGTTGTTGGTCTTCCACTCGCCTTCGCCCAGCATCTTGATACCCGTGATGTCGATCAGGAGGTGCAGTCCCATTTTTGTCGGCTGCGCTCTGATTGTTACCGAAAAAATATTTCTAGCACCGGCTAACAGTGCTGAAGTCGGGCACCTGCCAGTCCAGGCCAGCGAACTGGCAGCCTTTGATAATGAGGCAAAACTGGATAGCCGCCTCGCTGTACTTCGGACGGCGACCTTACTTGCCGCTGGCACTGCCGCGCCAGCACATGCCCTTATCAAGCCAGAGGAGGAGGGAGACGCGCTCTCAGCGCAGTGCTGTAGTCTTTCCAATTGCTCGTCCGGTACTTCGGTTTTGCTGGGGCATTCATTCCGTCAGTTTAGCCCGCGCCTACGCTCGACCGCTGTACGGGCAGATTTGTGCAACAAAGCCGTCCAAAGTAGAAAGAACTTCCTTTAAACCTTGATGCTTTTTCTACAGAAGGCCGATACCAAGTTTTTTAAGCAACATAGGTGCCTGTGCGGCATCTAGCAGCCCGCAATATTTCATCATGCCACCCTAGCACGGCACTCGGGGCGACCGGCATTGCATTCTTGGCAACCCACGAGTTGGGGAAATAAAACCATGCCGCGATTGCCCATGCGTCTTCCTCGCGCAAAATTTGCAGGATCTCCTTGATGATTGGCAGTGGATGTCCATTTCCATCGAACTGATACGTTGCGTAAAACTGTGAGCCGTCGTGTTCTACACCAAAGATCTTCCCCTCGGCAACCCACTGCAGGAATTGCTCAGACTCTACGTGCGTACCGGATTCCCAAGTGGCACCGTTAAAGATTTGCTTACGTGTTTTTATCTGATATGCCTCGTCATGAGTCATATTATCTCCCTTGCTTGGTTGAAGCACAACTTCCCGCCGGCCGTCCAGATGAAGATGAGTATTAGCCTGGTCGCGCTAAACGTGTGAATGATAGTGAGCAATCCAGCTTGCGAGCTGGTTACGTATGATCCTACTGTGGCGTAGTCTCGGCATTTTTTACATGTTGAACGTTGCATTATCGATACTGAGCCGCGTGAAATCCCGGCGCAATCGTGATGCGACAGTGGCGGCTCAATGGTACACCACTGGAGACAGGACCTTCCCTACCAGGTCGCTCCAAACGTATTCATCTTTAGCGACGTACGCCGGCGCAAGCTGCGACTTCTAATCGGATCCGGGCCGTGGAGTCTATCGAGCCTCAGTGACGACGACGACTGGAGAGACTACGAGTGGCGTGACGGCAGGCCTACCTCCATCGCAGGGCCTGTCGATACCCCATGCTGGCGGAGACCCAAAAGTCATACTTAGGCGCAATTTTAATTACATTATATTAACTGAATGCCTCGACGAATACCGTTGCGCTCTGATCAGGACCGCACTTACGAACGGAAACCACGAAACCATATAGGATCTATAATCAACGTCAAGAGTGATGAATAAAAGAATCTAAAACGATGCTCGGTTCGTTATACACCCACCGAATCTGGGCACACCTAGCCATAGCATAATCAGGAGAGTATGATGATGAGCAACTCCGAAAATATTTTGGACTTCATCAATTTGGAGTACGAGAAGATCCCCGCTGACTTTCCGAAGACCGTATCCAACGGGGCAATCCCGGGAGCTCAGCCAAAGTTTCTAGCAAGTTTATATCAAGGTCACTTCTATGAAATGGGTACATCTCCGCCTGAAGTCTACAGCCGTTGGGTCATTTGTAGCGATCTTGTCGAGCAGCTAGTATCGAAGGCTTTCGATTCCAAAGAAGGAAAACGTTCTCATATGAGTGAACATGAAATACTTGAACAATATCGCACACGACTTTTATCGACGAATTGGACAAGCTCACCCGAAGCAGAGTGGATTATGATTTATGTGGCAAAGAAGCTAAATTGGAAATATAAAATTCAACCCGTAGAATCAAATGGTACTACTTAATATGAAAACTCGCTATTATAATTATGCTCCAACTGGCATCATGAAAAAAGTGCCGGTAAATTTTTTAAGCTACATGACTCTCGTAGATAATAAAAACACTGTTCGCCTTTCAAAAAATCGATTACTGAATCCAGATATCAGCAACCTGCAGGATGCAGCCCCTAGATTTCCTGCTCCAAGCTTGGCGGAAATTATACATAACACGCAGTCGGGAATTTATGGTTCTGCTGAGGTTAGCAGCAACCAAATATGGTAGGCAAGTTATCAATAAAAACACCGAGCTAGGTCGGTTTATGATTCGAAAAATTTATTTTTATAAGTAAAACGTGAAGAAAAGCATGCAGACAACTCTTGGTTTTTACCAATATGGTTATGACAATTTCCGATGCAGATGCCAGCACGAAATAGGATTATTGGTGCAGTTGGTTGGACCTAGAAATAAGACTTAAAAGATCTCCTCTTTGCAATTCGGACATGCTTGAGTAAACAAGAATTATCTCCGCCAGACGATCGTCGTCGCAGTACAAAAATGCTACGGGAACACCTAAAACCTTAGCCAATTCCTTCGCGAATTTTACGGATGGCTCGTGCACGGCGCCTTCGTACCGGCTGATCCTCGCGCTACTGGATGCTTCGTCAAGGCCAGCCAGCACTCCGAGGCGGTCTTGGGGTAAATTTGCTCTTAAGCGCGCTTGACGCAGTCTACGGCCGAATGTTGGACTAATGATTTTGGAGCTAACGGGCATCCTTCGATACTCGTAGATCCTAACGATATTTTCTCTACGTAAAACGTAGATTTCCGAGAAAAGTTGCTATACTGCCAGTTCTTAGTCGGAGCGAAAGAATTTTTCGTAAGGGATGCCGCATGTGACTACGAGCTATCCAGTACGACATCCCTACCACTCTCTTCAGGCGCTCTGACTCACTTCAAAACATCCAAGGACATGATGCGCGTACCAAATTTTTCAATCGTAGCGACACTCTTCACAGTTACCGTAACGGGATGCGGCGGCGGCGGCGGCGACAAGAGCCCGGTTGCCAACAATCCGACCCCTCCGGTAGTGACCAATCCAACCACGCCAGTCACCCCGACTCCTACGCCAACCCCAACGCCGCAGTCGGCAACCCTGCAAGTGGCCGTGGCACCGACCTACGCCGCAGGCTCGAGCGAAGCGGTTGCGCTGAGCAAGCTCAACGCCTTCCGCGCTGCGCAAGGTCTGGGTCCACTGAACCAGAACGCAAATGCCGACATCGCATCGAAGAACCACGCTGCCTACGTGACGACCAACCAGAGCGGCGCTACGCCTCACGCTGAAGTCGCGGGCAAGCCGGGCTTTACTGGTGTCGATGCAATGGATCGCCTGATCGCTGCTGGCTACCCGGCTAAGAGCGCGACGGAAGTGATCGCATTCAGCATGCAGTTCCCAAGCCCTGACTCGTCGGCAATTGACAATCTGGCCAACACCGTGTACCACCGCGCAAGCATGATGAACCAAGGCATGACCACCGCCGGTATCGCACCGGAAAATCAGGACAGCCCACTGTACGTGGCCATTGGCATGATCACCCCGCAGGTCAACGCTGGTGACTACGTGGGCATGTACCCGGCCAACAACCAGACCGGCGTGTGGCTGACTCACAGTGTCGAATCGCCAAATCCGTTCCATCAGGAAATGGCAATGAGCCAGGAAAACATGTGCACCAAGACCAGTGCGCCGGTCAGCCTGACCTCGGAAGCATCGACCAGCCTGAACGTGACGAGCTTCACCGTGACGGAAGAAGGTCAGGCCGCGCCACTGGATGCTCGCGTGATCACCAAAGCGACCAGCACCCAAGACAATACGTACCTGACCCCGAACGTCGCTTTCCTGGTCGGTAAAGCACCGTTCAAGCCAAACACCAAGTACAACGTGCGTTTCGTTGGCAAGGCGACTGGCGCAGCAACCGGCAGCAACACTGGCCTAGCGATCGAAAAAACTTGGACCTTCGTCACCGGCGCGTTCAAGCGCGGATGTTAAAAACGCCCGCGCTTTTCTGACTCATCCCGCATAATCCAGATCAAATTTCACATAGGCGTGATGCGCCTGTCAATTAAATTTAAAAAATGTTCAAACGATTTTTTATCGCATCGGCTTTATCGATTTCGGCGCAGGCATTGGCTCAAACTATCCCACCCTTACCTGGGCCAATTACTCCAAGTGCGAAAGATTCTGAAACCTTTCTGTGCGACGTGTCCAGTATCAATGAAGATCCTATCAATCGGTCAAGTAACTTGTGGACGGCTGCAGCACGTGGAGGTAAATTCCAAGCTGTTAGCCCTTCAAAAATTCGAGTAATGTCAGAGTCTGATTCGACCGCTGTTTCAGAAGTGTACGAGTTCTATAAGAAATATGCAGCTGCCGCTTATATTAAGTCGCCAATGTACGATCGAGGTACCCGTTCAACTCAAAAGTTTGTGGTCAGTAAGTGTACGGTCGATTTCAGCCGGGCCACGCGCGTGAATTTACAGGCTGTTCAGCTGAACTCCTATAAAAAACCGAGCACAGAGAAAGATCATCTGCTCATCTTTCTTGCATTCAATAAGACACCATTGAACGATGAGCGAATCGCAGAGATGTTTTCAGACGATCTATTGTCGAGCGACGCATTTGAACGCCGGGATCAGATAAAGCGATATGCAGCATCCGCGAAATCCGAGTCGAAAAAAGCAAGTCATCGCTTTATTATATTGGAAAGCGATTTGCAGCTGGCGCCGTATAATTTTGATAAGAATGCTTTTAGCCTTCCAAATCTTAAGATGGATGCAGAACGTTATTCTTATAAAGCGGTAACACAAGGTAAAACAATTCCTCCAAAGTACGATCTGGTTGTGCCAGCGGTCCTGCTTAGTTACACTCCGAAATCCATCGAATCTGCGAAAAAAATCGAGGGCGTTAGAAGCAAATCCCGACATCTGAAACTAAAAACGTACGTGCAGGTCGCTGAAGCATCGAATACTAATGGTCCGATGATTAAGGCCACGATTGCCGCAATCGAAGTATTCTCTGAAAACAACGAGCTCTTATTTAACAAGACCGTCAAGTAAATTTAACACTGCTTACTTATTACTTGATAAAAGTAGGGCTCGCGAGCCCTACTTTTATTAATATAAAAACGGTAAATTAATCTCCAGTTAAACTCCAAACTAAAAGCAAGTCCCGTGTACCGAGAGGAAACTCGTGCATTGAGTCTGGGACGAATTCCCCATCATCACATCTATAGAAATAAGCACCTGGATGATTTGTAATTTCAAACACCTGTTTAACTTTTCGAATGGAATAATTAATTGAATCGCATCGAGCAGACTGAATGCTAATTTTATGTTCAGCTATTCCATCCAATGTGACAAAGTCTAATACATCTCGGAAGTTATCAAATAAATATCTAGACCAATACGATTCGTCGCCATTTTCAATCCGAATATCTAAATGGAATATTTGAACATTCAGTGAAATTTCTACTAGCCGATATCGTTGAACTTCCGCATGCGGAAAAATAGCTTGAAGCATATCGAATTGCTTACAACGCCATGAGTTATTTGCTTCAAACATTCGTATTCTCAAAAAATCCGGAGGGTTGCCTAGTGGGAAGTATTTACAATCCGTAAAACTTCTACGTTTACCGTAGAAATCTACACTAAGTGTTACGCCATGTACAGCTGATTCGTTCCAACGATCCTACTCTGCCAATGCACCAATGCACGTCGTACTGATCGCAGGGCGCGTTAGCCACTGCACTGCTGCTGACGGCGCCGTTCGTGCTAGCGAACCTGTAGAGTGTTGTCCCCCTCGTAATCAGCTCGACTGGCGGAACGCCTTTAGTCTCCACCCGCCTCAAACTTGTCTCAGGCGCAGCTACTCGGAGAGCAGCTTGCATTTCTGCTTGCAACGTGGCTCAACTTCAACAACAATTCTCGACCCATGCGTTAGGTGCAGCCATACATTGCACATCGTGGTTTGATAGCTTATGTTTCCGCCCAACGACTTGGCGACATCCCCGGCGACGGTAACCGCAGCGGATGCGGTCGCGGTATAGTCAGCTTCGGTGACAATCTTTTCTATCTTAAGGTCATCTCGAACAATTCTATGTCTTCGTCGTGAGCTGGCTAAACAGTTACCTTTCATTGAATTTCGAGTTTTCTCAGCGCGCTGTGGTCTCACCTGAACCTGATTGGCCGCGTTCAAACGCCGGCAACGCGCGTGCAAGCGGGCACATGGACCCGCCGTGACGTCGGTTACAACGGTGCCGAGCTGCTTCCTTCAAGAAGATGAACCATTCTAGGTTCTAGTTCGCCGCTTTGAGCTGCCAAGCAAAGATCGTCCGGACAATGCCCTTGCAGCGCGCCAGCTTTCCACCCGTCGCGCCAAGGCGCCAAACACATTCTCAACGCAGGCACGCGGTGTGGCGATACGACCGTTGCGCCGATTCTGGATTTCGGAGATACCCGTGCTCGCGTGGCCCCGATGCTGGATATGAACACGCCAGCCGGCCTGCTTGAGCGTGGCTTTCCGCTCGATGCTGAAGTAGCCGCGATTGGCACAGACATCGGGCCGGTATTGCTGGGATTAGTAAATGTTTCGAAAAGTGATGTCGGCTACGGCATCGTCGGTGGCGATTTTCCGATTCAGCCTGTGGCCAGTGTCAATGCTGGCATAGAGCTTGTAGCAGAAGTGGTACTTGCCATTCGTTTGTTCCACTTTGCATTGATGTCTTTCTGAGCGCGCTTGTGCGCTTTTTAGGTGAGCGACATGTTGCCTTCTTTGACCACTGGCGCCTCTTGGCGCTTGTTGCGATAAACCGGCACATAAACTAGGGTGGCATCGACGACCTACCGCAATAAGCCATGTGGGTTTGCATGTGCAGTTGTTGCTAGCCTTGCTCCAATACCTGATTACTGACGCGAGCCTGGGCCAGACGATCGCGGAACAAACAGATCGTTTTGGCATCTGGAATGCTACTGTTCTAGGTCGCATCGAGAAATTCCGGAAAGCTGCGTCGGTCCAGTAGTTAGTATTGCAGCGCATCGTCGGCCAAGTTGCAGAGCTGCTGCTGCACCAGGATTTTAATCATTAGCACCGTTGGGTACGGCTGCCGGCCGCCTTTGACGCGCCACAGGCGCGGCGCGGAGGCATCGCCACTCGCCGCCTGTGCTTCGAAGTCAACATGCTTTGCCAAGCATACCAGCGGGCCGCCCGTTTCGTCCGCCTGTCTTCGCATTCGTGTTCTGCAACAGGCTAATTGAAGGGTCGGGATTGCGGAATGGCAGCTTCGCTTCGGCGTAACAATCAATCTTTCGCGGCACATTGAAAACCCAGCCAGCAAGGACCGGATCCAACACGTTGATAGTAATCCCTACTTGAGTTGGCCCGTTTGAAAAGTGCATAAGCCCGGAACCCAATTTGCTGAATCTCGTATCACCCTCTTTTATAGTTAAACAGCTAGTGCCTGCGCCAACCAAATTTTCAATCCGGTTTGGCGATAGTACGACTTGGGTAGCGCCTCTACAGCAGCCTTTGCTGCGGCCGGGTCACCGACTAGGATCACTTTCGTACGCGCGCACGTTATCGCGGCATAAATCAGCGTACGGTCCAACACCCGGTTTGCCGTTAAGGGAACGATGACGATGGGCCATTGAGAACCCTGTGCTTTGTGCACGGTGATGCCGTAACCCAGCTCCAACTCATCGAGCATCGACTCGTATAAAGGGCGCACGACGCCATCATCCCACTTGATGCTTCCTAACACGTTACCAAGCTCATTGTCATCAGGATCAATGAACGGCACTTCCTCAATCGAAACTATACGTCCAAGTGAACCATTTTGAATACCAACATCCCACCGATTACGATTACAGGTGACTAGGTCGTGCAAATACAAGGCCGTACCTTGCTGCTGCTCGAATTCTTCATTCCAGATGGCTAAATGTTCGCCACTGTGGGTGTAACGTACCTGGCAGGCGTAATTAATCGCTTTCGCACCATCTGGGCCACTACGCTTAGCGCAAAGAATCTTTGTTTCTGCTGGAGCGGCACCATACAGACTTACGACAAAATTAGTGATGCCATCCTGCTTGCAAGGCAAGAACGAAATCGAATCTTTGAGGTCGGTGGAGAGATTCGGCCATCGACCGGCACGAACATCCTGAGCGGCAGATGCGATAAGACTGCCGTAGCGTTTGACTGCAGTCAGCTCGACTACGGGCATGCCCGGGATGTCGACCAATGCGGGCAGAATAAGTCCAAGGCCAACTGGCATCAACTGTGACGAATCTCCAGCCAGCAAAATGCGGACATGCGGTGGAAGCGCCTCGCACAGCTTTGACATCGTGATGACGTCGAGCACAGAAGCATCATCTACAACGATGACAATCTGACGGGTCAAATCAACGGAATTGACTTTTTGCAAAAAGGCCGCAATGGTGCTAGCCGGACGCCCCGTGACCTCGGACATGCGCCTTGCCGCACTACCAGCTAGGGCAATTTGATGCAAGGTGACTCCTGCAGCGTCATAAACCTGATACAGCGTTTTTAGCATAGTGGTTTTGCCGACGCCAGCGCCCCCTACAACTATAGCAAAACCCCATGCAGCGGCTAGCTGCACAGCAGCTTTTTGCTCTAATGTCAGCGTATAGGATAAAGTCGATTCGTATTCGGCGATCACCGTCTCAACATTATCGGATGTGAGCAGTTGGCACGTCTTCCCCTCTCGCAGCCGGTCCGCAATCGCCCCGGCGATGGTCATCTCCATGACCAACGGACCGACCGGATGAATTAGCCCGGTCGGCCCAACGGTGAAGCTGGCGTGTTCAGGGCCCTCATCAATCACGTCGGAGACCAGACGCTGCCACTCTTTCGAAGACCGCTGCGAGCCTAGTAGCTGGGCTAGACGGCTCTTTAAGCTATAAATGGAGGTCGCGGTATTTCCGGCAGCAATGACACGGTACAGCGCCTCTTCTACAGCGCCACGAAGGCGGCGTCGGTCATCAAGACCGACCTTGAAGTGGTCGAGCGCTAGCAAATCTACTTCACGCCATCCGGCGCAGAAGCTCAACAGTCGGTAAGGGTCCTCTTCAATGGCCGTTGACGTGTCCTTTCCGAAAAATGCTATAAGCTTCTTTCCCAACTCAGCTGAGAAACCATGCGTGTGCAGCCACTGAAGCGTTTTGGTATCTTGAAGCCGCGTCCAGGCAGCGACTGCTTGACGTGCCACGTCAACGGTCAGAACTGAGGACAGGGTATCGACGTCACCCGTGTCCAGCAACTCGTAAAACCGCTCACCAAAGCGTTCCCAGAGCCTTCTGGCTTTTACCATTCCGACACCCGCGAAGGCTGGTGAGTCAGCCATCAACGCGATTAGGTGCTGCCCAGAGGGTCGCACGAGTTCCGCCGTGACGGCCGCGACCTGCCATTCGCGATATTTGTAGTTGTTGACAATCCTAACCTGCTCGGTCATATCTCCAGCGACACGCCACCACTGGCCTGGCTCAACCAGTCTAGCGTCGATGACGTCATGCCGGGCAACGACAACATACAACGTTCCTTCCTCTATAATTTCACCGCTGTCGCTGACAGCACGCCCGCTGAAGATGACCCCACCACGCCTCTTGTGACTGGCGCTACGTATTTGACTCACTCGAATAACAGTATGGCTCAACGCGGAATCCGTCCAGTTAGCGAAAAGGCATTTTGCAGCATGGTGAATTTAGACAGCTGTCGCTTGAGTTCAGCGTTTTCCTGAAGCAAGGCGGCATTATCCTGCTCCAAACTGGACAGCCTTGCACTACCCACCATACGCTTATGCGCGCTAGTCTCACCCGAGGGCAACTCGGCCGAGACGTCCCCTTCATTCCCTTCATTCGCAGGAAGCAGGACGCCCTGCACGCGCAGTTCGGCCTCGAGTTTCTGTAGCCTCGCCTTGATTCGCGGATTTTGACTCAACACGGACCGTGCAAAACCGCATTCCCTAGAAATTTCTGTTCTGTTAAGTAATCCTCGACGTTCGAGGACTTTGAAATCAGCATTGGTTTTAGCAGATATCCATTTTACAAATCGCTGGAAGTTTTCTTCTGCAATTTGAGTTCCATTAGCCATTGCTAACCGTCCTGTTTGAGAGCAGCCAGGAAATGAACGGGCTTGCCAGCCGTTCATCAACGAGTACCTTATGGGGCCTCGGCTCTAAATCCATAATCTTTTTTGCATCGGTATCAACGCTAACGAAATCCCCGAATTTTTCGAGTACCCTCAAAAGGGCCACGCAGGTTGAAATGAATTTCTCCTCCATATCGACATCCTGCGAAGAGGTTACTGCCGGAACGATAAGCTGCGCAGGCTGCACGGAACTCTTAAAAGATGAAATATGGGCCTTTAGACGTTGATTGTCGCTGGCCAAATTTCGCAATGAAAGCTGAAGTTGCGTTACCTGCGCCTGCTCGACAGCGTTCGCGGTACTTTTCGACACTACTTGATTTATCGCGCCAGGCAAGATTTCTTCGGCTTGGTAGCCAAAAATTAAAGCCCGATACCGGAGATTGCGAAGCAAAGTGGTATGGGAACACGGTACCCCCTGCACATTGCTAATATGCGCAGCAACCATTTTGGCCAAATCGGTTGGATATGCGAACTGCGCGCGACTCTTCTTCGCTACTATAAGATATTTTCGAATCAGCTCCTCCCTACCGCTTTGCTTACCCTCTTGATATCCGGCAAAGGTATTCACTTTTTTAGGGGTCCTAGCCATTGTTTACAATCCTCAAATTTGTTGGGCCACTATGGCGGGAAAGATGACTGTCCGTGGTTAGGAGCAGAGCAATATCGGAAGCACTCAATTTGTGCGCCGCAGCCAATGTCCGTATTACACCCGCACACTCAGCCGCCGCATCCACGGCTGAGTTCAACGACAAGACTTCGTCTAGCGATGCACCTGCCTTCACCAGAATACGCCTACGGAGCATATCGAACTGCCTTGATATTTTTGGACTTTGAAAACCTGGATAGCTCACGCACTCAGACAATCGAGCTAGTAAGTAGTCACTCGAATCACTACGCGAAGAAACCTGTTTAAGTTGCTTTATAAGAATTTCAGGCCGTTCGACGACCCACTGCCTGCTGTCTTCGCCGGATGAAATTCTTTGTCGGACGCGCTCAAGGACCTCGATACTCAGTTCCCAACCGGTAAGCTCCTCCCCAATGCGCTGCCGCTCCTGCTCAATAGCGTCTACCTCGTTTAGCGTGAACGACATTGCGGTGGCGACTGCGCTCAACTGCCCATCGAGGTCCGAAAGAATTTCTGCGAATTGTTTTTGCTTAGCACAAATTGCGGGGAGGTGATCAATCGACCGCACTGCGACTGGGCAGACTCCGCAACGACGAATACCTCTTAGCTCTTTGATAATATAAGGCGGACATTGATTGCCATACGGACAAATTTCTGTTTTATTGAAGGCCGCATTGCCGACGCCGATGCTTTCAAGAATTTCCATCCCGGATTCCATTTCGCCCATAGAGAGGCTGATGCATCCATACCGCGCAAATGCCTCTGTCATGTCAACCTTGAGGCTTCTCGCCAGGCTGGAGTTAACCTCGTCCGCTTTTAGATAAGGACTAGCGGCTGGACCACTAGGCAAACCTGTCACGTTGGAGGCGTGCTGCCTGCGCGCTAGATCCCGGAGATGCATTGCTTGATGCACTTGGTCAGCCTTAACCTCTTCCGTGTCGGGAACCACGTAATGGTAAACAGTACCTTCGGTCTGTCCGGTAATACGGCCACCGATAAGGGCGGCCGGTAGCAACTTGATCAGCTCACTGACGACACTCGCGCGTGCGCTATGAGGTGTAATCTCTGTTGCGACTTTGAGAGCAACCTTATTGTCGACTATTTCAGAAAATTCGGCGTACTTTCGCTGATGATCATTATCTTTGAAAGCAATACCGGCAGGACGAAGGCGCGCGACTAATGGGAAAGTCTCTCCTAAAATCTCCTTTTGGCCGAGCATAAAGCCTTGAAATGCCAAGACCACATCTTTCCACATATTGGCATAAACGTCATCATGGTGAGGTTTCCCGTTCTGACCATAAGAAAATAAGGGAAGAAATTTTGGATAGCTTGTTGTAGCGGCACCGTTGTAAAACTGTGGGACTCGAAATGCATTAACTTTTACAGAATTACGCCAGCGCAATTGGTCCCTCAAGATATGGATGACCTGCACATTCACCTCAGGCGCCCACGGCTTTTTCTTAACCTTATCGGTATTGACGAACAGAAGCGTATAATCGCCGTCAAGTGAGTCTGCTAGACTGTCAAATTTATCCGCATCTAGCCACTGGATATGGTTATTTCTTAATCCAGTATAAACAGCGACGGTTAGCTGATTGAGAGCATGAGGATGGGGTAACGCAGCATACTGCTCAGACTCTGCCAACAACATCCAATCGACTTTAGGAAAGCCCGGTAGATACCAGAGTGGTATAGTCTTTCCTTTTAGGAAAATCAGAGGAACGTATCCAATGGCATCGGCATTCGACTTTGTATCGACAAAATCCTTAAATTTTGTTAATTCCAAAACTTCGACATCCGCCAAACTCCCATCAATTCGACGGTCCGTTACATACTGAACGTAGGTCCTGAAGGACTCCATATACGCTATGAAAGCTCCGAGGAAACGTCTCGGCATAGGCACCTTATTTGTGCCGAGATAGCCGCGCGAAGTAGGATAATCGTCGGCTGCAAGAGGTTGGGAAAACTTCGAAGAGTCCCTGATTTTATGACTATTCCTGATTATGAAATCGAAAAACATTTCGACTTGCTTTAAAACGCCATAATGGCTTCTATCATCCCAACCAGCGGCTTTAGAGCGAGCCTCGATAAATTCAACTAGCGTCTTAGGAAGCTTTTCGTTGGAATCGAGCAATCTGGATACAAACACGGCTCCACTGAGTTTATCCGGCGTTGATGGAAAAGGAATCGACGTTTCTTCTTTCATGTACCAAAACGGCAAATAAAAGTATAGGTAAATATTCAAATAGCCCAACGCGGCAAGACGTCCACGCGAAGTTTCTCGCTTCTTTTTGAGAAAAGCCTTTTGAATTTCCAACCAGTAAGTGAGACAGCCTTTAAAATCAAAATCCCCATTAGCTGTTTCGATCGCTTTCATTAATCTGTCTGGGTGTCCGATTGCTGGCTCACATTTCGCTAACCGGCCGAAATGTTCATCGTGAGTTAGCTCTGGCTCTTCTTTGCGCAAACCAATAACTGGACCACCAACGCCATCCCATACGGCCGAAACTGACATTGCATCTGTAGCATAAGCCCTGGCTGCCCTGCCCGCGATAGTTTTGTCCGAACGAATTGCCGTAATGCGACGGCTCCAATCTACCGGTGTCAAGAATTCAGCAGGAAGCCGTTTGCCGAATTTCTTCGCTAGCACTTCTATGAGAGTGGCGAATGCGGAAACGCCTTGCAAGTCCCCACTCGGCTGGCTGGACTGGCTCCCATACACTTCCTGCAAATCATCCAAAGACGCAGTTTCAGGGGCGTGCCAACCACAAGCCAACACAACTTTGGTGGCGTAAGTTGCAAACCATTCAACCCGCTTCTTATCGCCACGCAATTCTTCAAATGCTGAATCCAACGGAGTTTCACCCGTAGTGTCGATACTACGAATAAATGTTAGAATCTCTGAATTCTTGCATACCAACCTGGAAGCATAAGTAGATTCGGAGCTCACTTGGGAACTAGGCCACTTAAAGCTCATGGGCAAATTAATGGCTTTGGAGCAATGAAGTGAAAGCAAGAAAAAACCTAACCCGCGCTTAATATATGGCAAATACGTTTTGCTATAGCGCAGATTTGTATTATCGTGCACTACCATGAACGTCTCAAACTCTTGCTGACCGGAGTTGCTTTGCGATATCTTCAATGCATTAAAGATATAAGTATCTCCCAACTCGGATTTAGACGGTAGGATACCTAATTCTACGAACTTGTTGAAAGCCAGCACCAAGTTGGTTTTCGTAGTCACCGTTGACAGGTCAACGTGGCCTAAGTTATACGAAGTTACAATCGAATGAGAAGCAGCCTTTAAAGCCTTTCTAATCGCAACGTCTAATTCTTTGCCCGAAAAATGGAAAACAACCTTATCAGTCTTATTAACCATTGGAAATGTCTTTCTGAAGCCCTTTTAGCTTAGTAATTTGTCTCGCAAGTGCCTCAATTTTGAAATCCAATTGACCACGGACATTCCCTTGATGGAATACCTGTAAATTTGCGAATTGAACTTGTGCGGACAGTAGGTCCTTGTCGAGAAGGGCATACTTCTCTGTAGATTTAACTGAGGCATGAGCCATTGCCACGCGGACAGAGCCGATGGGTAAACCATACCCGCCATTTTGTAACGGCATGTAATTAAGTAAATACGTGCCGTAAGCATGTCGAAGCGAGTGGGGCCCGGCGGCAGCCTCATCTAAACCGATCTTCTTAGCGGCCGTGTCAAATACTTCCTGGCGTGTCGAGCTATCTGTTAAAAAATAAGGCTTACCTCGAGAGGGGCGCTTTGCAATTTGAAATACAAAGTCATGCCGCCCGTGCGGGTAATACTCTTCTCGGTGGTAATGCTCCAAGTTCTCGAAAAACATCGAAAGGTAGGGTTCAATTAAAAAAGTGTCGTTGGTTTCCCGACCTTTCCAGGTTAACAAGTCCCGCTCAAGGGGTGTCAAAGCAGCATAACTCGAATGATTGGGGCGGACAAAGGGAGATATGAGCTTAATCTCACCATTCATAATGTCGACATCGGTCCATAGCAACTGTAATCCTTCGTGACTGCGACACCCACTTGCTGCATAAAGACAATATAGAGATTTGTCCCTGTATGACGGCAGCGCATCCACAAATTCTTCAAAACGGTCCAGTGGGAAGGCACGATTGCGATCGAAATTCTTTACCACATTGGTAGTAAGAGCCATCTCACGAGTGGATTGGCTGGATATAAGACTTCCTAGCATACTTGTGCGAAGTATTTGGAATCTTTCCGATATACCAATTGCGCGCAGTTGACCCAGCTCTTTTAACAAGGGCTCGTAGTCAACTTTTAAAGTCAACAATCCAAGCGTGGAAAATTCCTCGGACTGCCGCCTGAGCCGTTCAGAGCGACGCAAAAAACGACTTAGCGCTACTTGTTTATTGGCAGCAGTTGAGCCTAAAACACGAGGCGAGGGAAGAGTTTTAGCAACTTCTGCTGCCAGAGAATCACCTGAGGACTCCCCATCTGTCAAGTAAGATGGCCAGGCCGTAATAATCGAGACCAATTGTTCTTTAGTCAGCAATACACTTTCAGATTTAACCGTCAGATGCAAGACGGCCTCGAAATAAAAGTCGAAAAAATCCGCTACTGAAGAACAGTATTTAGTTCGAGTGTTGAATGGGGAGCTTCGGAGGGTCTTAGCGAAGGCGGCAAACGAAGGCAACTCGGCACCAGTGGGGCCCAGCAATGCGAACGAGTGAAAATTTTCACTCATACTCTCAATCAAGCTAACGTGCCGCCTAGTACGTGCCAAGATAAACTCCCATAATACGCATCTGGGAATAAGTCTATCAACAACGCTTGAAATATGCAACTCAGATGCGCATTTACGAGAAACCGGCCGACTTTAAAGGAGTGCCGCCGGTGTAAGTAATTGATTTTAAAGGAATTGGTCCGTCCTGCCTGATTCGAACAGGCGGCCTACCGCTTAGAAGGCGGTTGCTCTATCCAACTGAGCTAAGGACGGAATCTCTGACTGTAATATGCATCTCTCGGTTCCCACAATAAGAACCCCCGACCCACAGCTTAGAAGGCTGTTGCTCTATCCGACTGAGCTAAGGGCGGTGCAAAACGATGAGACCGGAAAACAAAACAGGCCGTCGATGACGGCCTGCTCTGATGAATCTTGCTGGTCGGAGTACAAGGATTCGAACCTTGGACCCCCTGGTCCCAAACCAGGTGCGCTACCGGGCTGCGCTACACTCCGCCGTGGGCAACATTATATGCCAATCATTCGCGAAGCGCCAGCCCCTGTGGGGCTCAATTCCAGCGCACCGCTCGCACTATTTATGCCGACAACTTGGCCGCAATCCGGCGCGCCAGGCTGTCGGCAAGTTCCGCCTCTTTCGCCTCGACCATCACCCGGATCAATGGCTCGGTGCCCGATGCGCGGATCAGCACGCGGCCGTTGTCGCCCAGCTCACGCTCGACCGCTTCCTTCTCGGCGACCATCGCTGCATCGGCCGTCCAGTCGAAGCCCGGCGCGACTTTCTTGTTGATCAGGGTTTGCGGGAACAACGTGAGCTCGTTGCAGCATTCGGCCAGCGACTTGTTGCCGCGTACCAGCGCCGACAGCACTTGCAGGGCCGAGACGATGCCGTCGCCGGTGGTGTGCTTGTCCAGTGCCAGCAGATGGCCCGAACCTTCGCCGCCGAACAGCCAGCCACGCTCCCTCATGACTTCGAGCA
>Ga0308164_10001661_pt1 | contig 24985 bp, 26 predicted proteins | sample PhyTR2_FD_201031 | JGI IMG/M metagenome (GOLD analysis project Ga0308164, IMG submission 201031) | Phyllosphere microbial communities from UC Gill Tract Community Farm, Albany, California, United States - DLSLT.R2 | ecosystem: Host-associated > Plants > Phyllosphere > Unclassified | place: USA... | reverse complement strand
TGGGCGGTTTGTACCGAGGTATCGCCGGGGTACAACGTGAAACGGGAGGGTTGGAAACGACCGTTTTCCGCGGGTTTGGAAAGGCTGCAGCGGAGGGTATATTCTCCGCGGCAAGGTCTGGCTGTGGGCAGGAATGCGGACTGGCCGCGTTGAGCAGGGATAACGTATAGTCGGACCCAACCGCCATTATGCGATCAGACGAAGCCAGACTGCGGGTGCGTGAAGTGACCATAGAACAAAGGGACAAGCTGTGCTCAACCGACGTGTGATCTTAATCTGTGGCCTAGCGTTTGGCACGATGTACGCCAGCACCATAAGCGCGTCGGTGGCACCGCCTCCACCGTCTTTTATAGATGACATTGCGAAGCAGATCGTTCCCACACCGACGGCCAGCAGCTTTGACCACTATCTCGCTGTGTTCGCTGACGATCTTACGGTCACGATGGATGGAAAGCAGATCGCCCCAAACAAGGTGGCTTGGGTAGCAACCGAGCGTCACAGGTTAGGCAAGGTTGATCGCTTCGTGGTGGGTTTCGCAAAGGGGTACGACGCCCTCCTAGTCATAGAGCGATACGATGACAGGTCTGGCCTCTCACCTGATATGCTTGCGGACCCTCGTTACAAGGCGCGGGCCGTGCGTTATGCGGTAGGCTCCGACCATTTAGTCCATAACATCCAGATTGTTCAAACGGATGGGATTCTACAGGCACCGAAATAACGGTGTGAACGAATGGCTGCTCGGAAGACCTAATCTAGGACCCGAGCGTCCGGCAATGGGCGAAGCGGAATGTCCGGAATTGGGCGATCATCGCTAGAAGGCCCTCTGCGGGCAGTGACCCAGAAACGGACATTCAGCCCTGCTAACTGCCGTCTTGGAAGCGGCCGTTCGTTCAGCTACCCTCGCTCCAAACTCTCACGTCACTGCTGCTGATGATGCGGTTGCGCGGCGAGGCGAAAATGAGACAAAGCTCGAGTGAAAGCAGCGCGCCTGCCGCATCGAGCCGCTGTTGCTGCTAGGACGACAGCACGGTTTTGAGAAACTCGGAGTTCTCCCAAACCTGCTCCCCCCGGCTACCGTACTTACCCGTCAGCATTCCCAAGCCGGGAGCCCCAAGAAACGAGCCCGAGACAGATTCCTGCGGGCGCTAGGCCGGGCTCAACACCGCAGCAGAGCAATGAGTAGCTGTATCGAAGGCTCAACGGCTCAGGCTGACCGTGCGCGCGAGCGATCTCCCAGGCTGCCGCAGCTATGCCGCAACCGCAGATTGGCCGTGTGGGCGAGTGCTACCAGTATGCCGCCGGTCACCGTGACGGTGATTTCGACGCCGCCTTCCGGCAGGGCGAAGGCCCCTATCGTCATCAGGCCCAGTCCGGCGGCGCCAAGGCACAGCGGCCAGGACGCCGCGTGGCGCGCGTGACCACCGACCAGTGCGATCGCTGCGATCGGTGCCGCGAACAGCAGCGCCCAGCGGTGGAAGCTTTCGGGTATGACGATGAACGCGGACACGGCCGGTACCGCCGCCAGGAGGATCGGCAGCACGAGACAGTGAACCATGCAGGCCGCCGATCCCGCCATCGCCGCGCGGTCGAGCCAATCCATTCCGTAATTCCGTATCGTTCTCATCTTGCCACAACCACCATCAACACAGTAATGATACATCATATCATTCAATATGAGGTAGGTCGATGGTTCAAGATGCGAAGCCGCTGTTACCCGTGACGGTCCTGTCCGGATTCCTGGGTGCCGGAAAGACCACGCTCCTCAATCACATCCTCGCCAACCGGGAGGGCCGGCGCGTGGCGGTGATCGTCAACGACATGTCGGAGGTGAACATCGACGCCGACTTGGTGCGCAGTGGCGATACCACCCTGTCGCGCGGCGAGGACACGCTGGTCGAAATGACCAATGGCTGCATATGCTGCACGCTGCGCGAGGATCTGCTCATCGAAGTGCGCGCGCTGGCCGATGCCGGGCGGTTCGACTGCCTGGTGATCGAGAGCACCGGCATCTCCGAGCCCCTGCCGGTCGCAGCGACCTTTTCGTTCGAGGACGAGCATGGCGAAAGCCTGTCGGATGTCGCACGGCTCGACACGATGGTGACGGTGGTCGACGCCGCCAATCTGCTGCGCGACTATGCCAGCACCGACTTTCTAGCCGACCGCGGCGAGGCGCTTGGCGACGACGATCGCCGCAGCCTGGTCGGGTTGCTGGTCGAGCAGATCGAGTTCGCGGACGTGATCGTCATTACCAAGACCGATCTCGTTGATGCTGCGCAGCTGGCGACCGTGCGCAAGCTGGTGGCGTCGCTCAACGCCGATGCCCGCATCGTCGAGGCACGCCACGGACACGTATTGCTCGACTCGGTGATCGGGACCGGGCTGTTCGACGACGAGAAGGCGGAACTGCACCCGCTCTGGGCCAAGGAACTCTACGGCCACGCCGAACATCGTCCCGAGAGCGAGGAATACGGCGTCGAGAGCTTCGTCTATCGGGCTCGCGCGCCGTTCGACCCCGTGAAGTTCCACGCGTTCGCACGCGGCGGCTGGCCGGGTGTGGTCCGGGCCAAGGGCCATTTCTGGCTCGCGACGCGACCCGACTGGTGCGGCGAACTCGCCCAAGCCGGCGCCCAGTCGGTGACCGAGGCGCTGGGCCGCTGGTGGGCGTGCGTACCGGAAACGAAGCGCCCGAGCGGCGAGGCCTGGGACCGGATGGTTGCGGCGAAATGGTCGCCGATCTGGGGCGACCGGCGGCAGGAACTGGTCTTCATCGGCATCGAGATGGACGAGGCGGAGATCAGGCGGCGCCTCGATGCGTGCCTCGTCCCCGCGGCCGATTTCACGCCCCGGCTGTGGGAGGGGCTGCCCGATCCGTTCCCCGCCTGGGGCGTGCGGGAGATGGCCTGATGAACGGCGCGGCGATACTCGCCCCGTGCCGCTCGCACGTTCACCGTGCGCGGACCGTCGATGCCTTCGCGGCGATCCTCGACCCCGACGTGAACCTTGCGATCTGGGATCGTCCGTCGATGCTGCCGGTCGGGTCGCTGGACGGCTTCGGCACCATCCAGATGACGACGACGGTCGGTCGCGCGCATGCCGCACTGACCGATGCGCTCGCACAACAGCCGCCGGCCGCCTGGCATGCGGATATCGCCGCGGACATCGCTACGCTGGCCGAGTCCTTCGCCGCGATCATGGATCTGTCGCACGTCGTGATCCGGCTGGAACGGGTAGTCGGCGACGCCTGCAAGCGCTGGCACGCGGATTACGTGTCCGTCCGGCTGATCTGCACCTATCGCGGATCGGGGACGCAGTGGATCGAACGGTTGGTCGAGAGCGCCGATGCGCCGGCGGTCGAGACACCGCGATCGCTCGCTCAAGGCGCGGTCGGCCTGTTCAAGGGCCGCATCCTCGCCGGCGAGCAGGCAATCGTCCACCGCTCGCCACCAATCGCGGGCACCGGCGAGGAGCGGTTGCTGCTCGTGATCGACGGTCCGCCGCCAGCGGACACCGCTGCGCTGTGGGAGCGGGCGATGCAACGTGGCTGACATATTCGCGGCCCATCATCGTCACGCGATCGGCGGGCACGTTCTCACGATTCCCATGATCCAAGCCATCAGGATGCCGACCCCATGACCCGTTTGCCGCTAATCATCGCCGTCACGCTGGCAAGTCTTGGTGGCATTGCCGGTGCGCAGCAAACGCTCGGACCGGCAGGGTATCTAAAGCCCGGCGCGTTCGATGTGCTGGCCGTCCTGCCGCCTGCCCCGAAGGCGACCGATCCCCGCGGTCTCGCCGACCGCGCGATCTTCAAGGCAACGCGGGCTTTGCAGGGCAGTCCTCGCTGGGCGATGGCGACAAACGACGTGAAGTCCGCCCCCGCCGACCTCTTCCGCGATTTCAACTGCGCCATGGGGATCACGATGACGCCTGAAAACGCGCCACGGACGGCCGCGCTGCTTCGGCGCGCCATGTTCGACACCGGACGACAGACCGGCATCGCGAAGACATTCTACAAGCGGCAGCGCCCGTTCCTGATCGACCGCGGACCGATCTGCCAGCCTGCATCGGAGGTCGCGGACAGCTATGATTATCCGTCGGGCCATACGACCGCCGGCTGGACGATGGCGACGTTGCTCGCGGAGATCGCTCCCGATCGCGCAACCGCGCTGCTCGCGCGTGGTCGGGCGTATGGCGAAAGCCGGATCGTGTGCGGCGTCCACAATGCCAGCGCGGTCGAGGCGGGGCGGCTGTCGGCCTCGTCGACGCTGACCGCCATGCAGGGCGATCCGGCCTTCACCACCGATCTTGCCGCGGCCAGACAGGAGATCGCGGCGCTCCGACAGCCCGGCGCCGCGGCGAAACACGATACGGTCCAGTGCACACGTGAGGCGGCACTCGTCGCCCAGCCCCTCTACTGACGAGACACTCATGACCGACACGACCGGCTCGCGCCTGCTGCTCAATCGCCGCACCATGATCGGTGCCACTGCCGCCATGATCGGCGCACCCGCGATCCTGCGCGCGCAGCAACTCTTCGCCGCCTACCCGTTTCGCCTCGGTATCGCGGCGGGCGATCCAGCCGCGGACGGCTTCGTCATCTGGACCCGCCTCGCCCCCGATCCGCTGGCCGAGCATGGCGGCATGCCGATGCAGCCGGTCGAGGTCGAGTGGCAGGTCGCGACCGATCCGCGCTTTGCGACGCTGGTGGCCGGCGGCAAGGCGCTCGCGCGTCCGGAACTCGCGCACTCGGTCCATGTCGAGGTCGCGGGACTGCAGCCCGATCGCCCCTATTGGTACCGTTTCACGGTCGGCAGCGAGCGCTCGACCGCGGGATGCGCGCGCACCCTGCCGATCGCCGGCGCATCGCTCGACCGGCTACGTTTCGCGGTCGCGGGGTGCCAGAATTACGAGGACGGTCTCTACACCGCCTATCGCCACCTTGCCGCGGACGATCCGGCGTTCGTCTTCCATTACGGCGATTATATCTACGAGGGCCGAAGCGCGCCGATGCCGGTCGGCTATGACGGCAAGCCCCGACGGTTCGTCCGCGAGCATGCCGGGCAGAAGCTGTTCGACCTCGCCGATTATCGCCGTCGCTACGCCCAGTACAAGACCGATCCGGACCTGCAGGCCGCGCATGCCGCAGCCGCATGGTTCGTGACGTTCGACGATCACGAAATCGAGAACAACTGGGTCGGCGAGATCGACCAGGAGAAGGACCCGCCCGAAGTGTTCGCGCTGCGCCGCGCCGCTGCGTTCCAGGCCTATTACGAGCACATGCCGCTGCGCCGATCGGCCTTTCCGGGGCCCGCCGGGATGCAGATCTATCGCCGGGCGACGGTCGGCAATCTGCTCGACCTGCATTTGCTTGACACCCGGCAATTCCGGACCGATCAGCCGTGCGACGACGGCTTCAAGACCCGCTGTGCGGGCTGGGCCGACCCCGCCGCGCAGGTGATGGGACGGACCCAGGAAGCATGGCTCACCAACGCCCTGAAGCAAAAAAAGGCCCGCTGGAACGCGCTGGCGCAACAGGTGATGATGATGCCGCTCGATCGGCGGACCGGCGACGAACCCGTACCGATCCGCAACATGGACAGCTGGGGCGGCTATGACGCGCCGCGCGAACGCGTGCTGAAGATGGTCGAGGGGCTCGGCAACATGGTCGTGCTGACCGGCGACGAGCATCAGAATTATGCCGGCGTGCTGCGTACCGACGGCGGCCAGGGGGATGCAGTCGCGGTCGAGTTCGTCGGCACATCGATCACCTCGGGCGGCGACGGCGCGGATCGGCGGGTCGGCGAAGATCGCATCCGCGCCCGCGACCCGTTCCTCGCCTGGACCAACGACCGGCGCGGCTATCTGCTGTGCGATGTGAACGCCGACCAGTGGAAGACCAACTTCCGTACCGTCGATACCGTCACGCGGCCCGATGGCGTTATCAAGACGTCTGGTACGGCGATCGTCGAGCATGGCCGTGCCGCAGTGAAAGTGACCTAAACTTGCCCGAGTATGGTGCCAGAAATCGCGATCTGTGCATATACGAAAAACACTGCGTTTGCGCTTCAGTTCTTTAAACGTGCGCTTCAAATGATAAACTGCAGAAACGATAACTGATCGGCTTTCTGCAGTAACTTGACCCAGAACTGGACGTTCATGCCCCTTCCCTAGCTTCCCAACTTCGGACGCTGGTTCATCTTTGCGAATGACCGGTTTTGAAGCCCGGCTATCCGCTCGCGAATGTCGTGATAAGGAAGGGAAGGCGGACGGGCTGCTTTCGGGAAGGCGGATGGCAATAGCCGACATTGCGGGCTGCCGGTTTTCCTAAAAAGGATCGGAAAACGGGAATGTGGCGGCTCAACGCCGGACGTAGCGATACAGGCTGATGGTGGTCGGAACGTCGAGAAGGATAAACCCGGTGGCTCTTTCCAACCGTTGCGGCAGCAGCCGGGAGCAATTGCCTTCGATAACCCATCGGTTGCCGGTGATTGCCGCATCGTGAAGAGCCGCAAACTCGGCCGGCGGTCGGGGAACTCAATCGGTATGTGGGAGGTGGTGGAGCTGATCGAGATGGACGAGCTTAAAGCCCTTAGCCCGCCCTATCGCTTCCGCCAATGTGGACTTGCCGCTGTTCGACGGTCCCATGATACAGATGCGTGGCCCTGATTCATCCAGCATCACGACGCGGGATACCTCCTCGCGCCGCGCGATGTATCTGTAGGCGGGTCCCCACAAGGGAACCGTCAGCAAGAAGGCACGGGCGTTCTCGGAATCGATCCTCTTGGGGAAAAGTCAGAATGACAAAGTCGCCCACGCACGGATGCATGCGGCCTCAAGCGCAGGTGACTCAGGATAGGTCAGCAGTGCACGATGACAAAGCTGTACGTTCCGGGCCGCTGTCGAATCCACGTGCTCGACCCCAGGCCGCTGCTGCCACTCTACGATTGACGCCGATCTTGCTATAAACGCGAGCCACGTGGTTGCGAACGGTGTTGCCGCTGACGTTCAGCGTACGTGCCATTGTCTTGTCGTCCATCCCCTCGCAGATCAGCGCCAGCACCTCTCGCTCGCGTACAGTAAGGTCATTCAGTCCAGACGGAGTGCTACTCCGTGATGGTTCGGACCGAAGCGTCAGATTGTCCAATATCGCATGGCTGAGCCACTTGGATTCCGTAATCGTGGCCTCGATCGCGGCAGTGAGATCGCGTTCGTCCATTCTACGTTTGGTGACGTCTTGAAACGTCCAAAGCACATAGGTCTGCTCGCCAACCATCACACCGGCTTGTGAAACGAGGCATTCGAGAGGCTGTCCGCATTTGGTATGAACCGTGCCGGATGCGATCCCCGATGGCCAGAGGTCCACGTCATAGATCGAACGTCCGGCCAACTCGTCTGCCTGATACCCAGTAAGCGAGCATAGGCTTTCGTTTGCCACGTTCACCACGTTATTGGCGGCGTCGACTATCATCATACATGCCGACGAGTTCGCAAATGCTGCCTCGACACTCGTTCGATACCGAGCATGGTACGGCTCGTTCTCCCGCCACGCTTCAATATCCGTGAACGTAAACAGCATGCAGGGCTGACCGGCGACAGTCACCGGTTGGCCTGCCACTATCACGCGCCGGCTTGTGCCGTCAGGCATTGCAAGATCGGCCAAGGTTTGTGGAATGGTTTGCGCCTCGACAAGGGCACGCTTCACGAGATCGGCGTTCACTACCCCCTCGAGAATATCCCGCTCATATATCGATCGCCGCAGCCAATGGTCGTCAGCGCTGTTCGTCAGCGTGAGGAAGCTGCGATTGACGGTGACGTAGCGAAGATCGCGCAAGCTGCAAACGATGGCCGGAGCCGGATTTTGCTCGATAAAGCATTCGTATTGCGTGTCGCCATCACGCACGTTCGACACCTGCCCCGTCGAAGGCTGGTGGGGTCGCGTGAAGATATCTATGCAGGCGTTTGTCATCGTCGTTCCTCGTATAACGAAGATACGGCAAAATCACCGCTTAGATTAAATGAATATAACGTTACCTACGGAGTGACCCATTTTGATACTTGGCAATCACAAGTAGCATAATCTGTAGGACAGATCAGTATATGCGTCAGCATAGCTAACCAAATGCTACATCGGATATACTGGTTATAACTAGTGGAGCGATAGATTTGGCCCGTCGCTTTATGGGTAACTACGCTTGGCTGGCTGTATTATATCAGTTTGCGCTGATCATTAATGAAACCGATATGGGGGGGGGCAGTCGGTATTTGAAAGGTTACGTCAAAATTACCTGCCGGGCATGACATCCACAGGCGAGCTGCATCCGCCTCTTAATCAACGCGAGAGGTCGCAACGCTGCGGCGACTAGGCCGAATGCACCAAGAGCGGGGTACTTTTGCGCCATGTCAACTTTGCGATTTGCTGAGTAGAGGGACGCAGGAGAGTTTAAAAATGAGCAGTAACAACGACATCGCGAACACCGACCGAGATTCCAGCAACCGCGCCTACAACGCTGCGCGCGCGGAGTGGCATAGTCACCGCGCTTCGATCTCGGCCGATGGCAGCACAAAGAGACTGCACGAGAAGTTTGCGTTGCTTTATCGTGCGCGCACCGAAGTAGGAAATGCAGATGCCGCGACATCTGCCGAGTTTTGAAAGGCATGGTACTTAGACACCAGATAACTCGCTAATAATACTAGAAACCTTAGACAGTCTTGCTGGTTTGACGCTTGGGATCAGCAGATCGTTGGCCATACCGGTCTGACTGCATGACCCCTGGAAATAAGGGGCTTTCATGGCACAGCATCGCAGTCTTTCCCGAATCGGGCTTGTTGGCGTCGGCATCGCGACGATGTCGCTTGCGGCCTGCGTCAATCCGTCAGCAAAAATCGCGACCTCGCTCGAAGGCTATGGCTTCCAGCCCGCCCAGTCGCAGTGCGTCGGCGATCGGCTCGAGGCTAACTTGTCGCTTGGCCAGCTGCAGCAACTCGGCCGCGCCGCCAAGGCGTCGCGCGAAGGCGACACGACCCCGGGCCGCCTGACGGCCAGCGACTTCGTTCGCGTGTCTGGGCAGGTCAAGGATCCCAAAGTGCCGCTCGAAGTCGGCAAGGCCGCTGCAGCGTGTGGCATTCTGACTGACCCCGCCTCGCCACTGTAATGATGCCAACCGCGCCGCTGCCCCCGGCCGAAACGGCGGGGCGGCGTCGTGCAAGACACGTCCCGGATGGGCGTTTCAGGAACACCACACATGCAACACGTAACCTATGCGGGCGATACGGTCGTATCGAACACCCGCGATTTTGGGGCGCAAGCCTGGACCTATGTCGAGATCTGGACACCACGGATCATCGCGGCCCTGATTATCCTTGTGATCGGCTGGACGATCGCTCGCGCCGTGAAGTGGGGCGTAGCCAAGCTCGTCAACAAGACGCCGCTCGCGCTGCACGCCAACGAGCCGAACGCTAACCCGCGCAACCCGACCACGATCGGTGCACAGGTCGGTGATGCTGCCTATTGGGTGGTCCTGCTGATCGCGCTGTTCCTCGCAACGCAGCCGCTCGGCCTCGCCGGCGCGACCGGCCCGCTCGGCGACATGCTGCAGGGCTTCGGTCAGGCAGTGCCCCGGATCATCGGCGCTGCGCTGATTTTCTTCCTCGGCTACGTGCTTGCCAAGGTTGCCAAGAAGGCAGTCGAGGCGGTCATCACGGCTAGCCACGTCGAGCGCTTCTCGACGCACGTCGGTGCCACTTCGCCGACCGACCCAACCATGCTGCCGCGTACCATTGGCAGCATCGTGTTCGCGTTGATCATCATTCCGGTGGCGATCGCGGCGCTCGACACGCTCAACATCGCGGCGATCTCTCAGCCGGCAACCGCCATGCTGCGCATCATTCTCGATGCCATCCCGCACGTCATCGCCGCTGGCATGATCCTCGCCGTCGCCTATGTCATCGCCAAGTTCGCGTCGCGTCTGTTGACGCAGTTCCTGGCAACGACCGGCTTCGACCGGACGATCGGTTCGATCGGCATTTTCGGCAACACAGAAAACCGCGAGCTTGGCACCACCGGTCCGTCGTTCGTGCCGTCGAAGACGGTCGGCACCGGCGCATTCGTCGCGATCCTGATTTTCGGCCTGATGGAAGCGTTTCGTCAGTTGAATTTTGCCTATGGCTCGCAGATCATGGCCGAGGTGCTGACGCTGTTCGGGCAGGTTGTGTTCGGGGCGATCATCATCTTCGCATCGGTCGTTATCGCGCGCTTCGTGGCGGATGCCATCGAGCGTAACGGCGACCAGAGCACGCGCGTTGCCGCCCCTGTCGTGCGGATCGCGATCATCGTGCTCGGCACGGCGATCGGCCTGCGCTTCATGGGTCTGGCCGACGACATCATCAACCTGGCGTTCGGGTTGCTGCTCGGTGCGATTGCAATTGCCTTTGCCCTGGCGTTCGGCCTGGGTGGTCGCGATGCGGCCGGGAATGCCGTCAAGCGGATGCTCGACGGTGCCAAGTCGACCGACGACCGCGGTGATCGGGCGATCGACGGCGACCGTACGGCGACGTCCGGCATGACATCGATGGTTCGTCCCTCAGACAGCGATTTCGCGCGTAGCGACGCTCGTCAGGACGATCGGCAGGACGACCGCGGCGACATGCGGAACCCCACCGACCGCCCCCTGATCTGAACCTTTTCTCCCCCCTGCAAATCAAAGGAAATCATCATGAACACCGACACCCTCACCGGCGCAGCAACCAACGTCAGCGGCAAACTCAAGGAGACGCTTGGCGGCGCGATCGGCGACAAGTCGCTGCAGAGCGAAGGCGCCGCGGATCAGCTTGGCGGCACCATCCAGAAGACCGTTGGCCAGGCCAAGGACGTCGTCGAGGACAATATCCGCCCGCTGCTCGACTATGTCCGCCAATTCTCGAAGGAGCGCCCTTTCACCGCCGCAGCCGTAGCCGGCGTGCTCGGCATCGCGGTCATCAACACGCTGCGCGGCAAGTAATCACCTGACGCCCAACTGATGCGCGGGGCAGCGATTGCCGCCCCGCGTATCCTCTTATCGACCGACGGACGACAGCGGATGCATCCCACCCGAGGCAGCACGACATGGCCGACAGTCCAAACTCCCCCCGGGCTTCGACCTTTGGTGCGCCCGACGGCAAGACGCCCCGCCCTCGCCGCATCGCAACTACGCGGCGTTCGGCCGCTGAAGTCATCGGTACGTTTTGGCTGGTCCTTGGCGGTTGGGCGCTGCAGTAATCACGGCGGGTACGGCCGTCCCTGGCACGATCGGCATGGCGGGCATGGCACTGGCATTCGACCTCACGGTCTTCACGATGGCTTTTGCCGTCGGCTTCATCTCGGGCGGCCACTTCGACCCGGCCGTCAGCGTCGGCCTGACGGTCGCCGGCCGATTTCCCGCTCGCGACCTGCCGGGCTATGTCATCGCGCAGCTGATCGGCGGCATATTGGGTAGCGCGGCGCTGGCGGCGCTGGCATCGGGGACTGCAGGGTTCGACTTAGTCGCCAGCTGGCTTGCCGCCAATGGCTACGGGGTGCATTCGCCCGGCGGATACAGCGCAGCAACCGCATTCCTTGCCGAAGCGCTGCTAACCGTGGGCTTCCTGACGGTCATCCTCGGCGCGACCGACGAACGCTCCCCGGCAGCGTTCGCACCGCTGTCGATCGGTCTAGCATTGACGCTGATCCACCTCATTTCGATCCCGATTGACAACACCTCGGTGAACCCGGCGCGCAGCACGGGGCCGGCATTGTTCGTCGGCGGTTGGGCGCTATCGCAGCTCTGGCTCTTCTGGATCGCACCGCTCAGCGGCGCGGCCGTAGCCGGTATTCTCGGCCGTTGGCTGTTCGCGCATACTGACGAAGATCAGTCGCCAGGCCCGATCGGGGATACCCCGGTCGAACTGATGGTCGCCGACGATCGTAGTTCGATACCAGGCCAAGTATGAAACGGGCCTCTTTTGCCGATCTCGTCGTTCCTCGCATAATACAAAATAATCATGGACCTAATATCCGGCCGCGGCTCTGTGCTAAATCTCGGAATAGGCCGCGGAGATCATGACGCCGGCAGTTTCGCTATAAACCGCCTCCCAAGCTTGGCGAGTTGCCGGAGTAAAACGCTCCCCTAATATATCCGCGAACGTATCGATCAGAACGGTCCCGACCGCTTCATACTGGTAGGCCTTGACGCCGTATTTAACATGCTTCTTGCCCAGATCAGATAAAAGAGGATTAAGCTTCACGATGTCTGCAACGTTAGCAACGAGAGCATCTATTGTTTTTGAAAAAATGGCTGCCTGATGCGCCATATCATCGGGAAATAGCGCTCGTGCAAACGGGTGATCCAAGAGCAGTCGATAGTAAAATATCTCCGAATAGGGGCGGGGTGAGAGTCTGATCCGCTTGTAGCTTTCCGTCACAAGCCGAATTTGATCTACCGTTAAAGACATTTCGCCCTCACCCGACGGATAGGTTTTTTTGGTGTCGCCGGTTATCCCGGCTGGCGCGAAATATGCTGACGCTTCAGCATCATGAAGCCAAGCGCAATCGGTTTCGGCCAGCGCCTTTTGCTTCGTAGAGAGCAATATCCGCCCGCTTGAGGATAACGTCGCACGTGTCGCCGTCCCGGGTCGATGCAATGCCCAAGCTGACGGTTACTTTCGGCTGTTGGTCATCCCGGGATGCCTCGATACTAGCCCGTACACGTTCGGCAATCTGCAAAGATACCTCGTGGTCGGTCCCAGGCAAAATGATGACAAACTCTTCGCCACCATAGCGCCCGATGAGGTCAGTGTTTCGCAACCACTCATTCGCCGACGATGCGACACGCTTAAGGACATCGTCGCCGATATCATGGCCGTATCGATCATTTACGGCTTTGAAATGGTCGATGTCAAATAGTATAACCAATAGCGCTCTTTTTCCGGTTTCACTGTTAGCCAAAGTGACATCAAGATATTCGATAATCCGCCGACGGTTCGCGAGGCCGGTTAGGACATCTGTCGAGGCCAGCAACATTGCAGCCGCCGCACTACGGTTGGCGGCGTCACGGGACTCTTGCAGGACCTGTTGCGCCTCGATTTGCTCGGTGACGTCACGGATCAGGCCAAAAAGCCCGATTGCATCATCTGTCGATGAATAATCACGCTCGCCTTGCGTCGCGACATAACGGAAGGAGCCGTCGGGGCGAACTATTCGAGCTTCAAACGCAAAGGGCTGGCCGTCAGCAAGTGCATGCGCGATGGCCTCGGATACCCGCTGCCGGTCACCTTGATGATACAGATCGACAGCCTGTTCCAAGGCCGGAGGTTGCCCCTCTGGGATGCCGTGCATGCGGAAAACCTCTGGCGACCAGAAGATCGTCTGGTCGATAGAATCGACGCGCCAATGCCCAATATGCGCTGCAGCCTCCGCCTGATCGAGAAGACGGATGCGCTCTGAAAGATTAACTCTTAAGCGATCACGCGCCGCAAGGAGTGTCGCCATCGGTAGCGAGGAAACGAACAACGACAATAGATAGAATTGAAAGAATAAAAGGCGTGATTCATGTGACGTACGAATGAGGAATATTGGGCCTGAACCCCACCAAAGCGCCAGGGATCCAAGAATCACAACGACCATCATACTAATGATGCCGCCGAGCATACCACCGCGCAGGACGGCGATCACGATTATCATCATCGGCACGAACAGCATTGGGTATTGGGTCTGGTAGAATGTAGAACTGGTGGCGAGGCCCGTTAGTACGACGATGCCGATCAAATTAATTGCATCGCGCCCGGACACCCGCTGCCGCGTGGAGAGCGAAATCTCAAATACCGCTAGCAACAACGGCGTCACGAGCAACATGCCCAGCCACACCGTGCTGAACCATGAGAGAATGAATTCGCCACCCATTCTGGGCGAGATACAGGTCGCCATTAAAGTACTCACCAGCGCGGCGATTAACGATGCGACGAAAAGCGCGGATAGGCCCGATGGATTGATGAACGAAACCCGCACCCCCGATCGTCGCCGAAGCAGGAGGGTGGCAACCATCGCCTCAAGCCCGTTGGCCGCGGTAAATCCGATGGAGACGCGTAATCCCGATCCGGCGAGCAGGTTGGCCGCAAAACTTCCGATGATAGCCGCCATTGCGAACCGCCAGACCGCGTGCCGGGGTACGACGAGTAGGGTCGCGAGAATAATGCCACTCGGTGGCCAGATCGCGGCGATGCCATGCGCCCCGCGCGTCATGACTAACGACAGCAATGCGAAGGCGAAATAGGCAATGCCGAGAACCGCCGGACCGAGCGGCGAATCTCCCAACCGTGTAAACATTCGGCGCATTCAGATCGACTAACCGATAATCATTAATGGTGCGATCATCGTCGTTCGAAAATTGTCTTTAATTTGAAACCAATAGTTTGGGTGCTCGCATTCCCGAAACGCGTCCTCGATCGCTCGTCCCGAAACTGCTCGCCCCCCGGAGATAGATAAATAAGAATGATAGTGCTGAACGAATGGCCATTCTCGAGAGCGCGGTCTACCAACCCGAACGTCCTGTTATGGGCGTTTGATACGGGGTATCGCCGGGGTACATCGCCGCATCAAGTGCGGCAGAATACAGTATGGCAGCGGGATTGTGGTGGTCGCGGCGGAGGGTGTCTCCGCCGCAGCCCCGCGGAATTCTAGACCGTCAACTACATAGCTAGCGACCGACGCGTTTGATTGGTGGACGCTTTGCGTTGGACTAGTCCACCGCGTGCAGTTTAGTTCCATACGCTAGTGCACACTTGAGGGGATCAATCCGATTGCGACTTTGATGAGCGCCCCGACGACTTTTAGATCTAGCTGGATCGCCAGAGCCCGCATGGCCCATAATCCTTCGATTAAATCCTGCTCAGTCTCCCGCTCATTACGCGCCATTGCGGGATCCTTGCGCCGCGGTGCGTGCCTGTCGACAACAAATGGTCAGAGCCGGGATCGAACATATGGTCCGCGGACTCCACGGCTTGGACTTGCAGGCTTTGGCTTGGTCGTCCCAAGGCAGCACCTCGCAATAGGTCACTTGCCACTACCGCCGTTCAACTCCCGCCACCCCGTGCAATCAGAGCTTCGACCAGGTCGGCGCTCAGAGGATCGTCGAATTGACAACCTGCGTTGTAGTCGCCGGCCCATTTTATCGTTGTCGACACTCGGCCGATTAATGGAAGAGTAAGCCATATTTTTGCGCCCACGTTCAATGCTGAGTAGGTTTGAATTCGCGCGCCGCCAGTAGAGATATCGGCACCCTTGCAAAGCGTGCGGCGTGAACCGTCAAGTTCGGCATTGATAGCGATTGGCGTCCGTGCCGTTCGCCGTCTGTTTGCTTCAACTGGCTCATAATCTGCGCTGAACATTTTTAGAAAGTAGGTCAGCCGATATACGGCTTCATTATCATGGGTAAGTAATGCTGACTAATTGAAGGGCTCATGCCCGCGACGCGGGTGCATCCATGTGAAGATACCGGCTGTTAAAGCCTGCCTCCGCAACCAATGACCCCCAATCCGGAATAGTCACGCCTAGCTTGCTATGGCCGATCAGGCCGTCCCCCACGAGGGCTTTGATGGTCCGGTTGATATGAACTGACGTCAGGCCGAGGGCATCGCCCATTTGCTCCTGCGTCATCGGTAGTTCGTATGGCTGACCATGCGGTAAGCCTTGCCTGTCGAGCCTATAGGCAAACTCGCAGAGGAAATGAGCGGTACGGGTACGTGCATCACGACGCCCGATATTCAGTGTCCATTCCCGGGACATTGAGAGCTCTACGATCGTCGTTGCAAACAACGCGTGTGCCACTGAAGGCCGCTCAGTTACTAGCCTACGCAGTGCGTCATGCGATATCGTAGCCACCTCGCAACGTGTGAGAGTCTGGACGTTACTGTCTGCGGTAGCGAGATGTAGTTGCTGCAGGTCGTATAGCTCACCGGCAATATGCATTGAAACGATCTGCCGGTGGCCGTCCGAGTTGATTTTATGTCGGTAGGCGACCCCCGACACCAGCATGCCGCATCGGTCAGGCCTGTCGCCCTCGCGAAGCAAATAGCTTCCGGCCTCGAATGATCGTGAGTCGTAAGGAAGCTCAAGCAGTCCGAGCCGGTCTTCGACCGAAAGCGATGCATGAAGCGCTAGCTTTTCGACCAATCCGACCAGTGGGCTGACGCTGACTATTTTCATTCGCAATCCCTTGAAAATGCAGGGCGGGATTGCGCGCATTTATAGCTGCAGCGAAGATTTTCCGCTGTTAACCTAGATACCACGTTAGCAAAGTGAATGCAAGTACAGTTAACAAATGTTAACCACGCCATAAAGCATTGAAATTAAGCGTCTAGTTCTGACTAACGCCCAATGACTAACATAGGATAGTGATCAACGGTCTTCACAGGATTAAGGCGCCACAAAGTTTAAATTCAGGCAGCGCAATCGCGTGCAGGTAGGCTGACTAATCGGTGTCATCCTTTTGTGCGCGCAGAGATGAGGCTGCCTGGCCCACAGCGGTAACGCAACCGGGACAAGCAATGTCCGTGATGGGGCGTAAGCGGAATGGCTTTGACGTGACCCTGACGTGACCCCCGTTTTTTCCTCCAGTTGGAGCTAGAGTCCGACCCCGGAAGAAGGGACGGACAGATGAAGCGGCAGCAGTTTTCGGAAGAGCAGATCATCGGCATCCTGAAAGAGGCCGAGGCTGGCGCGGTGGTGACGGATCTGTGCCGACGGCACGGGATGTCGAGCGCGACCTACTACGCCTGGAAGGCTAAGTTTGGCGGCCTGGAGGTGTCCGATGCGAAGCGGCTCCGGGCGCTTGAGGAGGAGAACGGCCGGCTCAAGCGGCTGTTGGCGGACACGATGCTCGACAACGCAGGTCTGAAGGACCTGCTGTCAAAAAAATGGTGACGCCCGCCGCGAAGCGGGAAGCGGTCGCGCATCTCCAGACGGCGCTGGGGATGAGCGAGCGGCGGGCGTGTGCTGTCGTCGGGGCGGATCGCAAAAGCATGCGGTATCGCTCGTGCCGATCAGATGATGGCGACCTGCGGTCGCGATTGCGCGAGCTGGCGCGGCAGCGCCGGCGGTTCGGCTATCGACGGTTACACATCCTGCTGCGCCGGGACGGCATCACGATCAACCGCAAGAAGATCCAGCGGCTCTACCGCGAGGAAGGGCTGACGGTGCGTCGCCGGAAGGGAAGAAAGCGCGCCGTTGGCGCGCGGGCACCCGCACCGGTGCTGGCGCTGCCCAACCAGCGCTGGAGCCTGGACTTCGTGCACGATCAGATGGCAACCGGTCGGCGGTTCCGCATCCTCAACATCGTCGACGACGTGACGCGCGAGTGTTTGCGAGCGGTGCTCGACACGTCGATCTCGGGCAAGCGGGTGGTGCGCGAACTCGCCGATCTGATCGCCGAGCGCGGCGCGCCCAAAATTATCGTCAGCGACAACGGGACCGAGCTCACCTCGAACGCGGTGCTCGCGTGGTCGGGAGATGTCGGCGTCGAGTGGCACTATATCGCGCCGGGCAAGCCGACGCAGAACGGGTTCGTCGAAAGCTTCAACGGTCGCATGCGCGACGAGCTGCTCAACGAGACGCTGTTCTTCACGGTCCGCCAGGCGCGGGCGATTCTCGCGCGCTGGGTCGACGACTACAACACCGAGCGGCCGCACTCCTCGCTCGGCTACGCCACACCGGCGGCCTTTGCCGCCGAACTCGAAAAGCAACGGGCGGGTTTAAATCCGCCCGTTGCTTCGCCCGCGCTCCTGGGCGACAATAACGGCCGGTCTCTGGTTGCCGCTGGATGAAAGACGGGGGTCACGTCAAACACTATAAACGGCAATGGCTCTCATCCGACTGCGATGATCCATCTTGTAAGTCAATTCTGGTCACCTCTCGGCTATGGCTGTTGAAAGGTTGAACAATTGTGCCCGTGCGCGCAACTGGCCGGGACCGTCCGGAAACACAAGGAGGACCCACAAGCCGCCATTCAACGGTACTAAGACGGTTCCCATCTTCGGACACTCATTCATCGGCCCGCCCTTTGATCTGGCTAGGTGCTTGGTGATCTGAGGGAGATGCGTTCGAGGATCTGCGATGTAATTGCGACCCCTCGTTCGCCGCCGCAGTTGGTAAGCGCCCCGTACCCATGACCGGACTTGCGGTCGATAATCGCACTCGCAAACCATAGGGTGTTCGACCCATCGTGCGTTAGTCTGCTGGCCGGAGAGTCGGATGGTCCGTCAAGGCTCCAGCCCCCGGCATAGCCCAAATCCGGCTGGGCTGGGGTAAGCAAGTGCTTTAGCGTCGTTGTACGAAGAAAAGGTGGCCCGCCGCCCAAATAACTGGCCAGGAATTGCGCGTAACCCGAGGCGCTGATGTGTACGCCGCCGGATGGCCATAGTACCGCCGGATTGTCAGCCTCAACAAGGGCCGGGTCAATGGGTTTCAATATGCCACCATTAGCTTCCCGCCCCCACGGCCCTGTTCGAGGAGGTGCCCCAAACCCCGCTTCGGCAATACGCAAAGCTCTGAAAACTTCGCCCCGTAGTGCCTCCTCCCACGTAACGTTGACCGCCTCTTCAATAGCTGCGCCCACCATCACGTAGTTCAGATTGCCGTAGCGATAGACACCCCGCCTTTCCGGCGGAGCACTGCTAAGAACGCGCTCAACCAGATCGCGCCGTTGTTCATTGGCAGATTTTGGATCGGCGCGCCTCGCGTCCAACCACCGAGGGTCAACGAAGGTATCGGTTAGGCCTGCTGAATGACTTAATAGTTCCTCGACACGTATGTCGACCCAAGCAGGATGCGATGCGATTGCGGGGAAGAGACTAGGTACGCTTGCGCCCCATCGGCACCGTCCGCGATCGACCAAGCGAGCGTATAGGGCGGCTGTCATTGCCTTGGTATTGGAACCGATGTGCCAACGGAACGACGGATCGAGAATTGCGCCATCTTCGCCCTGCGAGATAATTCCCGATACGCCCGCCTTCGAACATGTGAGGCCCACCGCTCCATTGGGTATGACGTCCGCTCCACGCACAGCGCCTGATAAAGCGGCCCCCGCTGCACCCACGAGGAAGTTACGTCTTCTCAACTGCCCTCGCCCCATCATAATCTGACTTGGCGGATTGTCAGGGCATGAGATCAACAGGGGATATGATTAACGCGGCCTGCTCGCAAACGTACCGATTCCGGGACTGGTGTCGTTGCCAGCTGTCGGACCAACCTCATCTACAGCGGCGTCCAATGCAGCAAATCCAGATAGACAGCTGCCGTTCGACGTGTATTGTTTGAGCACCACACCAAGGAGGCCTCCTGCATGCTGCTACCCATACTCGCTGCGGCAGCAACGCCTGCTGTGACCGCTGCACAACAGCAACCTGTCCAAGTGATGGTGCTGGGTAGCTATCATTTCGGCAACCCTGGTCGTGACAAGGTGAATGCCCATGTCGACGATGTCACCACGCCGCAGCGCCAGCGCGAACTGGAAGCACTGGCTGATGCCATCGCTGAGTTTGAACCGACGCGGGTCATGGTCGAGGCGCAACGCCCGGGCCCGACCTACGATGTGACGGACTTCGCAAGGTTTTCCCCAAAAATGCTCAAGACCGACCGGGACGAGACAACCCAGATCGGCTACCGCATCGCTGCTCGCGCCGGCCTTCGGTCCGTTCAAGGTATTGACGAGCAACCCGACAAGGGTGAACCGGACTATTTCCCAATCGGCCGGGTCGAAGCTTATGCAAAAGCTCACGGGCAGCAGGCCTATCTCGACGCCGCCTTTGAAACGGTCCAGGCGTCTGCCAAAAAGTTTGAGGCTGAGCAGGCAACCACCAGCATACCACGGATGCTGATCCGCTATAACGACCCCTCCACGCCCATGGGTGGACAGGATTCATACTACTCCCTGCTCCGACTTGGTGACGGTAAGGAGCAGCCCGGCGCAGATCTGAATGCCATGTGGTACCTGCGCAATGCGAAAATCTTCGCAAAGCTCATCAATGTGGCCAAACCGGGCGATCGCATCCTCGTCGTGTACGGGGCTGGACACGGGTACTGGCTGCGACACTTCGCCTCGACGACACCGGGCTACAGTTCGGTTGATGTCAGGCCCTATCTCGAGAAGGCAGCCAGCAAACTGGCCGCGCCGAGATGAACCCGTCGCTCCTTGCCATACCAGCGGCGGTTCTGCTGATCGGTGCGACCAACGTACCTCGCGACTGGGCAGCGACCTTGCGAATGGACGCCAAGGCCTATCACAACCAGATCGCCGACAATCACCCTGGTCCCTACAACAAACTCGACCCCGGCTTTGCGCGTCGCAACGATGCCGGTCTGGCGTTGGCCCTGCGTCGTGCTGCAACCGCTGGAGACTACCCAGGATATCTATGGGCGATGCGCGGTTACGTGGCGAGCTTCAACGATGGGCATGTCGCGCTCGACCTCGATCAGCCAGCGCCCCTGCCGATCCGCTGGCCCGGCTTTCTGACCGGCTTTGACGGCACCGGACGTCAGGTCGTGATGACCCGAGCGGATGACGCTCCCTTACCGCTCGGAGCAGTACTCGTAAGCTGCGATGGCATTGATGCCGAACACCTGGCTGCCCGCAACGTCGGCGCCTTCCGAGGCAGGTGGGAATTGGTCAGCCAACGAGCGACCAATGGTGGTCGGTTGTTCCTCGACGCCGCCAACCCCTACATCAAGCGTCCAGTCCGCTGCCGCTTCAAGGTCGATGACAAGCTAAAGGACGTGACGCTCAGTTGGCGCGATCTGCCTGATGCAGACTTCGACGCACGTTTTGCCGCTACCGCACCGCGGGCACGTCCAGAGTTCGCGGCTCGAACCCTTGCTGACGGCACGCGCTGGTTCTCGTTCCCCAGCTTCAACGGTGACCCCGACAGCGCTGATGCCAAGTCCCTAACGCCAATCATCAAATCGATGAGGAAGGACGCCCTCGCGATCGCAGCGGCACAGCGCATCGTGCTCGACCTTCGAGGCAATGGCGGTGGATCGTCCGACTGGTCGTATCAGATTGCGGCTATCCTCTGGGGCCAGGCTGCAGTGAACGCGCTGCCATCAGGATCGGAAGGCGTCGACTGGCGCGCTTCGGCGGGAAACATCGCCACGCTTGAAGGCTATCGTACCGCCTGGCAGAATTCCGCCGATGTCTCGCAGGCGGTGAAAGACTGGGCCGCGCGTACCGCGAAGGGCATGACATCTGCCCGCGCCCTCGGCCAAGCGCTCTGGCGTGAAGTGGATGCCGACGAAGCTAAGCCAGCGGCAACCGGCGCTGCTCACATGCTGAAAGCGCGGGTATTCGTGCTGACGGACTGGGGATGCGGATCGGCATGCCTTGATGCGGTCGATCTATGGACCGCGTTAGGCGGCATTAACGTCGGGCAGGAGACGGGCGCTGACTCGCTCTACATGGACGTACGGCAAGTCGCTCTGCCCAGCGGTTTTGCCCGAGCCGTCATTCCGATGAAGGTGTATCGCGGCAGAAAACGCGGTTCGAACGTCCCGGCCAGGCCGGTACATGCTTACACCGGCGACATGCGCAATACCGATCAGCTCGAGCGCTGGATCACTGCCCTTTAGCCTTAAACAGAAAATGTATCGTCTGTTCGACGACTTCGATGCCTGCGCATCCCACCATGAAAGGGGCATTCTTTTGAAAAAGCTATTATCGGCTGGGTTGCTCATTAGTTTGGCGTCTGGAGCGAATGCTGCCCCAACGGGTCCGGTGCGGCTGCCGTTGGAAAGTTACCGCAAAGGCGTAGCGGCACGAGTGAAGGTGGCCGGCCGGGAGCGGCTTTTTCAACTCGACACTGCAGGCGGACTGACGGTGATCTCACCAGCACTCGCGAAAGAGATGGACTGCCAACCCTGGGGATCAATCACCGGGTTTCATATGACCGGCACGAAGATCACCGCCCCACGTTGCGACAATGTTGCAATCCACTGGAAGAACCAGACCCTACAGAGCCCTGTTGCAATCGTCATGGACGTGGGGTCTCCCGACACACCGATCAATGGTCTGCTTGCCCTCGACGCATTCGCCGGACGCACTGTAACCATCGATTTCGCAGGTCGCGAACTCACGTTGGAAACACCTGAAAGCGCGGCTGGGCGCAAAGCGAACGCGGTGGAGCTTCCTGCTCATCTGGCTCGTGAAATAGGCGGCCTGGCGCTGTCTGTGTTCATTGACGTCCCCACCGAACGTGGACCGGCGCGCCTCGAGCTGGACAGTGGCAATGGCGGCACGATCCTGATTGCACCAAAACTTCTTCCTCTACTCGGCTTGAAGAAGGTTACCGGCGAGGGACCGCAACAAGGCCACTTCCAGATCGCTCCCGGTGTCGAAGCGTCCGGGATGATCTTCAGCCCCGACATCGTGATCGATGGAAACCTTGGCATGCCGTTTCTCAAAGATTGGGTGGTCACCATGGATCTTGCTCAAGGACGGGTTTGGCTCAAACGCAGTGCCGTTGCAGCACCCGCCGGCATGGGGACCCCGCCGCCAGTGAAGCCTGCGGGGTAAGGGGATGCTAGTGAAAATGTTAATGATGGGCGCGTTGCTCGCCGCCCTTCCCGCCGGACCATCGCAAGACCGCGGCCCACAAACGATAAGCCTCGAGCTTTTTCAGGGTAAGCAGTTCACTGTTCAGGCATCGGTTGGCGGCCGCGAGCGGACCTTCTTGTTTGACACCGGCGAGGGGGTGACAATGATTACGCCGGCCCTGGCCCGCGACCTTGGCTGCGAACCTTGGGGCAATGTCACGGCGTTCCGTATGACCGGAGAGCGCCTGGATCTACCACGCTGCGATGACGTTGCTTTTGAAATGGGCGAGCACGCCTACACAGCACCGACGACGATCGTCTACGATCTCGGCAAGCTCGATGCCGACACTGCCAGGCTGGACGGCTCGATCGGACTAGACCTCTTCGCTGGCCGTATCATCACTATTCGCTTCGCTAGTCGCCAGATCGTGATCGAAACACCGGGCTCCCTCGCGGCGCGTATGAAGTCCGGTCTTGAAGTGCCGGTTCGGCTGGTGCGGGGAGCAGAAGGTGCCGCCCTCGATGTCAACATCGGGGTAAACACCCCCCGGGGCCGTGCCTGGATGGAACTGGACTCTGCCAATGCAGGGCCGACCATCTTCGTGTCGCCGCAGATCGCGCCGCATCTAGGCTTACGCGCGGACATTCGGACGGCTCAGCCGGTTAGCGCAACGATTAGGCGCGACGTGGTATTTACCGGGCAAGCACGCGTCTTTCCGAATATGATAATGGACGGCAATATCGGCATGCAACTGATGGGCAGGCGCGATCTGACGGTCGATTTGGGATCCGGCCGCGCGTGGATCGGTAAGGCGCAATGACATACTTGCTTGGACTGATCGGCGTTCGGCTCTGGGTAGGCGGCGCGTTAACATGAGTGAGCCAGTGAGAAATGATGCCCACTTCTCCCGCCCCTCCTACCTACCAGGCGTCGAACTCGTATCCGTCGAGTATAACGAGCGAGCCTTTCCCGAGCACAGCCATGCGGAATGGGTAGTCGGCGCGGTCATGGCAGGCTGTGAGGCCCTCGCTGTTGGCGGCAGAACCTACAACGTCGAGGCAGGTCAGGTACTGCGTCTTCATCCCGACCAGCCGCATGCCAACCGAACGACGGGAGGTGAGACCTTACGCTATCGCGTCGCGTACATCCCCGACGAAGCGATACGTCCCTACATCGCCGCGCGCCTGAACGCGCCGCGGTTTGACTCCCCCGTGTTGGCTGGCGATCGGTCTCACTCCATCGTTGCTGATGCGCACACTTTATTGTGTCGCGACGACGCGGGGCGATTGGAACAGGAAAGCGCGCTCGCCGATTTGGCTGGGGTCCTGTTCGCCGACCAGGTGAAACAATCGTCGGATGACACCCGCGTATCCAGCGATGCCGTTGCGCGCGCTCGAAGCTACATCGACGCCCACTTCGCCGACGGCTTTGGGTTGGGCACGCTCTCGACCGTATCCGGGATCAGCGTCTTCCATCTTGCGCGTAGCTTCCGCAAGGCAGTCGGGATCACCCCCCTTGCGTACCGCAATCAGTGCCGCATCGTCGCAGCACGACGCCTGCTTTTGGCAGGTCAGCCAATCGCGGAGGTTGCGCTTGATGTGGGCTATGCCGATCAAAGCCATCTCACACGGCAATTCCAGCGTATCGTCGGTGTATCGCCGGCACGCTACGCAAACAGGTAAGCTCGCACCGTTCGCGCGACAGCAATATCGTTCAAGGCGGCGAGATTTCATTCAGCTAACCGCATGGAAGACCACCAGCGAAAGCCGATCACATGCACCACCCCATGACCCGTCGCTCGCTGATTCATGCTGGTATCGCCTTGGGTACGGCTGCGGCATTCCCGCCGGGTATGGCCCAGGCGGGAGAGCCGGCTCATGACGTGACCTATGTCGAGGACTTCGACGAGCTCTGGCGGACACTGGACGAGCGCTACTGCTATTTCGGGGAGAAACGCACCGACTGGAGAGCAGTAAGGCGAATGTATCGCCCGCTCGCCGCTGCCGCCCAATCGTCCGAAGCGTTCGCCGGCGTTGTTGGCCGGGTGATCGGCGAACTGTACGACGCGCACACCCACTTGAATGATCCGGCACCGGATGCGGCGCGCGGGCCATATTTTGATCTGTGGGTCGAACCCAACCGCGATGGTACGGCGTTTGTCACAAGCGTTCGCGATGGGTCGCCCGCAGCGGATGCGGGCATTACGCCTGGCCAGAGCGTATTGGCGATCGACGGCCGGCCGATTGGGCAGATCGCCTCGGACATAATACCGCGCTGTCTTAGCCGTCCAGATCCAGCGGCAACGGCGTTTGCGCTTAACGTGGCGGTATCGGGGCGGCGCGGCATGCCAAGGACGTTAACGGTGCGGTCGACCCCAGGTTCGGAACACGTCGTTC
>Ga0308164_10001659_pt1 | contig 25016 bp, 19 predicted proteins | sample PhyTR2_FD_201031 | JGI IMG/M metagenome (GOLD analysis project Ga0308164, IMG submission 201031) | Phyllosphere microbial communities from UC Gill Tract Community Farm, Albany, California, United States - DLSLT.R2 | ecosystem: Host-associated > Plants > Phyllosphere > Unclassified | place: USA... | reverse complement strand
CGCGTCTGTCGCGCCTGTACGAAGTCATGGACCTGATGCTCGACTCGGTCGGCGATCCGCTGGCCCTGGGCAGCCTGGCCGCGTCAGCCAGTTATTCGAGCTACCACTTCGACCGCATCTTCCGTGAACTGACCGGGTTTTCAGCGGTGGAGTACCAGCGCAAGCGGCGCCTGCGCCGCGCCGCGCACCTGCTGCGCCACGAGCCGGACGTGCCGGTCGGGCGCATCGCGCAGGATTGCGGCTTTCCGTCCAATGCAGCGTTCGCCAAGGCCTTCCGCCAGCAGTTCGGCATGCCGGCCAAATCCTGGCGCGACGGCGGCTGGCGCATCTACATGGATGCCCAGGTCGGGCGCGAAAGCGATGTCAGTTTTTTTGTCGCCGAGCCGGGGGAACTCACCGCGCTGAACACCCCTTACTGCGCGCCCGTACCGGGCAGCGTTGCCGCGCGCGTCACGCTGCGCCCGTTGCCGGCCCTGCAGCTGCGCTACCAGCGCTTCTTCGGCCAGTCCGGCGCGGCGCTGTCGCTGGCCTGCAATGCCTTCATCTGCGCACAGGAAAGCGCCGGCATTCCACACGGGGCGCCGTGGTACGGCGTATTTGACGAAGATCCGGGGTTTACGGGCGAGCGCGAATACTGCTACGACTTCGGCTTTGACGCCGGCGTGCTGGCCGACCCGGGCCTGGGGCTGCGCGTGCTGCCGGCCGGGATGGTAGCGATCCTTGAATTTCACGGCGAGTGGCCGCGCTTTCGGGCGATGTACGAAGACTGGCTCGAGCACCAGAGCGTGTGGCGGCTCGATGCCACGCGGCCCCATGTCCAGAAGGTCGCGCGCACCGACAATGGCGGGTGGCAGGGCTGGCTGGCCCTGCCGGTCAAGCGGCGCTAGTTATTCTCCACCGCGTTATCCGGCGCCTCGATGCGCATGAAGCGGCTCAGCACCAGCACCGGCAGCGCCGCCACCAGCACCCACAGAAAGAAATCCCGATAACCCAGCGCCTGCTGGATGTCGCCGCTGATCGTGCGAAACAGCACAAAACCCAGTTGCATGAAACCGGTGCCCAGCGCGTAGTGCGCCGCCTGGTACGGGCCGCTGGCCACCACCTGCATGATGAACAGGATCACGCCGACAAAGCCGAAGCCGTAGCCGAACATCTCGAGCCCCAGCGCACTGACAATCAGCGGCATCGAGACGGGTTGCGCATCGCTCAGGTACCAGAACACGGCATTGGGCACGTTCATCGCCAGGATCAGCAGTGGCAGGGCGCGCTTGAGGCCCAGCCAGGCCGTGAAGTAGCCGCCCGCAATGCTGCCGACCAAAAAGGCCGCGGTGCCGACCGTGCCATACACCCAGCCCACCTGGGCGGTGGTCAACCCCAGGCCACCGGCCTCGCGCGCGTCGCGCAGGAACAATGGGCCAATCGACTGGATCTGCCCTTCCCCGGCGCGAAACAGGATGATGAACAGGATCGCCATCCAGATGCCGCGCTTGGCAAAGAATGTCTTGAACACGTCGACCAGCGTGGCCTGCACGTCGCGCGCATGACGGATCCGCCCCGCGAGCTTGGGCGTGGCCGGCAGCGCGTGCCAGTGGTACAGGCCCAGCGTCACCATCAGGCCACCGAGCAGCAGGAACACGACGGTCCAGGCAGAAGCGATGCCAAACCGTTCTTCGAGTTCGCCCGCCAGGATCAAGAGGCCACCGAGCGAGAGAAATTTGGCGGCATTGAAGAAGGCGCCCTGCCAGCCGGCATAGGCCGCCTGCTCGCGCGCTGTCAGGCTGCTGATATAGATGCCGTCGGCGACGATGTCATGGGTGCTCGAGGCCAGCGACACGATCGCCAGCAGCGCCAGGCACAAGGCAAACCACATCGGCAGTTGCAGGGCCAGCGCAACCATTGCCAGGCAGGCGCCGCCGAAGATCTGGCAGGTGACGACGGCCATGCGCCGGCTCGGGGCCAGTTCCAGGAACGGACTCCAGAGCGCCTTGAAGGCCCAGGCCAGGCCAAGCAGGCCCGTCCAGCGGGCGATCTGGTCGTTCGGCACGCCCATGCTCTTGAGCATCTGGCCGGCAACCAGCGCCACCGCATAGAACGGCAAACCCTGCGCCAGGTACAGCGTGGGCACCCACGACAGCGGATGGCGCCGTGGCGCATGGTGGACCGGGGCAGCGACCAGCGTCTCGTTCATGGCGATTCCAGATGTAGGGTGACGATGCGGCTCACGCGACCGTGCGTGTCGATGCTGGCCAGTTTCACGACGCGCACGCCACGCACAGGCACCGGGTCGGCGTAGCGCGGGCTGGTGGTATCAGGGTCGGCGCCATCGACAGTGTAATGCAGGCCCAGGCCGGGAAAGGCGGTATTCGCCTGCAGCATGCCGTTCTCCACGCGGGCGCCCGGTGGCGGCAGGCGGTAGTGCCAGCCATGGCGATCAAGGCGCGGCAATTCGCGCCGGCCAAGGCGGTTAGCAAATTCGTTCCAGTCCGGATGACTGTCCGGTGGTGACCACGCGCGTTCGGCCAGGCCGAGCAGGCGCGGCATCGCCAGATACTCGAGCCGCGCACGTGAACACACGTTCTCGCCCCAGAGCTGGCCCTGCAGGCCCGTGATGCCGGCGCTTGGGGCCAAGTCGAATGCATCGCGCGTGCCGACGAAACCGGCCCAGTAGTAGCCCGGTTCCAGCGGATGCTTGGCGTGGGCGAAATCGAAATACAGGCTGGTGGCATTGGCCAGCACGACGTCGAAACCGGCAGCGGCCAGTTCGGTGGCGCAATCGCGTTCGTGCGGCAAGCCGCCGTTGTTCCAGACGTAGACGTGAAAATCACGCCCGGCCTGACGCCGGTCGGGTGCCAGCATGCCATCAGCGCGGGGTGTCAGTGCCGTTTCTTCCCAGCCCGCAAACGCGATGCCATGACGCGCCAGGATCGCGCGGCAGCGCGCCTGGAAGTCGTCGCGCAACGCGCGCACATCCGTCCAGCCATGCGCGCGCATGCTGGCCTGGCAGACGGGCGAACCGACCCAGGCGCCGCCAGGGACTTCGTCGCCGCCCGTGTGCAGCACCTGCAGCGGTGCATCTGCTGCGCGGTACAGCGCCGCCACTTCAGTGACGACGGTGTCGATGAAGCGGTCGACCGACGGCAGCGCGATGCACATTACGTTGTCGTGCCACAGCTGCACCGATTCATAGGCGGACGTGTCGGCCGGGTCGCTGAGCAGATATTCCTCGGCGCCGGCAAGGTCGCCCGCTGCCACAAGGCGCGCATGGCGCACGCGCATCGCTTCGACCGCCGCGCGCGCGTGGCCCGGCAGATTGAATTCGGGGATGACGTCGATGTGGCGCGCTTTCGCATGGCGCAGGATCGTGACGAACTGGTCGGCCGTATAAAAGCCGCTGCCGCTGGATGTATCGACGGCGGCGCCAGAGCCGAACGACGGTGGTAAACAATCTCCGACGCCACGATGCGCGCCGATGGCGGTCAATTCCGGCAAGGCGGCAATCGCCAGGCGCCAGCCCTCGTCGTCGGTCAGGTGAAAATGGAAGCGGTTGAGTTTATACGCGGCCATGCAGTCGAGCAGGCGCAGCACGGTGTCGACGCTGGAGAAGTGGCGGGCAACGTCGAGCATCATGCCCCGATAGGCGTAGCGCGGCGCATCCTGCACCGCGCCCAGCGGCAGCGCGCCATCGGGCGACGCCAGCTGCGCCAGGCTTTGCAGGCCGTTGAAGACGCCGTGCGCGCTGGCACCCGTGAGCGCCACGCCCTGATCGATGATCTCGAGCGAGTACGCCTCGTGCCCGGGTTCAGCGACCGGCCCGATGGCGAGCGTCACCACGCCCTCCCCCGGCGGCAGGTCGGCCAGCAACGCGCGCAGGAACCGCACTTCATTGTCCAGCCCTGCTCCATGCACGATCGACGCGTCGCGCCCCAGACGATACTGGCCGCCAGTAAAGCGCGCCGAGCGTGGACGCGGTGTGATGCGCCCGACCTCGGCCTCGGGCAGAGTCGACAGCGCCGCGTTCTGCGCAAAGCGCCAGGCCGCATCGGCGGTGGGCACCGTGTCACCCCGTTTGCGGTGCCGCTGTTCGGGCCGCACGAACGGCGCAATGACCGGGTCACCCAGATCGACGGCCGCGCCGCCCTGCCCCGGCAGCAGGTAAAAACCCAGCGGTGCATCGGTGATGCTGATCGCCCAGTGCAGCGCTTCGTAGTCGAGCGTGTGTGTCTGCCCCGGCAGCCAGGCATCGCCCCCCGGCATCGACAGCGCGAACAGGTCGCCATTGACGTGCGCGATGGTGTAACCGGCACTGACTGTCTCGGCCAGGATCTTGCGACAGGTGTTGAAGCACAGCGTCCAGCCGGGTGCGATGGGCGCACCGCCATCGTTGCGCAGCACGAGACGCGCGCTGAACGCGTCGTCGCGTATGAAATTGCTCAGGCATTCCCAGGCGATGTGGATCGCCGGGCCGCCATCGGATCGGTCCGTCATGGGTATCCAGGTGAAGGCGGGGCGGCCGAAGCCGCCCCTGGGCTGATTACAGCTTGCCGCGCAGGCCGAGGTAGAAGGTACGGCCGTTCGAGTAGAAGGCGCGTGGCCGGTCCTCGTTTTCGGCGTACATCTTGATGGTCTCGTTGGTGAGATTGAGCGCGTCGAACGTGAGCGTGAAGCGTTCGCTCAGCTTGACGTTGACGGAGCCGGCCAGCGACGGCATGTCGTCCACGTGCTGGCTCGCGCCACGGTCCACGCCGGCCTTGTACTTCGAGCGCCAGTTGTAGGCCAGGCGCGCCGAGAAGCGTTCGTTCTCGAAGTAGCCGGTCACGTTATAGGTATTGCGCGACGAGTTGATGAGTTCACCGCCATCGTCGAGTTCACCGTCGGCGAACGTGTAGTTGACCAGGAAGCCGAAGTCGCGCGCCACCGGCTGCTGCCAGCTCAGCTCCACGCCGCGATTGCGCCCGCTCGTGTTGTACGGCGACGTGATCTGGTACTCGGTCAGCGTGCTGCGCTTGTTGTTGTAATAGGTGCCGGTCGACGTGCCCTGCGCCACGATCGAGCGCAGGTCCATGTAGAACAGGCCCGCCGACAGCAGCGCCTTTGGCGCGTAATACCACTCGGCGCCGATGTCGAAGTTGGTCGAGCGCACCGGTTCCAGATTGACGTTGCCGCCGTTGCCGCTCAGCGCGTCGTCGTTCAGCGACACCGAGCCACCTAGCGCGCTGTAGTCAGGGCGCGCGATGGTCTTGGCCAGCGCCGTGCGCAGTACCAGGTCGGGCGTCACGTTGTACTTCAGGTTGGCGCTTGGCAGGTAGTCGCGGTAGGTGCGCTTGAACGTCGTCGGCGTGTAGGCGCCGAAGGCCGAACCGGTGATCGGCGCCGGACCGCCCGGCAGATTGACGATCGTGTTCTGGCGCGTCTCGACAGCGCGCAGGCCGACGTTGCCGCTCCAGCCGTCGCCCCCAAAGTCGACCATGCCGTACAGCGCCGCCGTTTTCTCGCCCACTTCGAATTCGTTCATCCAGTTATGGCGCAGCACGTAGTCGAGCAGACGGTTGCCGGGGATTGCGCCCCAGGCACCCAATGCTGCGCCGTCGTACTTGAAGTAGTTCGATGCGAGATTGCCGCCCAGGTCACTGGCGAAGTCGCTCGGGTACAGCTGGCCGTTCCAGGCCGGGCCCGGATTGGAAAAGCCCAGCGGGCCGGGGCGGGTTTCCAGTGGATGCTCGGCGGTGCGCTGGTGATCGGTCCAGCGCGCGCCAAAGCGCACGGCCTGGAACGTTGGATTGTCCAGGCGCAGTTCGCCGTCGAGCTGCGCGTACTGTTCCTTGTCCACCGACTGCGATTCGCCGCCGCCGGCCCAGGCAGTCGAGCCGGGCGAGACCGTGTTGCCGCCGGGGTAGCTGACCGATGCCGGCGAAAGCCCGTTCAAGCCGTACACCATGCCGCCGTCGACATTGTTCTGGTAGTAGACGTCGTCGCGGTCCCAGCCCACGCCGTGGGTCTTGCCCAGCTTGCCCGACAGCGAGAAACGCTCGTTGACGCGCCACTTGCCATTGAAGTCCAGATACCACGATTCGCCGCCCGCATCCGGACGGTAGATGTTGTCGACCTCGCCCGCGTTGCGCGTGAATTCGGCCGCCACCAGCGTGTTGTTGCGCACGACCGGATTGATGGGAATCAGGTTCAGGCTGTTGATCGAGTTGGCCGGCGCGGCCAGCCAGTTGGTGTTCTGGTGCGGCGCTTCGAGCTTCGAATAAAAGCCATTGAAGTCCAGCGTCAGGTCGCGGTTCGGGCGCACCTCGATGTCGAACGCGCCGCCTTCGCGCTTCTTCTCCTGCTCGAACAGCGCGGCGCCGATGAAGGTCGGCACGACCACGCCGGCCAGCGCCGGGTTGGCGAGCGCCGCCGCGCTGGTCGCGCTGATCGGGGTGTAGCCAAGGATTTCCTGGCCATCGCGCCGCACGGATGATTTCTCGGAGAACCCCTGGATCAGGATACCGGCCGTGTTGGCGGCGTTCTTCCAGTTCACGAGGCCCGACAGATGCGGCTTGGTCTCACCGGACAAGTCGTTGTAGTTGGCCTGGACCGAGCCTTCGACGGTGAGCTGCTGGCGGAAGTCGAGCGGGCGGCGCGTGATGACGTTGATGGCGCCGGAAACGCCGCCTTCGACCAGATCGGCGGTCGGGCTTTTCTGGACCACGATCGAGCCGACCAGCTCGGACGGCAGCAGCGAGAAGCTGCTCGAGCGACCGACATTGCCACCGATCTGGTTCAGCACGAACCAGTCGCCGGTGCTGATCGCGTGGCCGTTGAACAGTGTCTGCTGCAGGCTCGGGCTGGTGCCGCGCAGGCTGACGCGGTCGTTTTCGCCGAAGCCGCCTTCGCCGCCGGCGGATGATTGCGTGTTCACGCCGGGCAGGCGGGAGATGGCATCGGCCACGTTTTTATCGGGCATCTTGCCGATGTCTTCCGCAGTGACCACCTCGACGACGGCATCGCTGTCGCGCTTCTGGCGCAGCGACTGTTCGAGCGCAGCACGCACGCCCGTCACCACCACGGTCTGCGGCGCCAGCTCCGGCGCTTCCTGCGCGCCTGCCCCGCTCATCGCCAGGATTGTCACTGCCGCTGCGATCGCGGTCCGCTGATACTGCCGTGCCTTCAACTCATTCATGTGCGCTCCAAAAAACCAGGTTGGCTATCGGGTATTGGAGCCTGTCCCAAGCAATCCGGACAGGCTCTCAGTGAGCGCATTGTGGTGGCATCCGGGATGCCGTGTTTGTCAAATCTTGCTATCCGGAAGAGGAATTCATCACACTGACATGTGACTGTGGCAGGCGGAACCTGGCGGCAGATTCAGGGCGTCGGGAACGGCACCAGCGCCAACCCGCGCCTGAGCGCATCGAAGCAGGCCGGGTCGAGCGCGGTGCCCACGGTCTTTTCCATCATCTCGAGCGCCTGCGGGATCGGGATCGCGCCGCGGTACGGGCGCTCGGCGGTGATGGCGTCGAAAATGTCGGCAGTGGTGATGATGCGCGTCTCCAACCGGATGTCGTCGGCATGTAACCCGCGCGGGTAGCCATTGCCGTCGAGGCGCTCGTGGTGGGCACCGGCAATCGACGCCAGTTCGGCAAACGCCGCGATGCGGCCCAGGATGGTTTCGGTGTATTCGGCGTGCTGGCGCACGGCGGTCCATTCGTCGCGGTCGAGCGAGCCAGCTTTGTCGAGTACGCTGTTGCTCACGCCCAGCTTGCCGACATCGTGCAGCAGCGCACCACGCTTGAGCCAGCGACGCCGCTGCGCCGACAGCCCGAGCGCCTCGCCGATCATGTCGGTGTACAGCGCCACGCGTGCACTGTGGCCGCTCGTGTACGGGCTCTTGGCGTCGACCACTTGGCCGAAGGCGGTGGCGATATCGTCGAGGTAGTCTTCGTCGAGCGCGACTTCGTGGCCGGCCGGCTCCAGTGCGAACACGGCGCGATCCAGGTCCGGCGCGGCCAGCTTGCGCCAGAAGGCATCCTCCAGCGCGACCTGCTCGAACGCCGCGACCAGCCGCGGATCGAACCAGCTGCCGGCGCGCGCGGTGGCTTCGTGCAGCGCGGCCTCGCGCCCGCCATCGGTGTGGAATACGTCGATCACTTGCGCCAGCAGCGCAATGCGCGCATACACGGGGATCGCATCGCCCGCGAGCTGGGCTGGCTTGCCCTTGCCATTCACGTGTTCGTCGAGCGAATAAATGCCTTCGGCCACGCCTTCCGGGAAGCGCAGCAGACGCGCGATGTCGGCGCCGCGTTGGCAGCGGGTGGCGATCAGGCCCTGGGCGATCTCGGGGCCGTCACGCAGGATGGTCATCACGCTGCGGAACCGCTCGGCCAGGCCGGCTTTCAGTCCGGTGTGCTTGAGCACGAAACCAAGTACCTGCGGCAGGCTGTCGCCCACTGTCTTGAAACTGCGCTTGAAGTCGAGATCGTCCGTCAGGTACAGCTCGCAGATGCGGGCCGCATTGCTGCTGCAGCCAAGATCCTTGAGCAGCAGCGTGTAATACAGCTCCCACAGCTGGTCATCGTTCAGGCCCGCAACGCGGCCGATATGCATTCCGATCCAGCAGCAGCGCACGCAGTGGCCAGCGGGCTGGCCTTCGGTAATGTCGAGCGCATAGCTCAACGCGCCAATCAGCTCGGAGAGCTTCATGGCGCTGGGGGCCAGCATCTCCTGCGGCGCGTCGGGGTGCATCATAATTAGTTCCGTATGGCAATAATTATGATGGTACGCCACAACATCCTTGGAAAATCACCCGCCCCACAATATTGACAACCGATGCGGCACGGATACCACAGATGAAACGACAACACCGGCGCGAGGCCGGTGTTGTGCTGGCGGCGGCTAAGCCACCCTTATTGCTGACGCATTGCTGGTGCTATCAATAACCGCGGCCGGTGGTGCCGGTGGTGCCGGTGGTGCCCGTACCGGTGGTACCCGTACCGGTGCCGGTCGTGCCGGTGCCAGTACCGGTCGTGCCCGTGGTACCAGTGCCTGCTGCACCGCTGGTGCTGCCGGTCACACCGGTCGTGCCGTTGCCCATCGTACCGGTCATGCCGGTGGTGCCAGTCGCGCCGCTGGTGCTGCCCGTCACGCCGGTGGTACCAGTGGTACCGGTAGCGCTGCCGGTCACGCCGGTCATGCCACTGTTACCCATTGCGCCGCTCGTGCTGCCGGTCACGCCCGTGGTACCGCTGGTGCCGGTACGGCCCGTGGCGCCGACGGTGCCTGCGCGGCTGTCAACGACGCCCGCCGAACCGGTGGTGCCCGTCATCGGACTGGTGCTGCTGCGGCGATCGTTTTGCGGCGTCATGCTGCTGGTGCCGGTGGCGCTCATCGACGAGCGGCCCGTCGAATCCTGCATGCTGCTGCCGGTCTGGCTACCGACCTGGCCCGACGTGCCTGCCATGCCGGTGCCCGTGGTGGCGCCGGTTGCAGTGCCGGTGCGACCCGTGGCGCCTGCGGTGGTGCTCGTCTGTGCATGGACTGCAGTAGCACCCAGCATGGCAACCGTCAGCGATGCGCCGATCATTCCTTTGAGTAGCTTGTTCATGGTGTTCTCCTCAATATGTTTTGTATCGCGTGCCCGACACATCATTGCGTCAAGTCATGAAATCAGTGTACGGTGACCGTCAATATGGGCGCGCACAATACCGCTCGGAAATATTAAATCGTCGCCCAACATCATGCAAATTGCCTCCAATTGCACGCATTTTTTTGTTTATTGTTGAGCTGATAATACGGCTTCTGCCAATAGCGTTCCGAGCTCGGCGTAGAGCGGCAGGATGCTGTTGCGATCGTCCGGATACACCCGATTGGACAGAAAAACATAAAAGCTTTGCGATTGTGGGTCGATCCACAGGATGCAGCCGGTAAAGCCCGTGTGCCCGTAGCTGCCCAGCCGGTAATGCCGGCCCCGCGGCCGGCGTGCAAATGGCGAATCGATGTCCATGCCCATGCCGCGCAGGGCGGCGACGCCTGGTGGCGACTGCGCGGTGCAGAGCCGGCGCACGCTGTCGGCATGCAGCACGCGCACGCCATCGAGTTCACCGCCCGCAAGCAGCATGCGGGCAAAGCGCGCGACATCCCGCGCGGTCGAAAATACACCGGCCGAGCCGGCCACGCCGCCCATCCGGCGCACCGTCGGATCATGCACCTGGCCTTGCAGCACGGCGCCGGGCGCCAGACCGCGCTGCGCTTTCGACAGCACGGCATTGGCATCTACCGCACCACGCTGGGTGGGTGCGATCGTTCGCCCATCGCCGCGCGCCAGCGGCCGATAGCCGGTGTCCGGCATGCGCAGTGGCGCAAAAATGCGTTGCTCGGCAAACGCATCCAGCGGCATGCCAGCCACGCGTTCGACCAGCAGGCCAAGCAGGATGTAATTGATGTCCGAATAGCGAAAGACACTGCCTGGCACATGCGTCACGCGCTCGAGCGAGGCCAGCAGCAGCGCCGCCTCCCTGCCCTGCCACGCCGGACTGGCCGGTAACCCAGCCAGCAAGCCCGACGTATGCGTCAGCAACTGGCGCACCGTGATCGTGTCCTTGCCGCCGCCTGCGCAGTCAGGAAGATAGCGCAGCAGTGGCGCTTCGAGGTCGATCTGGCCAGCTTCGTGCAGCAGCAGGATCGCCGGCGCCGTCACCAGCACTTTCGTCAGCGAGGCGACGTCAAACACGGTGTCGACAGTGACGGGCACGGCAGCCGGCCCGAAGTCGAGCCGCCCGTAGGCGCGCTCGACATGTGCGGCGCCGCGTTCGAGCCAATACACTGCGCCGGGCAGCGAGCGGGCCGCGATGGCAGCACCGATGGCAGCGTCGATTGCAGCCAGATGATGCCTGTTGAAGCCTTTTTGCACGCTCATGACGACATGGTTTGACAAGCGACGAGTGCAGTTTTGGGCACCGTTGCACGCGTTTTTTCGCATCGGCGTATCATTGTTCCATGATCCCTTTATCGATACTCGACCTCTCGCCGATCGTTCAAGGCAGCGATGCGGCAACTTCCTTCAAAAGCTCCCTCGACCTCGCCCAGCATGGCGAACGCTGGGGCTACAACCGTTACTGGCTCGCCGAACACCACGGCATGCCGGGCATTGCGAGCGCCGCCACGGCGGTACTGATCGCCCATGTGGCGGCCGGCACGTCCACGATCCGCGTGGGCGCCGGCGGCATCATGCTGCCGAATCATTCACCGCTCGTGATCGCCGAACAATTCGGCACGCTCGCGTCGCTTCATCCGGGCCGGATCGATCTTGGCCTGGGCCGCGCGCCTGGCTCCGACCATACCACGGCGCGCGCGCTGCGCCGCAACCTGGCGTCGGATGCCGACGAGTTCCCGCAGGACGTCGTGGAACTGATGGATTACTTCGCCGGTTCAAGCCGCCGGCAGGTGCTTGCCGTGCCGGGCGCAGGCCTGGACGTGCCGCTGTGGATTCTCGGTTCGAGCCTGTTCGGCGCGCAACTGGCGGCGCACCTCGGCCTGCCGTATGCATTCGCGTCGCACTTCGCGCCGCAGATGATGATGCAGGCGATTGACATGTACCGCAGCAACTTCCGTCCATCGGCGCAGCTGGCCGAGCCGTACGTCATGCTCGGTTTTAATGTGTTCGCAGCTGACACCGACGAAGAAGCGCATCTGCTGGCTACGTCGATGCAGCAGGCGTTTGTTGCCCTGCGCACGGGCAATCCGGGCAAACTCAAGCCGCCTGTCAGCGGTTACCTGGAAGCGCTGGACACGCCCGAGCGCATGATGCTCGACAGCGTGCTGGCCTGCTCGGCGATCGGCTCGCGCGACACCGTGGCCGCCCAGTTGCACGCGTTCATCGACAAGACCAAGCCGGACGAGATGATGATCACGTCGCAGATCTACGACCACGCAGCGCGCCTGCACGCGTACGAGATCACGGCTGACATCCGGCGCAACAGCTGATTTTTGAGACATAAAAAAAGCCCACCCGGCGCGTGCCGGGTGGGCTTTTTTACGTTCGTACCACGTGATTACAACGGCTTGCCATCCGCATCGATGCGGCGCACCTCGCCCAGGTTCAACGCGCGCACGTCCTTCTCGACCTTGCTCATGTCACCGACGACGACCCACACCAGGCGATCGGTCAGGAAGCTGCGCGCGGCCAGGGTATTGGCCTGCTCGGGCGTGAGCGCCAGCGCCTTCTCGGTGTAGGTGTTGTAGTAGTCGTCCGGCAGGCCGTATTGGACGATGGTCGTGTAGGCGCCGCCCAGCTGGCCGGCCGTCTCGAAGCTGCCCGGCAGGCGCAGCGTGCGGTTGTCCTGCGCGAATTTCAGCTCGGCGCCGGTGATCTGGCGCTCACCCGCCACGCCCTTGTATTCGCGCACCAGTTCCTTGAGCGCATCGCCGGTCTTGTCGGTCTGCACCGGCGAAATGCTCATGAACGTGCGCTGGCCGACGGCCGGCTGCACCAGGCTGCGTACGCCATACGACCAGTGCTTGTCTTCACGCAGGTTCATGTTGATGCGCGAGCTGAAGGTGCCGCCGAACACGTCGTTGACGATTTCCAGCGGCAGCGACTCGGGGCTGTTACGCGGCGGCGCCAGTTGCGCGCCGACGATCACGCTTTGCAGCGCGCCCGGCCGGTCGATCAGGTACACGAGCGGCTTGCTTGGCGCGGGCACGGTGGCGATCACCTTCTTCGGCACCTCGCCGCCCTTCCAGCCGCCGAACGCTTTCTCGAGCAGCGGCGTGATCTCGGCCAGCGTCGTGTCGCCCACGACCAGCAGCGTCGCGTTGTTCGGCTTGAACCAGGTTGCGTGGTAATTGGCCAGGTCGCCCCGGGTCATGCGGCCCACGGCGTCCTCGGTGCCGTTGGCGGTGCGCGCATACACGTGGCCCTGGCCGTACATCAGCGCCGGCACGACGCGCAGCGCGATGCCCTGCGGATCGACCTTCTCGCGTGCGATCGCGGCCAGGCGGTCTTTCTGCAGGCGCGCAAATTCGTTCTGCGGGAACGCCGGGTTGCGCACCAGGTCCGCGTACAGGCCGAGCGCCTGCGGCAGCGTCGCCTTGAGCGAATTCATGCCGACAAAGGCGCCATCGAGATTGATGCTGGCGCCAAAGGTCGCGCCCAGGCGTTCGAGTTCTTCGCCGATCTCGAGCGACTTGCGCGTGGCCGTGCCTTCTTCGAGCATGCGCAGCGTGAGGCTGGCCACGCCCGGCAAGGCGGCGCTGTCGGCCGAATAACCGCTGTCGACCATCATCTGCAGGTTCACTACCGGCGCTTCATGGCGCTCGGCCAGCACCACCTTCAGGCCGTTGGACAGCGTGATGCGCTGCATCGGCGGCAATTTGAGGGACATCGCCTTGCCGGCAACCGGTTCCTTGCTGCGATCGAGCCCCGTATCAGTGGCGGCCAGGCCGGTCGGGAACGGATCGATCTGCAGCACGTAGTCGCCGTCGCTGAGCCAGTCGTTCATCGCCTTTTTCACCGTGGCCGGCGTGGCGTCCTTGATGCGCTGCAGATAGACCTTGTAGCAGTCCGGGTTACCGGTGAAGGTCTGGCACGAGGCCAGGAGGTCGCTCTTGCCACCGAAGCCACCAACGCGCTCGATCATGCGCGTGTACTGCGCCAGGATCGTGGTCTTGGCCAGGCGCAGCTCGGCGTCCGTCGGGCCGCTTTTCATCAGCGCGCGCAGTTCGTCGTCGGCCGCCTGTTCCATCTTTTTCACATCGGCGCCGGGGCGGGCCGTCAGCGTCAGGTCGAACTGGCCGCCAATTTCCGACGAATCGTCGCTTGCCGTAGCGCTGGTGGCCAGTTGATCCTTGTAGACCAGGCGCTTGTACAGGCGCGACGTCTTGCCGCCGCCCAGCACACGCGCGCCCAGGTCGAGCAGCGCTTCTTCGGGCGTGTTCGCGCCCGGTACGTTCCAGGTACGGTAGATGCGCGTTTGCGGCACGCGGTCCTGTGCCAGCGTGCGGTGCGTGCCGGTGCGTTTGGCGATCCAGGCATCGTGCTTGGCCAGCGGCGGGCCCGGCGGAATCGCGCCGTAGTATTGCTCGACTTTCTTGCGCGCTTCTTCGGGCGAGATGTCACCCGACAGCACCAGCACCGTGTTGTTCGGGCCATAGTTCTGCTTGAACCAGTCCTGCACGTCCGTCATCGAGGCCGCGTCGAGATCGGCCATCTTGCCGATCACGGTCCAGGAATACGGGTGGCCGACCGGATAGGTGTTCTCCACCAGCAGCTCGTAGGCGATGCCGTAGGGCTGGTTCTCGCCCTGGCGCTTTTCGTTCTGCACGACGCCGCGCTGGATGTCGAGTTTCGTCTTGTCGACCGTGCCCAGCAGGTAACCCATGCGGTCGCTCTCGGCGAACAGCGCATAGTCGAGCATCGAGGTCGGCACGTTCTGGAAGTAATTCGTGCGGTCTTGGCTGGTGGTGCCGTTCAGGTCAGTCGCGCCGACCTGCTCCATCGCATTCAGGTAGGTCTTCTTGAAGTTGTCGCTGCCGCTGAACATCAGGTGTTCGAACAGGTGCGCAAAGCCGGTCTTGCCCCGCTGCTCGTTCTTCGAGCCGACGTGGTACCAGGTATTCACGGCCACCACCGGCGTCTTGCGGTCTTCGTGCACGAGCACGGTCAAGCCGTTCTTGAGCGTGAACTTGGTGTACTTGATGTCCGGGATCGGGATGTCCGGCGTGCTGGCTGCGGAGACTGGCGCGGCCTGCAGCGTGGATACACCGAACATCAGCGCAAGCGCTGCCGCGAGGTAAGTGGTGCGACGAACGGGAACTGCCATGCTGCGCCTCCTGAATGGGTCGGGAAAGAACCATTCTAGGCACGTTTCAGTTAGTCAACAAACAAAACAGCGTATGCATGTCTCACGGAGAGACAAACCATGCGGGGCGCATCGTGCGTTACGCATGGAGCATGGGATCGCCAGCGTGTGGCCTTGTTCGTCGGCCCGGACATGGCCGGTTTTCGGATCGAGCGCCAGGCCCTGCACAGTGTGGTAACCGTGGCTGTGCATTCTGGCCAGGCGGTTGAGCTGCGCTTCGGCCGCGCCGCTCCCAACCGGCTTGCCGGCGTCAGCATACGCAAATCTCCCAAAAACAGTTAAACACTTGACATCGTAGCTGAAATGTCGCGATTTTCTGTACATTGCATGCACGATTGCGGCAAATGGCGTATCATCGATTGCTCACTGAACCAGCGCAAGGACTCCCTTCAATGATTCAACGACGTACCATCCTCAAAAGCGGTCTCCTCCTCGCAGCATCCTCCCTCAGCCTTCCCACCCTTGCCAAAAATTCATCGATTGCCACCGGCGATTGCTGTCTGCGTTTCTACAATACGCACACGGGTGAAAAGCTGACGAGCACGTTCTGGGAGCAAGGCGAGTTCATCCCTGATGCGCTGGGCGACATCAACAAGGTGCTGCGCGATCACCGCACCAACAAGATTGCCGACATCGATCCCGAACTGCTTCTGCTGCTCGGCCAGCTCAATGGCAAGCTCGGCAACAGCAAGGAATTGCACATCATCTCGGGCTACCGCGCGCCGGAATCGAATGCGTTCCTGCGTGGTCATGGCAGCGGCGGCGTCGCCAAGCGCAGCCTGCACATGGAAGGCAAGGCCATCGACATCCGCCTGCCGGGCACCGATCTGCGCCACCTGCAAAAGGCGGCCATGTCGCTCCAGGGCGGCGGCGTCGGCTATTACGCCAGCTCGCAGTTCGTCCACATGGATACCGGCCGCGTGCGGTATTGGTAATCGGTTGATGCGGCCGTCCATCGTCCGTGTCGTTGCCGGACTGGCCATGAGCGGCCTGTTCATGGCTGCGGCCGCAAGCCTGCCGGCGCATGCCGCCGGCCAGAACACCGTCACCGTCAAGTCCACCCGCGACCCGGTCGACAAGTCGTACCGCAAGATGATCCGCGGCATGGAACACTTCGAGCGCGAGCGCGCCTTCGCGCCAAATGCGACCCTGCGCTTCCAGCTGCTGCCGCGCCTGCCGAACGTCGACATGCGCGGCATCACGCTGCGCGTGGCGGGCGATACCGTATCGGTGCCCGTCCCCGTCGACGACAACAATTTCTTTGTTCTGCCGCGCAACGGGCAAGCCTTGCAGGAAGATGCTGCCGTTCTCGCCAGTCGCAAGACGGCCAGCATGACCTGGCGCGCGCGCATTGAAACGCCGGGCGTCCCGGCCGGCATGCGCCGCCTGGGCGACCTGCGCCTGGAATGCCGCGTGGGCAAGGAAGCTGGCCTCGTCTCCAACAGCTCGCCGTTGTTCGGCTGGATCTCCGACGCGCTCGACTCACCCGAAGGCGTCTGCACGAGCCCGGATGGCAATTACCTGTTCTTCGCCGAGCGCCCGATCTTCGCGGTCACGCTGCGCGCTGGTGAACGCATTGAGACGCTGCCGTTTTCGATGCTGTATGCCGGTGGCGACCAGACGCCCGACATGCTGCCGTTCTGCGATTGCCAGGTGCTGCTCGACCACACCTATTACGTGCCGTTGTGGGATGCCAGCTGGCCGGACGATACGCTCGTTGAATTCACGTACATGATCGATCCACCGGCCGGGATGACGCCATGAGGGCGCTTCTAGTCCTGTGCGCTGCGCTCCTGGCTGGCTGTGCCACGCAGAATGCCGCGCCGCCCGGCGCGCAAGTGCCGGCCGAGCGGCTGCAACAGACCGTCATCGCCGGCCAGACCACCAAGGCGCAATTGCTGGCCGCGTTCGGACCCACGAAAAACGTGCGCTTCGACAGCGGCTTTGAAGCTTGGGTCTACCAGTCGCCGGCGGGCGCTGGCCAGTTTGCCGAGTTCGTTGTGCTGATCGATCCGGCCGGCGTGGTCGCAAAAACACGCACGCGCGCGCCAGCTCCGGCACGCTGATCTTTTTTGTGAACCAATGACGCGCGAATGTGTCATAGCTAACAAACGGTACCCATCAATTCTGCCATTCTGGTTGCACCTATTCACCAGCGGAGAATTTCATGGCAACTGCAATCGACGACAATCTGAACGACTGGCTACGTGACGCCCATGCAATGGAAGAGCAGGCAGACAAGATGCTCAACGCGCAAGCGGACCGCCTCGAACACTATCCGGAGCTGCGCGCGCGCATCGTGCAGCACATCGAAGAAACGCGCTGGCAGCGTGGCGTGCTGGACGAGATCCTGGCGCGCCGCGACATCAGCAATTCGGTGGTCAAGGATATCGGCGCCAAGCTGATGGCCTTTGGTCAGGCTGTTGGCGGCATGACCGTCAGCGATGAAGTGGTTAAGGGCGCGATGGCAGGCTACGTGTTCGAGAACCTCGAAATCGCCACCTACACGTCGCTGATCGCAGCGGCCAAGGCGGCTGGCGACAGCGCCACTGCCGCTTCGTGCGAACAGATTCTGGTGCAAGAAAAAGCAATGGCGGCCTGGCTGCTGGAGCACCTGCCGCAAGTCACACAGGCCTTCCTGACGCGCTCGGCAACGCCGGGCGTGGAAGCGAAAGTCTAAATCCGCACCACCCACGGTCGAGGCGGCGCAGCATGCGTGCGCCGTCTCGACCGCAGCGCTGATCACTGGCACAATCCCCACATTTCTGTCGCTATCCAACGCGACTGTCTGCCCATCACCAGGATGCGCCCATGCCCCGCGTACAGCTCGACTTTCCCGACGACCAGTTCTACTTCTCGACCGTGCTCACCGTGCGGGCCACCGACATCAATGCGGCGAACCACGTTGGCAACGAATCGATGATCGCGATGGTTTCCGAGGCCAGGTCGCGCTTCCTGTTCGAGTTCGGCGTGCCGGAAACCAGCCTCGATGGCCCTGGCATCATTGTCACCGACCTGGCCACCATCTACCGCGCCGAAGCGTATCGCCGCGACGAACTGCTGTTTGACGTGGGCGTCATGGACTTCAACAAGTATGGTGGCGACCTGATCTACCGTATCACGCGTCCGCGTGACGAAAAGCTGATCGCCATGGCCAAGACCGGCTTTGTATTCTACGACTACAAGGCGGGCCGGGTATGCCCGATGCCTGACGAGTTTCGCGCCAGGTTCGAGCATGTCAACCGGGTCGATTAGGCCAAAGAAAAACGGCGCCCTGATGGGTGCCGTTTTTCTTGGTAACCAGCTGGCGTAGGGTGGACGGGTTTCCCGTCCACGCGTTCAACCCAACTGTGCACACCACGGAGCCAGTTCAACTCGACTTCGCACACCACGGTGTCAGATTAATTTGAACGCGTGGACGGCGCAGCCGTCCACCCTACGATTTCGCAGGGTGCACAGCCAACCTTCAGCCGCCGCGCTTCTTGCCGATGATCGTTTCATCGAACCACTCATCGATCATGCGCTTCTCGGCGCGCAGGCTGTCGTTGTCGCTGAAGCGGCCGATGCGCTGCATGTAGTTCATGTCGGCCAGGCGTGCGTCGCCGCCCTTGAGCACCTGCCCGTTTTGCGTCAGCGAATAGCGCAGGTTGATGATCGGCCAATCGGCCGTGCCTTTCAGGATGCGCAGATCGCGCCCGTTGCTGACATTCGGGTACTCGCGACCGGCCAGGTCGATGTCGGTAACTTCGATCACCAAGTCCTGACCCGCAGGGAGTTTCTCGCCAAGCTTGGTGAAGTACGTGCTCAGTTCTTCCAGCACCTGCTTGCGCTCCCACGGGGCAAATGGCAGGTCGGCAAATTTATCGGACTCGATGTAGGTGACGGTCACGCCCGCCGAGGCGGCGCCGGCGGCCAGCGCGAACAGGCCTGCCAGGGCGGTTTTTATCAGGGTGGATTTCATTGTTGCCTCTCCTTCTGTATGCGTCTCGTATGCGGTCTTCGCTTACCAATATACGCCGCTTCGCACTGTTCTGCTCGTGGCGAAACGTTGGAACTTGTATCCAAATGTTAGGCCCCGAACATGACCAAAAGATGGTGCCATATAAGAATGCATCAAGGAGGCCACCATGCCAGAAGGTCCAACGCTGTACATGCTCAAGGAACAGACCACGCGCTTCGTGGGACAAGAAATTGTACGCGCCAGCGGCAATCTGAAGACGCTCGATCCGGCGCGCCTCGTGGGCCAGCGCATCACCGGCCTGCACACGTGGGGCAAGCACTTCCTGATCGAGACGCCCGACGTCATCCTGCGCATCCACTTTCTGCTGTTCGGCACCTACCGTATCGACGAGGACCGCGACAAGCCGCCGCGCCTGTCCATCGGCGTGGAGGACGGCGGCGCCATGAACTTCTATGCCTGTGCGATCCGCGAGATCGACCGCGCCACCTTCGACGCCTACGACTTCAGCGCCGACGTGATGGGGGCGACCTGGGACCCGGTCAAGGCGCGCAAGAAGCTGCGCGCCGCGCCCGACATGCTGGCCTGCGACGCGCTGCTCGATCAGGAGATCTTCTCGGGCGTGGGCAATATCATCAAGAACGAGGTGTTGTTCAGGATCCGGGTGCATCCCCTCTCGACGATGGGCGCCTTGCCCGCGCCCAAGCTGCGCGCACTGGTGGACGAAGCGCGGCAGTACAGCTTCGATTTTCTGGGCTGGAAAAAAGCGTTCACGCTCAAGGAGCACTGGCTGGCGCACGCCAAGAAGATCTGCCCGCGCTGCGACATCCCCTATTCAAAAGCCAAGCTCGGCACGTCGGACCGGCGCAGCTTCTACTGCGAGCGTTGCCAAAAACGCTATACGTGACACGCCCTGTCACGTCGCTGCAACAGCATTAGCGACGCAGCAAGGCAGATGTTACATCCGTCCGTCACAATTTTAATATTGCTTCTTGTTAAGGGTCATGCGCCGTACTACAATCGGCTTGACTCCGAGCTACTTTTGTTGTGAAAAAAATAGTCTGCTCGCTTAACCCTGGCCTCCCCCACGAATCGGAATCGTCCATGTCCTTCTTGTCGTCTGCTGCGCCCAAACTCGCACCCTGGAAAGTATTGCTGGTAGACGACGAGCCCGATATCCACGACATCACGAAGCTGACGCTGACGCGCTTTCGCCTCGACGGCCGGGCGCTCGCATTCGTGCATGCCTACAGTGGCGCCGAAGCCAAGGAAATCCTGGCGCGCGAGAAAGACATCGCACTGGTGTTCCTGGATGTGGTGATGGAACGCGAAGACAGCGGCCTGGAAGTGGCGCGCTGGATGCGGCAGGACCTGGACAACCAGTTCACCCGCATCGTGCTGCGCACCGGCCAGCCCGGCCAGGCGCCGGAAGAACGCGTGATCGTCGACTACGACATCAACGACTACAAGGAAAAGACGGAACTCGATCGCACCAAGCTGTTTACGACGACGTTCGCCGCGCTGCGCGCCTACCGCGACATCATGAAGGTGGAGGAATCGCGCCGCGTTCAGCAAACCTACCGCGAAGGCCTGGAACGCGTGATCGCCGCGTCTGCGCATATCTTCCAGCAACGCAACCTGAAGGACTTCGCCAACGGCCTGCTGCTGCAGGTCGTGGCCCTGCTGCGCCTGGAACAGAGCATGCTGCTGCGCCTGAAGGCTGCCAGCGTGATCACCGGCCAGAGCCAGTATGAAGTGCTGGCCCAGATCGGTGACATGGAAGGCGACGAAATCGGCCCGGAACTGGTAGCCCAGCTGGACGACGCGCGCCACAACCGCATCTCGCGCCTGCACGGCGACACCTATGTCGGCTATTTCCCGAACAACAGCGGCAAGGCATCGCTCTTGGTGCTCAAGGGTGTGGACGAGATTTCGGACATCGATGCGCAAATGCTCGAGGTATTCTGCTCGGGCGTGGCCATCGCGTTCGACAACATCCTGCTGAACCAGGAAATCACCGATACCCAGGCCGAGCTGATCCTGCGCCTGGGTGACGTCGTCGAATCGCGCTCGCACGAAGCGGGCAACCACGTGCGCCGCATGTCCCAGGTCTGCTACATGCTGGCCCAGGCGTCGGGCATGCCCGAAGACGAGACGACGGTGCTGATGCACGCCGCGCCGATGCACGATATCGGCAAGATCGCCACGCCCGATGCGGTGCTGCTCAAGCCGGGCAAGCTGACCGACGCCGAGTGGACCATCATGAAGCAGCACCCGACCGTGGGGCTGCAGATCCTGGACGGCTCGCAGCGCCCAATCCTGAAGGCGGCGGCGGTGATCGCGCACCAGCACCACGAAAAATTCGATGGCACCGGCTACCCGCAAGGATTGCGCGGGCAGGACATCCACCCGTACGCGCGCATCGTGGCGGTGGCCGACGTGTTCGACGCGCTGAGTCACGCGCGCTGCTACAAGGAAGCGTGGCCGGCCGCGAAAGTGACCGAGCACCTGCGCGAGGTGGCCGGGCACCACCTCGACCCGACCTATGTCGATCTGTTGATCCGGAATATGGACAAGGCGCTGGCAATCAACGCGCAGTGGCCCGACTGAGCGGTACTCCGGATCGCCTGACGCTTACTTGAGCGCAGCGCGCAGCGCCGACGCATCGAAATAGATTTGACGAATCACCGGATGCTCGGCTGCCACCGCGGTTTCGATGCGACCGATCGCCGCTTCCACCTTGTCGATCGACAGCCCCCGGCGAAACTGAACCGAGGCGGCCAGCAGCACTTCTTCCGGCCCCAATTGCATCGTGCGCAGACTGGCCACGCTGTCCAGCGCCGGCTCACGCAGGAACAGCACCTTCAATGCAGCCAGCTCGTCGTGGTCGATCGCTTCACCGACGAGCAGGCCACCGGTTTCGCGCGCCAGCATGAAGGCGGCGCCGATCAGGAGCAGACCGATCACGATCGAAGCGGCCGGATCGAGGTACGGATTATTGAAATAGTGGCCCAGCGCGATGCCGGCGGCGGCAATCCCAAGGCCCAGCAGCGCGGCGGAATCCTCGATGAAGATCGTGAAGACCGATGCATCCTTGCTCGCACGAACGGCCTGCCACAGCGTCGCACCGGGTTTGCGCGCCGTGTTCAGCTCCTTGCGCGACACGTTCCAGCTATACCCTTCGAACAGGGCAGCCACGCCAAGCACGACGTAGCTCCACATCGGGTCTTCCAGTGGCGGCGGGTTCTGCAGCGCGGCGACGCCGTGGTAGATCGAGAGTCCACCGCCCAGCGAAAACACCGACAGCGCAACGATCAGCGCCCAGAAATACAGCGACTTGCCGTAGCCGAACGGATGCTTGCGGTCGGGCGCGCGAGCGCTGCGGCGTTCGCCCAGCAGCAACAGGAATTCATTGCCGGTGTCGACAGCCGAGTGGATGCCCTCGGCCACCATCGCCGCACTGCCGGTAATGCCGGCGACGATGAACTTGGCCACCGCGATGCCCAGGTTGGCGGCGATTGCCGCATAGATGACTTTTTGCGAGCCCTGGCGTGGCGCGTCTTGCTTGTTTTCGTTCATGGACTCTCCAAATGGGGAGCCAAGCGTAGAGAACCTGCAGCAACCGATCTGTACGGCGCCGCACGTGCCCGCTCGATCGTGGCCTTAGGCCGCCAGTTTTTCCTTGCGCTGCGAACGGGGGAAACGCAGGTGGTACGTCAGCCCCTGCCCCGGCGCGCTCGTGGCCCGCACCGTCCCGCCCAGCGCACCGGTCACCAGGTTGTACAGGATGTGCGCGCCCAGGCCACTGCCCCCGGTTCCGCGCCGCGTGGTGAAGAACGGATCGAACAATTTGTCGAGCGTGGCGGCATCCATCCCTGCCCCGTCGTCGGCGTACTCCATCACCACCCAGCCATCGCTCTCCTGCGCAGCGCGCAGCGTGATGTTGCCGGCCTGCTCGTGCTCGAAGCCATGCACCAGCGAATTCATGACCATATTGGTGAGGATCTGCGACACGGCGCCCGGGAAGCTGTCGAGCATCAGGTCGGGCGCGCAATCGACCGAGACCTTTACCGGGCGCCCCTTGAGCTTCGGGTGCAGCGACAGGAGCACCTCGTTCAGGTACGCGCCCAGGTTGAAGCTGCGCATATCGTCCGACGACTGATCCACCGCCACCTGCTTGAAGCTGCGCACCAGGTTCGCGGCGCGCTGGGTGTTGGTGGTCATGATGCGCAGCGACTGGTCGACGATGTCGAAGAAGCTTTCCAGGCTCTCTGCGGTCATCTCGCCCGCTGCCAGCTCTTCACGCGTGAGTTTCAGTTCCTGCACCAGGTGGCTCGTGGCCGTTACGCAGATGCCCAACGGCGTGTTGATCTCGTGCGCCACGCCAGCCACCAGGCGGCCGAGCGACGCAAGTTTTTCCTGCCGCACCAGTTCGGACTGCGCCTCCTGCAGCGCGTGCAACGCGTCGTTCAGCGCCGCGTTCTGCTGCTCGAGGGCTTCCTTGGTCTTGCGGATCCTGCGGTCGGCCTGCATGCGCGCAATCGCCACGGCCACGTGACTGGCCATGAACGCCAGCAGGTCGAGGTCGGCCTTGCTGTAGACGATCGCCGGGTCGTAGCTCTGCACCACGATCACGCCGTATGGCTGGTCGTTGACCAGCATCGGCGCGCCCATCCAGCTGGCAATCTCCGTGCTGCCCAGCGGCTCGGCCACGGTGCCGGCGTCAACGAGCGCCCTGAAGCTGGCCACGTCGTGCAGCTGCGCCTGCTTGGTCGACAGGATGTGCGAGCACATTGCCTTGCCGAACGGGAAGCGCAGTAGCGGTGGCGCGCTGTCCTTCTGGTCGACGAAGTACGGAATGCTGATCTCTTGCGTGCGCTCGTGATACAGCCCGATCAGGAAGTTGTCGGCCACCATCAGCTCGCCGATGATGCGGTGCAGGCTGGCGCTGAGCTGGTCGGTGTCGAGCGCCTGCGCCGACAGGTCGGCGATCTCGTACAGCGCGTGCTGGATCTTTTCGGCGCGGCGACGCTCGGCGACCTCGTGCGCCAGCGCGGCCGTGCGCGCCGAGACCGCGCGTTCCAGCCGGTCCATGCTTTGCAGGCCCTGCAGCGCGTTCGAGACGTGGTTGGCGATCAGCCCGAACAGCGCAATGTCTTCCTCGCTGTAGGTCTGGTCGGCAGAGTAACTCTGGATGACGATGGCGCCCAGCGCCTGGTGGTTCTGGTCGAGCAGCGGACAGGCGACGAAATGCTCCGGCGTGCTGCCATTGCCCCAGCGCCCGGCCGCCTTTCGATGGCGCTCGTTGAAATCGGCCGCCGTCAGCACCAGCCTCTGGCGGTTGAGCAGTACCCAGGCCGTGGGCGACTGGTCGGGCGAGGCCAGCCGGATGCGCTCGAGCGGATCGCGCGCGCCGTCGGCTTCGTCGACAAAATAGGGAAAGCGCACGGTGCCGTCTTCGCGGTCGGCCAGCGCCACATAGAAGTTGGCCGCGTACATGATGCGGCCCAGCGCGCCGTGCACGGCCTGGATGAATGCGGTGATATCGCTGCAGCTGGTCGACAGTTGCCCGATATCGAGCAACATCGACTGCACCGCTTCCAGCCGGTCAAGACGTTCCATACTTTCCCCCACCTGTTCACAGAATGCATCTGATGATGCGTAGGGGAAATAGTAGCAGCTTGGGGCCGGACGCAGCAGCTTGCCGCGCCCGGCTGTGGCTTTTTAGCGCGGTGCGCGGAAGTCGTTCTCGACCCAGGCCTGCGCCGAGCTTGGCGTGAGCTTGAAGGTCGGCGCCACGCGCACGCGCGCAACCTGCTCGCCCATCTCGTCGGTGGCGGCCAGCATCGCGTACGGATCATCGTCGTCGGGGACGATGTCGAGCGTCACCTTCAGTTCGCCCTGCTCGGTGAAGATGTACAGGTTCTTGTGCAGGATCGCGTGCATGTGCTGCTCGTGGCGGCGAATGACTTCGGACGCCGTCTTGATCAGCGTGTTGAAGGCATTGGTGTCGAGCGGCTTCGGGTTCTTCTTGTCGCGGCCCATGGTCCAGGGACCGACCAGCGCCGGTTCGGGCTCGCCATCCTTGTACATCGCCACGGCCCAGCCTTCATCGTCGTCGTTCTTGATCACGCGCGCGGTCCAGCCATTGCCCTGCCACAGCCGGGGTTGCTGCACGGGGCCGGTGTCCTCGCTGCCGTCGTCGCTGTCGGGGTCCAGCA
>Ga0308164_10001655_pt1 | contig 25102 bp, 20 predicted proteins | sample PhyTR2_FD_201031 | JGI IMG/M metagenome (GOLD analysis project Ga0308164, IMG submission 201031) | Phyllosphere microbial communities from UC Gill Tract Community Farm, Albany, California, United States - DLSLT.R2 | ecosystem: Host-associated > Plants > Phyllosphere > Unclassified | place: USA... | reverse complement strand
ACTTCGCCAGACGCGCGCCGACGTCGTAGTCCTCGGTCAGGCTTTCGGTGTTGAACGGCTGATTCTGGTTTTCATCGGCCAGCACCATCAAGGCGCGACGCGAGAAACAGGTGCCCACGCCTGCGGACGGCACGGTATCGGTCATGCTTTCACGCACCACCAGATCCTTGCCGTGCCACTCGGCGAACTCGTCCATGTAGGTCCCCGCCACCCATTCGTACCAGTTGCGTTCCAGCGACACGACCGGCAGCTGGATCATGTCCTTGCGTGGCAGCAGGTAGTTGAACAGGCGCAGTTCCAGCGGGTGCAGCACGTCTTCGCTGTCATGCAGGATGGTCCCGGCGAACTGCATGGCATGGGTTTTCTCGTAGAGAAAGATCGCCTGGATCACCCAGTTCAGGCAGTCGGCCTTGCAGGTCGGGCCGTCATGAGGCACCTCAACGCGGTGCAGTTGCTTGTAGCGACGACGCATGCGCTCCACTTCATCGATGGTGCGCTGGTCGTTGATGTAGGTGCCGACGAACACCACGTAGTTCTGGTAGTCGAGGGTCGACACCATGTTCTCGATCATCGGCGCAATGACGTCGTATTCCAGCCACGCCGGCACCATGATCGCCAGCGGCTGTTCGTCACGGGCCATCAACTGCTCAGCAGTCAGTGGCCGGTAGCGGCGTTCGGCGGTGAACTTGCGGTACAGGCGTCTGGCCCAGTACCAGACATCGATGATCAGGTCATCGATGCTCGACACCAGAATGATCAGGCCGACGACGATGGTCGCGACTTCCAGCACGCTGTAGTAATGGGCCAGCCAATATGGCCAATAAAGCGACGTCATTGGGGCGTCCCGTTACGAGCGATTGCGACGGGCGCGACGGCCAGCCAGCAACAGCAGAAGAAACACCACGATTGCGCCGGGGATCAGCCACAGCAGCGAAGGCTTGCGCCACGCGTCCAGCCCGGTGGGCTCATTGTCCTCGATCATCTGGCTGCCGGTCGGGTCCTTGGTATCGAAGGTCACCAGCGAACCGCTGTCAGCCAGCAGTGTGGCGTTGCCGCGCTCCAGCACCAGCGGACGGGCGAAGCTCGGCGCCTGACCGCCCAGTGTGCGATAGACCATGCCGCGCTGGCTGCCAGCCTCGACCACTTGCAGCGAAGCCAGGTGATTGAGTGTCTTGAGGTCCAGCAGCGTCTGTTCCTTGTGATTGATCAGCAAATGCCCGTCGTTGCCGACCTTGACCGATTCGGCGCCGTCCTTGATCGGCAGGTCGAAGGCCAGGAATGCTTTTTCCGGGGCCACCGCAACACTCACGTCGTCGCTGACACTGAGTTGCGCACGCAGTGGCGACACGCCCGAGGCGCTGGCCACGTGGATGACCTGCGGCAGGCTGTCGGCCGGACGGTCGAGCCAGGTTTTAGGAACCATCACCTGAGTGCTGGCGGCAAAGCGTGCGGCCATGCCGGAGAAGTCGTCGCCGGGCGTGACCTTGTCGATGACCACATGGCTGGTCGGCAACACCGAGATCGGGAACGCCTGTGGCGTCTCCAGGCACTGATTGCTGACCGGCTGACGCTGGAAGGACACGCGCAGGGTGTTCTGTGCCGCCAACGCGTACTGCGGAATGCGCGCTTCGATGCGCTCCTTGCGGCCATCGGCATTCAGCTGCATGGCGCCGATCAGGTAGTCATTGAGGAACAGCGTGGCAACCGGCGGTGTACCCGATGCGCCTGGCGCTGCGGCGACATCGATCATGGCGGTCACCGGCACACGACCGTCATAAGCTACGCTGCCCAGCGGGAACGAAGCGCTCCAGTCGGTCTTGGCCAGTACGTCCACCGTGCCCGGGCGACCACCGAGGCGGGTCAAGGCCACGCGGCCGTCTTCACTGAGCGGCATGGCGGTTTCTTCGCCGATGGACAATTGGCGAGTGAGCGCCAGTTTGTTCCAGGCCGAGCTGAACAGACCGATGGCTTTGACCGCTGAATCGGGCTTGATCATCAGCAGCGCACGATTGCCCAGCAACGCCAGGCTGACATCGCTGCCGGCGTCGGTGGCCAGACGTTTTCTGCCCTGGCGTTCACGCCATTGGCTCAGCGCGGTGGCTGCCGAAGCGTCGAGCCCTTGGACCTGTTCCTGCAAGGCGTTCAGCGAATCGTCGATAGCCTTGAGCAGTTGCGGATCGTTGATGGCCAGATCGGCCTGCAGCGCCGGGGTCTGGCCCAGCATCAGCAAGGCACCGATTTCCGCCTGATTCTTCAACGTGTACTGGTCCTGACCGTCAAGGCTCGCAAAAGCCGGAATCTGCTTGAGCTCGGCAGGCACGCGCAGACCGCTCAGGTCGATGCTGTCCTGAACGACCGGAAACGGCAGAATGCGTGCCTGTTTACCGATACGCTCAAGCGCTACACCCAGGCGCCAGGCGGCGTCGTAGCTGGTGCTGGACAGTGTGCCGGGCGCGACGAGAAGGCCGGGTTTGCCGGGCAGCGCGTTCCATGCTGCGCCGACATCCTGCAATTGACTGGCGTCGTAGCTGTAGGTCAGGCGAGTATGCGGATCGATGCGCAGCACATTGCCGATGGCGCGTTGATCTTCGCAAAGCGTTTTCGAGATCACCGAAGACCACGCAATGCCCAATCGTACCGATCCGGTTTCCCGCGCAGCCTTGTCCACACCCAGCGTAGCGCTGGCATTGCCTTGCTCTTCGTTGAGGCCCAGCGCGCGCACCGGGTAGCCATCCAGCGACAGCAGCAAGGTATTACGACCTGCCTCGCCGTTCAGGTAGCTGGCATCGAAGTTCAGGGTCGCATCTGTCAGCGCTACATTGGCAGGCACCGGCAGGTACAACTCGCGACGCGCGTCGGTCGCGTTGAGGATGATCGGACGGTCGATCCCCAGCTCCCGCAGTTCAATCACGCGCTCCTGGCGGGCGTCCTGAGTGATACGGTTGATCGCCTGCGTCAGCGGGCTTTCGGCAGCCAGCGCAAAGGTGGGCATCAGAGCCAGCAGGCTCATCCCGCAGGCAAGGGCGTTCAACGCGCCCGTGTTCACGGTAACGGAAGATTTCATCAGGCAGATCTCTTGGAGGCTCGAGGCCGTTGGTTCTTGGTGCGAAGCGGGTCCGCAGAATGTTTTTGTAGGCACCCGGTCTGAACCGGGTGCCTTGGAAGGTGTGCAGTTTTTGTCGATTCTTCGCTGTGCGCCTGCGTCAGCGAGCCATGGCGCGCAACGGTTCAGGCTGAGACAGGGACGGCGGCGCCATCTCGATCTGTTCTGGACGCAGACGCGGCAACTCGACGACAAACTCGCTGATCGGACGACCCATCAGCACATCGACGATGCGCGCGCTGGCCTTGCCATCGCCATAAGGGTTCGCTGCGTGCGAGGCGTTCTGCCAAAGCTGCTCGTCATCGAACAGCGCACTGACGCCCTGAATGATCGCCTCGGCTTCGGTGCCCACCAGACGCACGGTCCCTGCGGCCACCGCTTCGGGACGCTCGGTCACATCACGCATCACCAGCACCGGCTTGCCGAGCGACGGCGCTTCCTCCTGTACGCCGCCGGAGTCGGTCAGAATCACGTGGGCACGCTGCATGAGGCGCACGAACGACAGGTAATCCAGCGGTTTGATCAGGTGCACGTTGGGCATGTCACCCAAGTGCTCCGTGACCGGTCCCAGTACATTAGGGTTCAGGTGCACCGGGTAGACGATCTGTATGTCGTCGCGCATGGCGAGGGCGCGCAATGCCTTGCAGATGTTCATGAAACCGTCGCCGAAGTTCTCGCGGCGGTGACCTGTCACCACCAGAACCTTGCGCTCAGGCACCAGAAACGAAAACTGTCGGTCGAGCGCATGGCGCAACTGACGGTTGGAGTCAATGCGCTGTGCGGTCATCTGCAACGCGTCGATCACGGTATTGCCGGTCACGAAGGACACACCCTGAAGGCGCTCGCCCAACACGTTGCGGCGGGACTCGGCAGTCGGCGTGAACAGGTGATCGGAAATCAGATCGATACAGCGACGGTTCATCTCTTCCGGCCATGGCTGACGGATATCTCCAGTGCGCAAGCCCGCTTCGACGTGACCGATCGGGATCTGCCTATGAAACGCCGACATCGCCGCAACCATCGCCGACGTGGTGTCACCATGGACCAGCACCTTGTCGGGTTTCATCTCGTCCAGAATCGGATCGATGGCCGCGTACAACGCAGCGGTCAGGGAATTCAGCGTCTGATGGGGGCGCATCACGTCGAGGCTGTAATCGGCTTTCAGCTCGAACATATCGAGCACCTGTTGCAGCATGCTTTGGTGCTGGCCGGTGATGCAGATTCTGGAATCGATGCCCGGTTCCGCAGCAAGGGCCCTGACCAGAGGTGCCATCTTGATAGCCTCTGGACGAGTGCCAAAAATAGACAGAATTTTCATTCTGGCGTGCTGAGTAGCCATTGATTTTCTCCCGCCCGTCTATAGGCGTCGCACAGCAGTTGACCTGGGCTGTGAGCAGCTCAAGTAACCAGCGAGTTGTATGATTTTTCGGGCGGGTGATATCGGAGTGGATGACTCGATGTTCACTTCAATGTGAAGTAGCGTTATGCCTTGATACCCGGATTTGCGACGATTATTAGCAGATGATATTAGTAATGCCAAACTTTTTATGAAGTATTTTGCGAAGGGAATATCAGGTGGAACTTTGTTTTTGAAAGTGGGTCAGTGAAGGGTTGATTGTTTTTGGAGGGGGCTTTCGACCAGCAAAAGCAGGGTGTTGAGGGGCGTTGTATAGCGGGGGGTTGAACTTTTTCAAATGCCTCGATAAGGGCTGTTGAGTCTCGGCTTTAAGTAAGGTTTTTGGAGGTATCGTTTTCTTGGCGCCTGATTAATGACAGTGATGAATACCGCAGTTCATAAAAATGACGTAACTATAATGACGGTGTATCAGGACGCTGGAAGTTGGTCGTTTATGCTGTAGCTGAGCGGTCTGTATGCGGTGCGTCAGGTAACATTGATTCTACAAAGTAGTACCTGAATATAGAATGTATGCGCGCGATAGAGCGGCGTATCAAGAAATGAGCCGCGGCCAGCTCGCATGAAGAAGCCGCGGGACTCTGAGGTGCAAGCCTGATGTGAATCAGCTGTCCGCGTCAGCAGCGGAAGGTTCGGACAGCTCGCTCAGGGCTGAAGCATTGTTCTTGAATGCGGCGGCGAACACGGCGCGATTCTTCGCCATGTAGATGCTCGTGTCTTCTGCGTGCTTCTCGGAAAGCCCCGGCACGTTCTTGACCAGAACGTCGGTGAGAAGCTCGGCCAGCTCGAGCATTTGGTCATGCGCATCGGCGAGTTTACGGTCCACGAAAGTAGTCTCCAGATCGCGGGTACTGCGGTAAAGGGTTTCAACAGCCATTTTGGCCTCGTCGTCATATCCAGTGTGGAAGGGCTGGCCCCGGTGCGCGTTGACCGGGGTGGTGCAACAGACAGTGATCCTGCAGGGCTGGCGCGACAGTCGCCACATCACATGCCTTGCGTGTGAAATAAGCCATTACTGTATCTTTATACAGTGTTCAGCATAAACCAGGCAACCCCTGCCTCGATAGTGGCCTTCACGCATCTTTTTCTCGCGCAGATGTGCCTTGCGACAACCCGTCGCGCTCTCAACCATAGCCTATGGCCCTGTTCCTGCTTTAAAAAGCACGCCACACAGCGCGTCACACGCACACCGCATCATCCGATCCAGTCCGGATCGTGATAAACGAAGGTTCAGAGGTAGAGAGTCATGGGAAACAAATGGGCAGAAAAAATGCGCCAGCGCGTGCATGCGCAAGCCGAATCACTGGGCAATCTCTGCGTCGAGAGCTTTCACTTCCTGGCACTGTTCGCCATTGGTGCCATCACGGCATGGGCCTCGGTTGTGGCTTTTCTGGGAATGGTCGAGAAAGGCAACGTCACGGTCGATGACATCCTGCTGCTGTTTATCTACCTCGAACTGGGCGCGATGACGGGGATTTACTTCAAGACCAACCACATGCCGGTGCGTTTCCTGATCTACGTAGCGATCACCGCGTTGACGCGTCTGCTGATCTCGGACGTGTCTCATCACAATCCGCCTGATCTGGGCATCATCTACCTGTGTGGCGGCATTCTGTTGCTGGCATTTGCGATTCTGGTCGTGCGCTATGCGTCGTACAAGTACCCGTCGGCCAAGATCCCCGACTCATCCAGCCCGGTAAAAGGCGCGGTGACGGAAGAAAAGGGCGATGTTTGAAATACGCTGATGATTGTGCCAACGCAGAGCGTTGGCACAATCCGATTCGGATAGGCGTGTGGCGTCAGGTGCCAGATCTGCCACCGATCAGTTGACCCACGCTCCCGCACGCCAGTGCCATCCATCTCCCGCGCTTTCCCAATGCGGATGCACATAGCGATAGCCAGGTCGTTCTGCTACCCAGTGGCCGTGAACCGGCACGTAGCGTCCGTCGTTCCAGTGCCAGTAACCGCGTGACCACACATAGCCCGGACGAGGTGCGGGCTCAACCTCGATCACCCGCTCGGGCGGCGGTTGAGGCGCGATGACTTCTACATACTCATGGGGCGGTGGTCGTCGCTCATGGACGATTCGCTCTTCGACACAGCCGGATGCCATTACCAATGTCGCGATCAATATCCCGTAACGTAAGAACATGTTGCCTCCTCGGAATGCTCCGCAGGTGGAATGCAGCCGAGGCCAGTGCCGGGCTGCCTGAATGTCAGTGCGCAGGGACAGTTGTAACAGCCTCAATCTGTACTTTGGCTGAACTGGCATAGGACGGCGTGAAGAGGGAAGGATGGGAACGCGCTGAATCAGCATGCATGCGAAGCCGTTCCGATCAGTGCGGTTTCTGCAGGCCAGACAGGTCGACGGGAACACCGCATGCAGGCGCTGAAAAAGCGTGTCTTGAGCCAGAATGGCATCGCAGAGATGCCTTCCGATCAGATTCCGGCTGCAAGATTCGGCCGCTTTCGCTGCCAGTCATCGTTGGAAGGCGCTCCGGGCTGTCTTAGCGCCGCACCATCCGTCATGGCCGCAAGGACTTTGATCGCGCTGTCGCCACGTTCGATGGCGATGCCGAACTGCACGCTTTCTATCAGGCGGCGCAGGCGTTCCGGGTCGTTACGTTGAGCGGCGCTGATCAGGCGCTTGGCGACGACGCCACGTTCATTGGAGAGCGTCAGCATGATGCTGCCGTCCAGTCCTTGAATGCTCAGATTCACCCGATAGTCCGGATGGAAAGTGTCCGTGATCATCTGAAAAGGATTGTCCATATCATTTACCTGCTCAATGGTTCTGCATAAGTTGACCGGGTGTAAGTCCTTTTGGTTCTCAGCGGCCGATCAGTGGCTTGGCCGTGGTTTGGGTGTCGCATTGGTGGGTTGCACGGTTCGGGCCATTTTCAGGAGTCGGCTGATTCGACGCGCTGGATCTGTAACCGTCAGCACCGAATTTCGCTGGAGGCAGGTGCACTGTCAGCTCCGCGACGGCGATGCTTGAAGGCTCGTGATCAGATCTGTCTCGTGTACTGACGGATGCTGTCGGAAAGGCGATTTTTTCTAATCCGGTTCGATGGATTGTCAGACATTCAGACGCTTTACATTTTCGGACAAACATTCGCGTTTGCGGGATGGAAACCTCCTTTGGAGGTGTTCCGAAAAGCGCGGCAGTGGAGGCTCTGGACTGCGGCCGGAAGAGAGTAGAGCGCCCGCCTTGCGGGTAATTAGCTAGCGCTTGAAGGCAGGTCAGCGATGACCGTTTTTGCTCGCGGGAGAGGCTGGAACAGCGCCCGGTATTGGCTTTGTCACTGGATGTTAAATTCGATAGACGGCATCTGAACGTTGCCCGGCAGCAGGGTGAACTGTGTTCCGGGTGATACAAAGATGTGCGTCGAGCGTTTGTGGTGCGCACCGATCAGTCGCAGGCTGGATCTTTTCTAAATGCTTTTGACCGCCTTGGGCCGGGCATCACGAAAAAGGGCGAACCCTTGCGGATTCGCCCTTCTTGTCTATTCGTGAAACCTGTTCATGCAGTGAATCTGAATCAGCTCAAACGAGCGGCTTCTTTCTCCTGCTCCTTCTCCAGGAATTCCTCTTCAAGCAGCGCGTCCGGGCTGACCGAATCCTCATCCTGCTCGGTCAGGATGGGCGCTGCACCGCGCTTGCCGCGCAGCTTGCCAAACAAATGCTCAAGGGCGTGATCGAGTTTTACCGCCGCGCCATCCACAGCCTGATCTACCGTATCGGCCTTGTGGGAAACAGAAATAGGTTGGTGTCCTTTTGGCCGGGCTTCCATCTGGCATTTGATGTCATGCGGGCCTGGCTTGTCGCCGTTTTCATCGCGGATATGGACTTCCACGCGAGTCAGGTATTCGTCGTAATGTTCGAGCGTGCTTTCAACGGTGGTACGAACCCACTCCTCCAGTCGGATACTGCTTTCGATGTGATTATCGCTATTGACCTGGATTTGCATAGTTAATCCTTATTAGGGCTTGCTCGTGTGAGCCTGGACTGCGCGATGACTCGCGGTTTCGTTTGCGCTCATTCACAGTGTTGGCGGCAATGACCCAACAATTCAACCCCAATATGGAAGAAATATTTCGCAGTAGAAAAAAACAGGAAGTGTTTGAACGAAAATTCCACACGGTAACGGTATGGATTTCCTACTGGTATGTCTGGGAGGGGAAGGTGATACACAAATCCGGCTCAACACTGATCGTGCCCATCGCTCCGCGTGGGCATGCCTCCCGTGACGCTCCGCGTCACAAATGGCACAGACGGAGGATTCAGTTAGCCGAGCGCATGACGTGGATAACGCTGGAGCTTGGGCACACATCTGCGCCACATTCGAGAGCGGACGCGGAGCGTCCTGGGAGGCATTCCCACGCAGAGCGTAGGAACGATCATCATCGTATTCCTCCAAGAGGACTTGTGTATAACGATGAGCGCAGAGCATGGGAACGATCGGCGAGCTTGAGATCACTCTGATCGTTCCCACTCCCGCGTTGTAACGCCGCCCAGGACGCTCCCCGTCCGTTCTGGACTGTGGCGCGGAGCGTCGTGGGTTGCATACCCACCTCAGAGCATGGGCACGATCAGTCAGCGATCAAAACGCAACCGAGGTCTGCACGTACAGTGTGCGTGGCTCGCCGACGTATTTGCCGCGGTTGTTGTCGTCGAACGAGCGGGTGTAGTACTGGCGGTTGAAAATGTTTTTCACGCCGACGGCGACGTTCAGGTCGGACAGTTGCGGGCCGAAGTCGTAACCGGCGCGGGTGCTGAACAGCATGTAGCCGGGAATGCGACCGGTGCTGCCGTCGACGCTTTCAGCCGAGGTGTTGGCGTTGTCAGCGAACTGGTCGCTCTGGAATGAGCTGTCCAGGTTCAGCTTCCACGGGCCTTCGGTGTAGCTGACGCCCATCGTGCCTTTGTGCTTCGAGGAGAACGGCACACGGTTGCCCTTGTTCGGGCCGTCCTCGCGGATGGTGGCGTCCACGAACGCGTAGGTTGCGTACACGTCGTAACCCGCCAATGCCGGGCTCAGACCTTCCAGCGCGTAGTTGATGCTGGTCTCGATGCCCTGATGGCGTGTCTCGCCGCGGGCGATGACGGTGTCGTTGGTCTGGTTGCTGTCGTACTGGTTGTCGAAGTTGATCAGGAACGCCCCGATCTCGGCGCGCAGGTTGCCGTTGTCGTAGCGCGTGCCCAGCTCCCAGGTCCGTGCTTTCTCCGGCTTCACTTCGCCACCGGTCACACGGTTTGGCATCTGGCTGTACTGCACGCTGCCGAACGAGCCTTCGGTGTTGGCGTACAGGTTCCAGGTGTCGGTGAGGTGGTAGAGCACGTTCAATGCAGGCAACGCGGTGTTGTAGTCGCCCTGGTATTTGACGTTGGTCAGGTTGTTGTTCTGCGCGGTGTCGATCATCTCGTAGCGAATGCCGGGCGTGATGGTCCACTTGCCGATGTCGATCCGGTCATCGATGTAGAACGCGTGCGCCTCGGTCGATCCACGGGTGTCGCGGTCGTTGCGGCTGGCGGTGGTCGGCAAGTCGCCGGTTACCGGCTCGCGATAGCGCAATTCATGACCCGCTTCGTTCACGTAGCGATAGCCGACGCCCACTTCGTGCCAGGTTTCACCGAGCGCGAAACCTTGCGAGAAACGTGTTTCCAGGCCGCGTACCCAGTATTCACGGGGCGACAGGGACACGAAACTGCCTTGGTCCAGATAACCACTGCGCAGGGTTTTGGTGAAGAACGTATTGGCGGTGAAGACGCGGGCATCCTGCTCGTAGCGATAGCCGAAGTTGAACATGGTGCGACGGCCCCAGAACTTGTCCTTGAGGCGAGTCGACTGATACGGATCGGCATCGTAGTCCGCAACACTCAGGCCCCCGGGCATTTCGGCTTCGCCATCGTAATACTGGGCCATGGCGTTGAGGCTGTTGGCGTCGTCGATCTGGTATTTGCCCTTGAGGATCAGGTCATCGATCTGTGTGTCACTGTGCTCGCGCCAGTCGCCGCCGCGCACGCCAGAATACAGAATCGCGCCGCCCAGGCCATTGTCAGCGGTACCGCCCGCCAGCAGATTGCCGGTGGTCTTGAAGCCGTCGTGACTGGAAGACGGGCTGGTTTCGGTCTGGATGCCGCCTTTGAGCGTTGGCTCGTCGGGGATGGCGCGGGTCACGAAGTTGACAATACCGCCAACGTTCTGCGGGCCGTAACGCACTGCGCCACCGCCGCGCACCACGTCCACGGCGTCCATGTTGCCCATGCTGATCGGCGCAAATGACAACTGCGGTTGGCCGTAGGGTGCGAACGGCACCGGGATGCCATCCATCAGCACGGTGGAGCGTGAGGCCAGACGCGGGTTCAGGCCGCGAATGCCGAAGTTCAGCGCCATGTCGTGGCTGCCAGTGCCGTTGTTGTCCGGGGCATTGACGCCGGGAATGCGGTTCAGTACATCACGGGCGGAGGTGGCGCCGACACGTTCGAATTCTTCGCGGCGGATCACGTCACGTGCGCCAGGATGTTCGAACACGTTGGTCTGCTGCGCCTCGCCCAGCCAGTCACCGACGACCGTTGAAACACCCAGTTCTATCGGTGCGCCAGCGACACTGGCCGATTGCACGGTGAAGCCGTTATTGCCATCAGCCACAGCTTGCAGACCAGTCCCTTCTAGTAGTGCATTGAGGCCTTGCTCGGGCGTGTATTGACCTTCGAGGCCACGGCTTTTCAGGCCGCTGGTGATCTGCGAACCATAGGAAATCAGCACGCCTGCTTCCCGACCAAATTGGCTCAACGCCGTTTCCAGCTCGCTCGGTGCGATGTGGTAAACCTTGGGCGCTGCATCGGCTGCATAGGCCATCGACAGGCTGCCCACTGAAAGGCTGGCGCCGAAAATGACATGGCGCAACGTGCGCACCAACGGAGAGAGTTGGGTAGGGCGGGCTGACATGCGGGAGTCCTCGACCGGAGATTGAAATGCTTTCCCTGTCTGTCACGCGAGGATCTGGAAACGGCTCACGTATTTTGAAATATATTTACGACGCCATTAAGCCGGGACGCGGAGCGTCCTGAGCGGCATTCCCACGCGGAGCGTAGGAACGATCAGCGTGATCTCAAGCACGCCGATCATGCCCATGCTTGTGCTCAGCGTTATACCCGAGTCTTGCTGTGACCACGGACTGTGGGAGGCGGCGTGCCGGCGATGCTTTTTCTGAAGCGACCTGTCAGTGACTGAGCGGACGCCATCGCCGGCAAGCCGCCTCCCACGGGGTATGCATTCAGTCAGTCACTTTCGTTTTGCCCCCCGTTTTGGGCGTCTTGCGGACTTGTGTATAACGATGAGCGCAGAGCATGGGGAACGATCGGCATGGGTTGATCATGCACTCCGTGATTCAAACCCGCGCCTGCACGTTCACCCAATACCGGGTAAAGCGCTGAATGCGCACGGGCAGGGCGATTTCCAGCATGTCGAGGATCCGTTCGCTGTCTGCCAGCGGGTAGCTGCCGGAGATCAGCAGGTTGGCCACTTTTGCGTCGCAGTTCAGACGGCCGCGGCGGTAACGTCCCAGTTCGCCGAGGAAATCGCTCAGTTTCATGCGCGACGCGACCAGCATGCCGTCGGCCCAGGCTCCGCTGCTCGCATCCACGGGTCGGACGCTGTCCCAGGCGTTGCGGCTGAACGTCACCTGTTGCTGCGCCTGCACGATCAGCCCCGAACCTGCGCGCTCACCAGGAGCCAGTTTGACCGCACCTGCGAACACCGCCAGTTGCGTGCGTCCATTGAGCTGGCGCAGGTTGAAACGACTGCTGCCGGTCGTGACTTTCACGGAGCCCTCGGCGGTCAGCAGGTTCAGCGGTCGGGTATCGGCCGAGGCGGTCATCAGGATTTCGCCCGACAACAGCCGAATGAGTCGCTGCTGCGCATCGAATTTCACATCCACGGCGCTGGCGGTGTTCAGCTGGATCTGGCTGCCGTCGCTCAAGGCCACCTTGCGCTGCTCGCCCACGCCGCTGTTGTAATCGGCCAGCAAGGGTTGCAGCGCGATCTGGTCACGCAGGCTCCAGCCCGCGACTGAACCTGCGCCCAGCAGCAACAGCAGTTTCAGCGCGTGACGTCGGCTGCCGGATTTCGGCGCGCCCAGCGTCGCGTGGGCGAGCGATGATGAAAGGCCGCCCAGGCGTTGATTGACCCGCTGGATGTGCGCCCACGCCCGTTGATGCTCGACGTTGCCATTGAGCCAGAGCTGCCAGGCCTTCTGACGACCCGTGTTCAACGAACCTTCCTGCATTTCCAGCAGCCAGCTGACGGCCTGTTGCGCAACCGCAGGCGAGATGTCGGACTTGTTCAGGGATTCGCTGTTCAGGTTCATAGGGCGAAGTAGCAGCGCAACGCGGCCTTGTTCAGGTGGCGTTTGACCGTTGCGATTGAAATGCCCAGCGCGCTGGCGATTTCGCCGTGGCTCAGGCCATCCACCTGCGACATCAGGAACGCGCTTTTCACCGGGCCGGGAAGCCCATCCAGCAATTGATCCAGTTCCACCAGCGTTTCAAGAATGATCGCCCGTTCTTCTTCGGATGGCGCCACGCTCTCGGGCAGTTCGGACAGCGCCTGATAATAGGCGCGTTCCAGATCCTGACGTCGGTAGTGATTGCACAGCACGCGTCGGGCGATGGTGGTCAGGAACGCGCGCGGCTCGACGATCTGTTGCGTGTCGCGCGCGCCCAGTACCTTGATGAACGTGTCCTGCGCCAGATCCGCCGCACTGTGCGGACAGCCGAGCCTGCGCCGCAACCAGCCCGTCAGCCAGGCGTTATGCGCCCGGAACAGGCCGTCGACGGTGTGAGTGAGAGCAGGGTGGGCGCTGTGCATCACGAAAGCAATCCAGAGGATTCATGGGTGGCGTGGATTCTGTCAGACTCTTTTGCGTATGAGAATATTTATCATTAATATTGCGCTTCATTCGTCGGTTTGACGACGAATAAAGACCTGGCTGGCGTCATGACCCGCTTCCCGCCTTTTAATGTACCGAACGAAGACGCTCCAATGGATGGCTCATCTGCCGCAACCACTCCTGTGGTCAAGAAGCGAACCCCTAAAACCAAAGGCGTGACAGTTGCCTATCGACTGGCCGTGACCTGGCGGGCGCTCGCTGCGATCTTTGCCGGTTATCTGCTGGCTTCGGTTACCAGCATCTGCATTGCGCAATGGTTACCGCTTCCCCGTGGCGAAGCGGTGGTGACAGCAATGATGCTGTCCTTCCTCGTCTATCTGGTCGCCGTGCTCTGGTGCTTCGCCTGTCGTACGGCGCTGCAGGCCTGGGTTGGCGTGCTTGCGCCCTGCGCTGTGCTCGGTGCGGCTTACGCCTGCGGCAGGTGGTTGTTATGAAAGAGGGCTTCCGTCAGGCCATGGCCTGGCTGCACACCTGGATCGGTCTTCTGTTCGGCTGGTTGCTGTTCGCGATTTTCCTGACCGGAACACTCTCGTACTTCAAGGACGAGATCACCCAGTGGATGCAGCCGGAGATTCCGGCACGCACCCTCGATGCCGGTGCCAGCGTGCAGATGGCTCAGAACTATCTGCAAACCCACGCTGCGGGTGCTACGCGCTGGTTCATCAGCCTGCCTGATGAGCGCTCGCCGGGGTTGTCGGTGGGCTGGCTGCCGGAGGGCAAGGCGGGCCAGCGCAACAATTTCGTGCGCAAGCTGCTCGACCCGCAGACCGGTACCGAGGTGCAGGCGCGTGAAACGCGAGGTGGAGATTTCTTCTACCGCTTCCACTATCAGCTACAGATGCCGTACCCATGGGGTCGCTGGCTGGCGACCATCGCCGCGATGGTGATGTTCGTCGCGCTGGTCACCGGCATCATCATTCACAAGAAAGTCTTCAAGGAGTTCTTCACCTTCCGTCCTCGCAAGGGCCAGCGCTCCTGGCTCGATGGGCATAACGCACTGGGCATACTGGTGCTGCCGTTTCATCTGATGATCACCTACAGCAGTCTGGTGATCTTCATGTCGATGGTCATGCCCGCCAGCATCCTTACCGCCTACGGCAATGTTCAGGCGTTCTACAGCGAAGCGTATCCGGCCTCTCGGGCCGTCAAAGCCGAAGGCAATCCCGCGCCGTTGATTGCGCTGGCGCCTCTGGTCAAGACGGCGACCGAGCGCTGGGAAACCGGCCATGTCGGGCGGGTGATCGTGAATAACCCGGGCGATGCGGCGGCGTCGGTTCTGCTGACCCGCGATGACAAGGGCAGCATTGTCCTGGAGCGTGGCGGTGCTTTGACCTTCAATGGCGTCAGCGGCGAGCTGCAGGACGAAGTGCCGGAGCGGCCGATGGCACTGCAGGTTTCAGGCGCGATGTACGGCCTGCATGTCGGCCATTTTGCCGAGCCACTGTTGCGCTGGCTGTACTTCATTTTCGGCATCGCAGGCACTGCCATGATTGGCACGGGACTGGTGATGTGGCTGGGCAAACGTCAACTCAAGCACGCTAAAAGCGTTGTGTTACCACTGGAGTTGAGGCTGGTAGAAGTGCTGAATATCGCCAGCATGTCCGGCCTGATGATCGCCGTGGCTGCATTTTTCTGGGCCAATCGCGTGATACCCGCAGGTTTGGCCGGGCGTGCGGAGTGGGAAGTCAGCGTGTTTTTCAGCGTCTGGGGTGTGTCGGTGTTGCACGCGCTGGTGCGCCGTGGTCGCAGTGCCTGGCGTGAGCAGTTGTGGTCGGGTGCATTTCTGTTTGCCGCATTGCCGCTGCTGGATCTGTTGACCAGCGGGCGCTACCTGTTGGATTCGCTCGCCGCAGGTCACTGGGTGCTTGCAGCCTTTGACCTGACGGCGCTTGCGACGGGGCTGTTTCTGGGCTGGACGGCGACGAAGTTCACGTCGTCACCTGCCAGCAAGGCACTTCGCCCGGACAGCCTGCCGCTGCAGGCCGGCCCGCAGGAGGCGAACTGATGCTGCTTGCGGCTTTGTTGTGCTATCTGGGTTTTGCGGCGCTGTGCCTTTCCATGCCGCGTCATTACGTTGAGCTGTGCAAGGGACCGCTTACCGAGCGTCGTCGGCTGAACTTCAAACTGATCGGCTGGGGTGCGCTGCTGGTTTCGCCCTGGCCAGCAGTGGACGCCGACGGTTGGGCAATCGGTCTGGTGCAGTGGTTTGCGGTATTGATGGCTAGCGCCGTGGTGCTGGTTTCGCTGATGCCCTTCAGGCCACGCTGGGTGCTAATGCTGGTCGGTTGCGCCGTGCTGCTCAGCCCGCTGGCCGCGCTCGATCAGATGTTTTAGAGCGCGGTCAGTGCCATGCGGTACTCACCGGGAGTCGCGCCCATGGCCTGGCGGAACCGGTTGCTGAAATGACTGGCGCTGGAAAACCCACAAGCCAGCGCAATCTCGCCGAGCGGTTTGCCGGTGGTGCGCAGCAACCGACGCGCCTGTTCCAGACGACGTGCCAGCAGGTATTTGTGAGGCGGTAGCCCGAAGCTTTCCCGAAACATGCGGGCGAAGTGGTATTCCGACAGGGCGCACAGACCTGCCAGTTGGCCAAGACTCAGCGGATCTGCCAGGTGCGTCTCGATGTACTCCACCAATTGTCGTCGCAAGTGTGGCGCCAACCCGCCTTTCAAACGCAGACCTTCGCGCTGCCCGGTCTGGCTCAGCAGTGCATGACCGATCATCTCGTGCGCCAGACTGCTGGTCAGTAAACGCTCGCCCGGCTCGGCCCAGTTCAGGCGGATCAACTGCTGGAAACGCTGCGTCTGTGCGGGATCGTCGAGAAAGGTGTTCTCCTGCAGCTGCATCTCGCGTGGCTCGCGATCCAGCAGCGTGACGCAACTGAGTGCGAATTGCTCGGCGCTGAAGTACAGGTGCGCCAGACGGATTTCGCCGTTCACGATCCATGCAGACTCATGTCCGGCAGGCAGGATGCAGAGTTTTCCCGGCGAGCCTTTCTGATCGGGCCTGTCACGCCGGAAGGTACCGGTGCCGTCTTCGATGTAGCAGGAGAGCGTGTGGTGGGTGGGCGCGTGATACTCCTGAGAATCATGCCGGTTGTTCCACAGCGCTGCCATCAAACCATCGCCCAGCGTCGCGCTCTGTTCGAGACAGGAGTGGGGCGAGCTGTTCAGGGCCTGAAAGACCTGGATGGATTCGATGGATGACATGGCGATTCCTCTATGACGCTCATCCTACCTGCGACAGGCTCCGCTGCCAGCACCCCGTCGATCAAATGCGCAAGATTGTGCAAGCGCGCATGGCGAGGCGCGCAGCAGACTGATGGCTCATCAAGGAGCCTGCGTCATGAATCTTTCGCTTTATCTGCTGACTGTGCTGATCTGGGGCACGACCTGGATCGCGCTCAAGCTCCAGCTCGGCGAGGTCGCCATTCCTGTCTCGATCGTCTATCGCTTCGCGCTGGCCGCGCTGGTGCTGTTCGCGATTCTGCTGATCACCCGGCGGCTGCAGCCGGTCAATCGGCGTGGTCAGTTGATCTGTCTGGCGCAGGGTGTCTGTCTGTTCTGCGTCAACTTCATGTGTTTTCTGACCGCGAGTCAGTGGATCCCCAGTGGCCTGATCGCCGTCGTGTTCTCGACCGCAACCTTGTGGAATGCGCTGAATGCGCGGGTGTTTTTCCGCCAGAAGATCGCCAGTAATGTACTGACCGGCGGCGCATTGGGATTGTTGGGATTGGGTTGCCTGTTCTGGCCTGAACTGTCCGGACACGGTGCCAGCCACCAGACGCTGATCGGGCTGGGCCTGGCGCTGCTCGGCACGCTGTGCTTTTCGGCGGGCAACATGCTGTCGAGCATGCAGCAGAAAGCCGGTCTGCGTCCGCTGACCACCAACGCCTGGGGCATGTTTTATGGTGCAACGATTCTCAGCGTGTACTGCCTGCTCAGCGGCACGCCGTTCACGTTTGAATGGAACACTCGTTACGTGGGGTCTCTGTTGTATCTGGTCATTCCGGGTTCGGTGATCGGCTTCACCGCGTACCTGACCCTGGTCGGCCGCATGGGGCCGGAACGGGCGGCGTATTGCACCGTGCTGTTCCCTGTGGTGGCGCTGAACATTTCAGCGTGGGTCGAGGGTTATCAGTGGACCTCGGCTGCGCTGGTCGGTCTGGTGCTGGTGATGGCGGGCAATGTGCTGGTGTTCAGGAAGGTAAAGCTGGTGGCGTTGCCGACCTCAGGCATCAGTCAGCCCTCACGCTGACGTTCTCCTGCGCTGACACAAAGGGACGCGTAGCGTCCCGGGGCGGCATGCCGACGCGGAGCATCGGCACGATCAGACAGCGAACCGCTGTGCAATCAACCCTTCCATACCTGGGGATTGACCAGATCCTGTGGACGTTCACCCAGCAGTGCGCTGCGCAGGTTGTGGTAGGCACGGTCGGCCATGGCCTGGCGGGTTTCGGTGGTGGCCGAGCCGATGTGGGGCAGGGTGACGGCGTTCTTGAGCTGGAACAGCGGCGATTCGCTCAGCGGTTCCTTTTCGTACACGTCCAGGCCTGCGCCGCGGATGGTGCCGTTCTGCAGGGCTTCGATCAGCGCCGGTTCGTCGACGATCGGACCGCGTGCGATGTTGACCAGAATCGCGCTCGGCTTCATCAGGCTCAGCTCGCGGCGCGAGATCAGGTGGCGAGTCTTGTCGCTCAACGGCACCACGAGACACACGAAATCGGATTCGGCCAGCAACTGATCCAGGCTGCGGAACTGTGCGCCCAACTCCTGCTCAAGTTCGGTCTTGCGGCTATTGCCGCTGTACAGGATCGGCATGTTGAAACCCAGTCGGCCACGGCGCGCAATGGCTGCGCCGATGTTGCCCATGCCCACGATACCGAGCGTCTTGCCATGCACATCGGTGCCGAAATGCGGCGCCTCGATACTGCGTGTCCACTGGCCCGCCTTGGTCCAGGCATCCAGTTCGGCCACGCGGCGTGCGCTGCTCATGATCAGCGAAAAACCCAGGTCGGCGGTGCTTTCAGTCAGCACGTCCGGCGTGTTGGTCAGCATGATGCCGCGCTCGCTCAGGTAGCCGACGTCGTAGTTGTCGTAACCCACCGAAATGCTCGATACAACCTCAAGACGGCTGGCATTCGCCAACTGTTCGCGGCCCAGCTTGCGGCCGGCACCGATCATCCCGTGGGACTCGGGCAGGGCTTCTTCGAACTGGGCATTGAGGTCGCCGCGCTTCGGGTCGGGCACGATCACAGTGAAATCTTGCGACAGGCGCTCGGCCATTTCAGGGGACACACGGCTGAAGGCGAGTACGGTTTTTTTCATTGGGCAGTCACTCTTGAGCGGGTTGAATGAGTAGCACGCTAACATTCCTGCCCGCCTGATTGCAGCCGCTTTTTACAGTTGTACGACGTCAGGACATGTTCTTGAGCGCCTGCACATGCAGATCCGCTTCATCCGCTGCGAGAATCTCCGGCAGCGAGCCGCGCAGGTACTCGACCCAGGTCTTGATCTTGGCATCCAGGTACTGGCGCGAAGGGTAGATGGCGTACAGGTTCAACTCCTGAGAGCGATAGTCGGACATGATGCGCACCAGCGTACCGTTGCGCAGGCCTTCGATGGCCGAGTAGATCGGCAGGATACCGACACCCATGCCGCTGGAAATCGCGGTTTTCATGGCATCCGCCGAATTGACCAGCAACGGCGAGGTGGTGATGGTCACCATCTCCTGACCGTCCGGGCCGTCGAACAGCCATTTCTCCAGCGGAAACACCGGGCTTACCAGACGCAGGCAGGCGTGGTTCAGCAGGTCCGCAGGCTTGTGCGCAGTGCCGAACGTCTTGATGTATTCCGGCGATGCACAGACGATGCTGTAGGTGATGCCCAGGCGCTGAGAAACGAAGCCCGAGTCCGGCAGTTCGCTGGCCAGCACGATCGACACGTCGTAGCCGTCTTCCAGCAGATCAGGCACACGACTGGTCAGCGTCAGGTCGAACGACACGTCCGGGTGGCTGCGCCGATACCGGGCGATGGCATCGACCACGTAATGCTGACCGACACCCGGCATCGAATGCATCTTGAGCTGCCCGGCCGGACGCGCATGGGCGTCGCTGGCTTCTGCTTCGGCCTCTTCGACAGACATCAGAATCTGTTCGCAGCGCAGCAGATAGCGCTTGCCGGCTTCGGTCAGCGCGATACGGCGCGTGGTGCGATTGAGCAGACGGGTCTGCAAGTGCGCTTCCAGGTTGGAGACGGCACGCGACACGTTGGCGGTGGTGGTGTCGAGCAACGCCGCTGCGGCGGTAAAGCTGCCCGCTTGCGCCACGCAACTGAAGGCACGCATGTTTTGCAGGGTGTCCATGGTTCTTCTCTGAATGGAACAGCTTCAATAGACGACAAATTGTGACATGAAGTAACAACGGCATGTCAGCCATACCAATGGATTATCGCCGTTTCGGTAATAAAGAATCACACATCTCCCCGCTTATCGCCATGTCGAGCGCCGCCTAGAATCGCCGCCATTCGAGGCGTTTCATCACCGGTCGGGAATTCGCAGCTGTGCCGCGTCGCATCATCAGAGGGCTCAAGCCCCTCGGTCTCATGGCTTTATCGTTCGTCATCAGCGGCTGCATCGGAACCGGCGGAATCGGACCCAAGGGTGACCTGTTGCCCGCCGACAGTCTGGCCACCGATCAGGCGATCCAGAGCGCCACGCTCAGCGCACACTGGCCGAACCAGCAGTGGTGGCGCGTCTACAACGACCCGCAACTGAATCGCTGGATCGGGCTGGCGATCCTTGGCAGTCCGAGCCTGGCCATGGCCGCCGCAAGAGTCAGGGACGCCAGAGCCATGGCCGGGGTGGCCGAATCCGCCGAGTCGCTGCAGGTTCAGGGCACCGCCAGTCTGGCGCGTCATGAATGGCCGAGCGATCAGTTTTATGGCCCCGGTGCGCTCGCCGATAGTCACACCTGGGACAATAATGCCTCGCTGGGTCTGAGTTACGCGCTTGACCTGTGGGGACGCGAGCGTAACGCCAGCGAACAGGCGCTTGACCTCGCGCACATGAGCGCCGCCGAACAGCGGCAGGCCCAGCTTGAATTGCAGGAAAACATTGTCCGCGCCTACATCCGATTCTCCCTGAACTTCGCCCGTCTGGAGATCGCCGAAGCGACGCTGGCCCAGCAACAGCAGATGCTGGAGCTGGCGCAACGTCGGCTCAAGGGCGGCTTGGGCACGCACTTCGAAGTCAGTCAGGCTGAAGCGCCGTTGCCGGAGATCCATCGGCAGATCGATGAGCTCGAAGAAGCCATCGCCCTGGGGCGTAATCAACTGGCGGCACTGGCGGGCAAAGGGCCGGGTGACGGAGCGACCTTGCAGCGTCCCGCCCTTGCGCTGAACACTGAACTGACGCTGCCTTCGGCCTTGCCTGCGCAACTGCTTGGCCAGCGGCCTGATGTGGTTGCCAGTCAGTGGCGTGTCGCCGCGCAGGCGCGAGGCCTGGACGTGGCCCATGCCAATTTCTATCCCAACGTCGATCTGGTCGCCAGTCTGGGGTACATGGCGACAGGGGGCGGCATGCTGGAGTTTCTGACCGGCAGCAAGTTCAGTTACAAGGCAGGCCCTGCGCTCACGCTGCCGATCTTCGACGGCGGGCGGCTGCGTGCTGAACTGGGGCGTGCGTCGGCCGGGTACGATCTGGCGGTCGCGCATTACAACCAGACGCTGGTTACGGCGCTGCAAAGTGTGTCCGACCAGTTGATTCGTCGCGCCTCGCTCGACAAGCAGCAGGCGTACGCAGCCGAGTCGGTGGCGTCGGCGCGCAAGACCTACGACATAGCCATGATCGCTTATCAGCGCGGGCTGACCGATTACCTGAATGTGCTCAACGCCCAGACCCTGCTGTTTCGTCAACAACAGGTTCAGCAGCAGGTCGAGGCTGCGCGCCTGAGCGCCTACGCCGGACTGGTGGTGGCGCTGGGTGGCGGGTTGTCGGCGGGAGACGATATGCCCGCGGCTTTTGTTGAAACGGGCAAGAAGGTCGGCCACTGATATGACCACGCTTGCTCATCGGATTATCGCGTTGCCCTGGCGTCGTGAGTTCAACGGTTGGGCGCGCAGCGACGGCGTGACCTGGATCTATATCGGCAAGGTATTGATCGCCGCATTCCTGACGTATTGGCTGGCGCTGCGCCTTGAACTGCCGCAGCCGCGCACTGCGATTATTACCGTATTCATCGTCATGCAGCCGCAAAGCGGGCAGGTGTTCGCCAAGAGTTTTTACCGGCTGCTCGGAACGCTGGCGGGCTCGGCCATGATGGTGCTGCTAATGGCGCTGTTCGCCCAGAACCCGGTGCCGTTTCTCGCTTGTCTGGCGCTGTGGGTCGGGTTCTGTTCGGCAGGTGCAGCGCGCTATCGCAACTTTCGTGCTTATGGTTTCGTGCTCGCCGGTTACACCGCCGCCATGATCGGCCTGCCTGCGCTGGCGCATCCGGAAGGCGCATTCATGGCGGCGGTGTGGCGGGTGCTGGAAATCTCGCTGGGCATTCTCTGTGCGACTGCCGTCAGCGCGGTGGTGCTGCCGCAGAGCGCCAGTGCGGCGATGCGAAACGCGCTCTATCAACGGTTTGGTGTCTTCGCCCGCTTCGTGATCGATGGCCTTCGCGGCACTCAGGCGCAAGACGCTTTCGAGACCGGCAACGTGCGATTCGTCGCAGAAGCCATCGGCCTGGAGGGGCTGCGCAGCGTCACGGTGTTCGAAGACCCGCACATGCGCCGACGCAACGGACGGCTCAACCGCCTGAACAGCGAGTTCATGGCCGTCACCACGCGTTTCAATGCACTGCATCAGTTGCTTGAGCGGCTACGTGCCGAGCGTTCGAATGCGGTGCTGAATTACGTCGAACCCGGCGTCGATCAGTTGACCGCGCTGCTCGATGCGTTTGCCGACAAGCCCCTGACCAGTCCCGACGCTGCGCGACTGGTCACGCATCTGGAAACACTCAAGGCGCAGTGGCCGGATATGGTCAGGCGTCTGCGTGCCGATTTTGAAAAAGCGGTTCCCGACGAGGGCCAACGGCTGGATTTTCATACGGCATTCGAGCTGCTGTATCGCCTTCTGAACGAGTTGCTCGGCTACGCCCAGACCCACGCATCGCTGGCCGATCATCAGCATGTGCGTGAGCAGTGGAATGAGCCCTTCGTGCCACGCACGCACTGGATGACGGCAGCGGCTGCGGGCGTTCGTGCGACGTGTGTGGTTGCGCTGTTGAGTGCTTATTGGGTGCTGACCGCGTGGCCCAGCGGGGCGGTCATGACGCTGGCTTCGGCCGCCACCGTCGCGCTGTCTTCGACCACACACAATCCCCGACGCATGTCGTTTCAGATGGCTTGCGGCACGCTCCTCGGCGCGCTGCTCGGGTTTGTCGAAACCTTTTTTCTGTTTCCGCAGATCGATGGCTTTCCTTTGCTGTGCGTTTTGCTGACGCCGGTTTTCGTGCTGGGTGCTTTCCTCGGTTCCCGGCCGCAATGGAGCGGTTACGGGCTGGGCTTGCTGATCTTTTTCAGTATCGGCTCGGTGCCGGACAACCTGACGGTCTATGACCCTTACACCTTCATCAACGACTACATCGCCATGGTGATCGGCATGCTGTTCTGTGCCGCTGCGGGCGCAATCATCCTGCCGCCCAACAGCCGCTGGATGTGGCAGCGACTGGAGCAGGCGTTGCGTGATCAGGTGGTGTTCGCGATCAGTGCGCCCCTGCAACGACTGGGTTCGCGTTTCGAGAGTCAGACCCGCGATCTCATGCATCAGGCATATGGCCTGGCCATCGGCAGACCTGAGGTGCAACGTGAACTGTTGCGCTGGATGTTCGTCGTGCTGGAAGTCGGTCACGCGATCATCGAGTTGCGTCGCGAGCAGGCCGTGCTGCCGGTTCATCCAAGCTATGCCGAGTATCAACCCTGGCGCATTGCGTTGCGGGTAATGGGACGAGCGTTGGTCCGTCTGTTCATCCAGCCTGACGAAAACAATCTGCAGCGGTGTCTGCTGGCAGTCGATCAGGCGCTCAATCGGGTTCAGGAAGCGGATGAGCCGTTTGCCTCGCACTTCGATACTTCGGTGCTGCGCCGGGTGAAAAGCTACCTGCACTTCATTCGCTCTTCGTTGCTGGACCCTCAGTCGCCCATGGCTGCCTATGGCCGCGTAGCTGGTTTTTCTGGAGTGGCCCATGCCGCGTGAGATCGCCTTTCATGGTTTGTACATGCCGACCGTGAGCTTGATGTTTCTACTTGCGATGGCCCTGGCCTGGGGGCTGGATCGCCTGTTGGCAGGGCTGGATCTGTATCGCCACTTCTGGCATCCGGCGTTACTTCGCCTGAGCCTGTTCACCTGTCTGTTCGGCGCGCTGGCGCTGCCTCTTTATCGTTGATGTCTGGCTCGGGAAATCTCCGGATGAAAAAGTTTTTCAGCGTGATCGCCACGTTGCTGTTTCTGGCGCTGGCTCTGTGGATCGGACGCACGTTATGGGTCCAATACATGGACACGCCATGGACCCGTGACGGCCGTGTTCGTGCCGACATCATCAATGTGGCGGCGGATGTCTCCGGCACCGTGATCGATGTGCCGGTGCACGACAACCAGCAGGTCAGGCGCGGCGACCTGTTGATGCAGATCGACCCGGAGCACTACCGGATTGCAGTCAGGCAGGCCCAGGCGCTGCTGGCTTCGCGCAAGGCCACCTGGGAGATGCGCAAGCTCAACGCCAAACGCCGCGCCGACATGGACGAACTGGTGATCTCGGCGGAAAACCGTGATGACGCGAGCACGGTCGCAACCTCGGCGCTGGCGGACTATCAGTTGGCTCAGGCACAGCTGGAGGCAGCGGAACTTAACCTGTCGCGCACTCGCGTGCTGGCGTCGGTGGATGGCTATGTCACCAACCTTAACGTGCATCGGGGTGACTATGCGCGCATTGGCGAGGCGAAGATGGCGGTGGTTGATATGAACTCGTTCTGGGTCTATGGCTTCTTCGAAGAAACCAAATTGCCGCACCTGAAAGTGGGTGATCCGGCGGACATGCAATTGATGAGTGGTGAGGTGATCCAGGGCCACGTCGAAAGCATCGCGCGCGGTATTTATGACCGGGACAATCCGCAAAGCCGCGAGCTGGTCGCCGACGTCAACCCGACCTTCAACTGGGTCCGCCTGGCCCAGCGCGTGCCGGTACGCATCCATCTGGATCGCGTGCCGTACGGTGTGCAACTGTCAGCGGGAATGACGTGCACGGTGATTGTGACGCCAGGCTGATCTTGCCCCCACTGATCATTTCTCATGCTCTGCGCTCATCGTGTGCACACGTCTGCCTCAACCCTGATCATGCCCATCGCTCTGCGTGGGCATGCCGCCCGTGACGCTCCTCGTCACAAGTGGCACAGATTGCGGATTCAGTGAGCCGAGCGCATGACGTAGATAACGCTGGAGCTTGTCCACGCATCTGCGCCACATTCGAGAGCGGACGCGGAGCGTCCTGAGCGGCATTCCCACGCGGAGCGTAGGAACGATCAGCGTGATCTCAAGCACGCCGATCATGCCCACGCTTGTGCTCAGCGTTATACCCGAGTCTTGCTGCGA
>Ga0308164_10001651_pt1 | contig 25153 bp, 22 predicted proteins | sample PhyTR2_FD_201031 | JGI IMG/M metagenome (GOLD analysis project Ga0308164, IMG submission 201031) | Phyllosphere microbial communities from UC Gill Tract Community Farm, Albany, California, United States - DLSLT.R2 | ecosystem: Host-associated > Plants > Phyllosphere > Unclassified | place: USA... | reverse complement strand
TCCACGGCCACGGGAGACTCGACGAAGTCACCAGTGGCAAGCAGCGTTGTGTAACCCGCGTAACACCCTTTTTCGTTGAACGTCATCAGATCCAGCCTGGCGCCGTGATCGTATTTCATACGCACCGTCGCTGAGGGTTGACCAGGCTGAGGAACAGCATACTGCTTGCCGTACATGATTGAGTTGCAGCCACTTGTAAGAGCCGCCCCTGCCAGCACGAAGAACCAACTGTATTTTTGAAATTTTTGCATCGATCAGTCCATGATTTCGTAGTATCGCGTCGGATTCGATAGCCCACCGAACGGCTGTCTGATGCTCCGGTACGCGCTAAGGGACGCCCCTGGCGGAACGTCCCTTTCTCCTCACTCAACGGCGGAAGAGACGGTCCAGAATCAGCAAAGCAATTCCACCAATTGCAACTGCAGCGACTGGTTTCTCTTTAACAAACGCAGATACGCTGTCCATGGCATCGCCATAGGCCTGGGTCAACTGACCAGAAGCCTGGCGACCAGTACCCTCCGCCTCCAGCTTCGAATCACCAAACAGTTTGCCAACTGCGCTCTGTGCTTTGCCGGCAACCTGCTCTACAACGCCTTCTACCTGTTCGCTCTTCATGATTCACCAAACCTTCGTGTGTGAGTGACCCAGGATCAGCCTGGGATTGGCGCAACGTGCGCAGAATTAGGGGACGGGCGCGGTGATTAGTTCAGCGAGGATGAGCCGCTGGATTCCCCGCGAATTAGGTTTTGCAACATGATCGAGGCGCCGCCTTCGGGACGGTGCTACTGACTGCTGATTTCGCAACCATTTAGAACCTCAGTGGGCCACGACAGTCTGTCCCTACACACCTTTCTACCTTATAGGGAACCCCATGATCATCGTTCACCATCTCAACAATTCCCGTTCGCAGCGCATCCTCTGGCTACTCGAAGAGCTCGCCCTGCCCTACGAAATCAAGCACTACCAAAGAGACGCCAAGACCAACCTGGCGCCGCCTGAATTAAAAGCCATAAACCCGCTGGGCAAATCACCGGTTATTCAGGATGGACCTCATGTGCTGATCGAATCCGGGGCTATCGTCGATTATCTGATCCGCCGCCACGGCGACGGCCGCTTGCAGCCTGATCCAGCCACCGCGACCTACGACGAATATGTGCAATGGCTACATTTCGCAGAAGGGTCGGCCATGCTGCCGCTCATGCTCAACCTTTATGTCGGGCGACTTGGGGACGCTGGCAAGCCGCTCCAGCCGCGAATCGAATCCGAGGTGGCCAACTATCTAGGTTATCTGGACGCCGCGTTGAAACTCACCCCGTATCTGTTGGGTGAAGAAATCAGCGGCGCGGATATCCAGATGAGCTTTATCGGCGAATTAGCGAAGTCCCAAGGCATGCTGCAAGACTACCCTTCCCTTGCCGCGTGGATCGACCGGTTCCAGGCGCGGCCGGCCTATATCAGTGCGATAGAAAAAGGCGGTGATTACACGTTCGCGGGCTGAGTACGACCAAGGCTATGCCGGGCTCTCAGGGCGTGTATGACACAGCCCCGACACGCGGCACGACAAGGCAACGGACCTGCATGTGAGCTTAGAGCGAAGTCGCACCCATTAAAAAGCCGTCTCACGACGGCTGTTTCAGCTTCAAAGGGTCATTTAACCAACCAATTCTCAACCTCTTCCCCGAACTGACCCTTCCAGGCTTTCAGAAGCTTGTGGTTGCCGCCCTTGGTTTCCACGACCTCACCCGTCAACGGGTTTTTATACACCTTCATTTCTCGGGCCTTGCGTGTCTTTTTCTCGGCAGTCACTGGAGCAGACTTCCGGCCGCTGGCTGCCTGCGGATCGAGAATGCCAACGATCTCCCTCAAGCTGAAGCCATACTCTCCGAGCAGGCCACGCAGTTTGGTTTCAAATTCGATTTCTTTCTTCAAACCGGTATCATTTTTCAGCGTTTCAAGCTCGGCGAGCTGGGCGGCGAGCTGTTGTTCAAGTTTGCGGAATTCTGCGAGGCGGGACATGTAGATCTCCAGGGTCGTCTTGATGTGAGCGATATTAGCCGAACGCCGGAGATCAGTCATTCGCCTTGTTCTCGTCAACACTGCGCCGAGCGACTGCTGCGCTGCACGATATAAAATCAAGGCTGCCGCTGTAAAGACTGGTTGTTGATAGTGAGCTTCTTAGATCTGCCCTTTCAGCAGGCGATAAACGACGCCAAATAATCGCTGGAGGATGTGTCGTAGCTTATCCATCGCAAAGACCAGCGATGACAAATCGCGGAAGCCCCCAGGGCTGAATGAGCTTAGATACCTCGCGCCCAGCTATAGATTTCCCACAACAGGCAGCCGATTCAGGCTCGCTTTCCAGCGCCGAAATAATGTCGCCTCTCGGGGTGCCTGATCAGGTAAACGATTGGACAAGAATGTGTACAAAGTCGATACATATAGGGGTCGGATGGTCTTGTCGGCATGCCAGGGCTCGCGAAGCTTTTACATCACGGATGGAGAACAACGGCGTTGATCCTGGACGCCTGCTCTTTGCGTCGGCCACAGCTCTAAACTGGTCGTTATAACGCACGTTGTCGAAGATGTTGACAGTTCTTGGCAAACGTTTCTGACGAGCTGCCCCAAGCGCGATCCGCTGCGTGTGCATTCAAAACCTCGAAGTTGCTTGAAGTACATCAGGCGGAGTTATTGAAGGCTGTTTGCTATTTCACTCACACCTGTCAGCGAATGTATCACTATGAACCCACTTCTTAGCATCGTGTGCCCAACCTTTAACCAGGAGGCGTTTCTCGCCCGAGCACTGGATGGCTTTCTGTCACAACAGACGACCTTCCCTTTCGAGATTCTGGTCAACGATGACGCTTCAACTGATGGCACAGCGCTAGTCCTGGCTAAATATGTCGCGCTTTACCCGGAAATCATCCGGCCATTTTATCAAGAGGAGAATCAGTATCAGCAGGGTAAGACCTGCACACCGGGAATATTCAAGGAAGCTCGAGGACGTTACATCGCTTATTGCGAAGGAGACGACTATTGGACTGACCCACAGAAACTACAGATTCAGGTTGATTTTCTGGAGGCCAATCACGACTACGTGTTGACCTACCACGATGCAATGGCCTTCGACGTCAATGGCGAAAGAGGTATTCAGCTTTTGGGCAAGTGGCGCCGAGATGCAAGCGCTGTGGAACTGCAACAAGGGCGACCGATTTCCACGCTGACGGTATGTTTTCGCAACGTTCTTCATGAATTACCCCAGGAGTTACTCCACGCCCCTCTAGGCGACATGTGCTGGTGGTCTCTGCTGGGCGCTCACGGCAAGGGGAAGTTTCTCGGCCGCATAAAGCCTGCCGCTTACCGGGTTCACCCAGGTGGAATATTTTCCATGCGTTCCCACAGACGCAAGTTACATATGAATTTGCAAACGTACTCCGCACTCGCAAACTACTACCATCGCATGGGCAATCAGCAGTTATATGAGTACTTCTTGACTCAGCTGTTTGGCATGTGCCTGTCAGCCATCTCGCCTTTTCAGAAACTCTGCGCACTGGGCCTGGTCGCCCGAAACGTCAGCATAAATTTGGGCAAAAGGCTCATCCCCTCTCGCAGTGAACGACATGTTCAATAGCGCGCAGAAAAAGTTGAAAAACAAGGCTGGGCATTGCATCACCCTTGCAGGGCGCCAGAGGTTAACAGAAGAAAGCGTTCGCGCATTGGACTAAAAGGCCTGACAGCGCCCTACCGCGACTCGTCATCGCTGTTAGTCATCAGCGATTAGCAGTGCATCGTGATGCCATATCGATACAGAAGTAACCAATCAAGGTAGTTATTGGCACAACTAAAATATGGAGATTAACCTGATGAAGACCATCGCAATGATGCAGCCCTACCTTTTCCCCTACCTCGGGTATTTCCAACTTATTGCGGCAGCCGATGTGTTTGTTCTGGGCGATGACTTGCAATACATGAAGGCTGGCTGGGTCAGTCGCAACAGGATACTCGATAAGAACGAGCCCAGGATGGTCACTTTTCCACTCAAACGTGATCGATTCGACTTGGGCATCAATCAGCGCCGGCTTTGCGATAACTTCGACGAAGAAGCAGAGCGCTTGATTAAATTAATCACTCATTGCTACTCCAAAGCGCCCTGCTATGGAAAAGTCATGCCACTGCTACAGCACCTGATTCGCTCGCCGCAGCGGAACCTGGCGCTGTACATTGAGCACTCGATCAAAGAGCTGTGTCATTATCTCGATATTCGAACACCGATTTATAAAGCTTCTGACCTGGAGATGGCCGGCTCAATCGACAAGCAAGACCGGGTCATCAAGACAGCGAAATTGTTTGGTGCGAGCACCTGTATTAATTCTGTAGGCGGCACCGCGCTTTACGACTCCGGGTACTTTGCGCAGCACGGATTAGCGCTTGAGTTCCTTAAAATGGACGACATTGCCTATCCCCAGTACCGGTCGACCTTCGTTGGCAATCTTTCGATCATTGATGTAGTGATGTTTAACTCTGCTGAGACAGTCAGAGAACTGTTGCCATGCTATTCAATACAAAGCGATAGCGTCACACCGCTGCCGGCGCGAGAAGCGCGGTACGCCTGATTTTACCCTGAGTGTCTGGTCAGGCCCTCTCGAGCGTTCCGTCTTGATGGTGTACATGCCCAGACCAGGGATTCAGCGGCTGGTTGATGGACAACATACGGATGGGTCGCTTCCACGCCACGACGTATAGTGAATCAACCCACGTCCAAGGACAGACAATGCTTATCGTATTCAGCGGCCTTCCTGGCACCGGAAAAACCACCATCGCCCAGGAGCTCGTCTCTGCGAGCGGGGCTTGCATCTAATGTCCGTATGGGCTGGTCGTCGGGCGCGAGGGGTTGCAGGAAATCCTGCTCGGCAAATGACTCAGCCCCCTCCCCGGCCAGCAAATATTCTCAGCAACACCTCAGGCGCTTTGAGCCACAGAAACCGTCTGATCTGAAGCTTCCAGCGCGCGTACAAGCGGCAATACGTGTTCACCGAAATACGCCACTTCCTCCTGAAAGTGCAGAAAGGCAGAGAGCACCAGATCCACGCCCACGGCTTTCAACGCCACAATGCGCTCGGCAATTTGTTTCGGCGTTCCAATCAGATTCGTTTTAAACCCGTCGTTGTATTGAACCAGGTCTTCAAACGTGGACTTGGCCCAATTACCCTCGCCTTCAGGACTGGCTTTACCGGCCTGTCTTGCCGCATCGCCGAATGCGTTCACGGCTTCAGGATCCGCCTGGTCGATGATGTCCTGAAGCACCGCGCGAGCTTCCTCTTCGGTTTCGCGAGCGATAATGAACGCGTTGACCCCTATCTTCACTGAATGCCCGTTGGCCGCTGCCTTCGCGCGAATATCATCCACCTGCGCCTTGATACCTTCTACCGTGTTGCCATTGGTGAAGTACCAGTCGGACACGCGTGCAGCCATGTCGCGGGCGGCGCGGGAGCTGCCGCCCTGGAAGATTTCAGGGTGGGGTTGCTGAATCGGTTTCGGACGCAGTGTGTAATTGTGGAAGCGATAGAAATCGCCTTTGAAGGTGAAATTGTCGGTTGTCCAAATGCCTTTCAACGCCCGGATGAACTCTTCGGAACGACGGTAGCGCTCGTCATGCTCCAGCCATGGCTCCCCGATGGCCTGGAATTCACCTTTGAACCAGCCACTGACAAGGTTGATCGCCACACGGCCGGCCGTCAGTTGATCAATCGTCGCCAGTTGCTTGGCAACCACGGCGGGCGTCCAGGGCCCGGGGAGGATGGCCGCGATCACCTTGAGTTTCTCGGTCGCCGCCAACAGCGCATGGCTGAACGCAACGGACTCGTGTTGGTTATCTGCGCCGTAACCGGCGGTGAAACGGATTTGCGTGAGCCCATACTCAAAACCCGACTGCTCGGCAATTTGTGCCAACTTGCGGTTGTATTCGATGCCCCAGTGGGTGCGCTGCTCGATTTTACTAACGACCAACCCGCCGCTGACGTTGGGTACCCAGTATGCGAATTTGATTGCGCTCTGACTCATCTGCCGATCTCCAAGTAGAGCAAGGGAGCCGCCCGGCGTGGTCGCCAAGTACGGTGTGCCCCACCTGCCTGATGTGGAAATAGCAGCAACTGTGCCAGTTGTTTATTTATCGACATTTCAACAGGTTAACGACCGGACCACATGTTTTGGTTTTCTCGGCTAACAACGTTTTGCTGAACAGGTGTTCGCCGGCAAACAGTTGTATTTCCTGCACGCCGCGACACGCTGTTACGAGAGAGCCAGCAACACAGCACAACTGTTGATGCATCAACAGTTGTGCCCTTGGATTCAACGGATTAACCCGGATCAATCGGCCCTTTATGGTTAGGCATGGAGCATGCAAAGCGGGTGTATTGAAGCCGCCAGCACCGGACGGCGTTCATCATCACGGGAGTTCCCCCATGCCTGACGCGACGAACAATCCGCTTTCTCTGGGTACCGACTACGAAGCACTGGCTAATCGTTTTCGGCCATTATTCCAGCACATTGCAGCGGGCACCGTTGAGCGAGAACACTCTCGTGCACTTCCCGACGAGCCCATCAAATGGCTCAAGCAGGCCGGGTTCGGTGCTGTCCGAGTGCCCAAAGAATATGGCGGCGCCGGCGCTTCTGTTGAGCAACTGTGTGAGTTGCTGATCGAGCTGGCCGAAGCGGACTCCAATATTCCGCAGTCCCTGCGTGGCCATTTTGCCTTCGTAGAAGATCAACTGAATTCGCCCGCGACGGCCGAACGCGACACATGGTTCCGGCGCTTCGTTGAAGGCGATTTAGTGGGTAACGCGTGGACAGAAACAGGCGATGTAAAGCTCGGTGAAGTCATCACCAAAGCGACTCCGGACGGAGCGCAGCTTCTTTTGAACGGAAAAAAATACTACAGCACCGGCAGTCTATTTTCTGACTGGATCGATGTGTACGCCCAGCGTTCAGACACGGGTGCGGACATTATTGCAGTGGTCGATGCCCGTCACGCCGGGGTACAGCAAAGTGATGATTGGGACGGTTTCGGACAACGGACGACAGGCAGCGGGACCTCGGTATTCAATAACGTCCCTGTTCCCGCGACACATATCATCCCCTTCGAAAACCGTTTTAAATATCAAACCGCGTTCTATCAACTGGTATTGCTCGCGGTATTGGCAGGTACAGGTCGGGCGATAGAACGCGACATTGCCCAGCAGATCCGCGAGCGCACACGCGTTTACAGCCACGGCAATGCCAGCCGCGTGAGCGCCGATGTTCAGATCCAGCAAGTGGTCGGTCAGATTTCCGCGCAGGTCTACGCTGCACAGGCCACCACCCTTCGCTCTGCAAGGCCCTTGCAGCAAGCCTATGAAGCGCGATTTTCGGGGAATTCCGAGGCAGAGCGAACGGCGAACATTGCAGCGGAAATCGAAACGGCACAAGCACAGGTCGTCGTCTCCGATCTTGTTCTGCGAGCCGCCACCGACCTGTTCAATGCGCTCGGCGCCTCAGGCATTAGCGTCAATAAAGCCCTGGATCGCCACTGGCGTAATGCGCGGACCGTCGCGTCCCATAATCCGCTTATCTACAAGGCGAAGATCGTCGGTGACTGGAGTATCAACGGCACCGAGCCACCCTATGTCTGGCAGATCGGACAGGGAGAGCCGAAGGCCAGTTGAAAGCGTTGTTTACAGCCGAAGATTTCGATTCCTGGCCTTGAATCTGGCAAGCCCGTCGCGGTGCGTCATCCTGGCGGGCGGCCTTTTGCGGGTCGTCAAGCGGATCAAAAGTCATCCTGCACCTCTCCCCCGTTGATCTTGAACGCCCGGGTCTGCAGATAGACACTTCGGATGAAGTTGTACTTGTCGCCCGTGATGAGTTTTTCAGACTTCAGGTATTGAGCACGTCCGTCGATGATGCTCGCGCCATACAGACTGTTACGCGTAGGGACGTCGCCGATGTAGCGAATCGGGTTGGCGTAGGCATCGGGAAGGATCGCCGGCGCATCGCGCAATGTGCTCGGCCCCAGCAGTGGCAGTACCAGGTACGGACCGCTCGCGACACCCCAACGACCGGGGGTTTGGCCAAAGTCCTCGTCACTGCGCGGCAAGCCCATCGGCGTGGCGACGTCGATCAAACCCGCCAGGCCAATCGTGCTGTTGAACAAAAAGCGACTCGTATCAACGCCGGCGCTGTGAAACCTGGCTTGAAGTAAATGGTTGGCTACATTTTTCACCTCCCCCAGATTGCTCAGCGCATTGTGAATCCCGTCCTGAAGAATGTGGGGGGTGATGAATTGATAACCTTGGGCCAGGGGTTTGAGTGCATACGTGTCCAGGGTGTCATTGAATGAAAAGACAGGGCGGTTAAAACTTTCCCACGGGTCCGTTTCGGCGTCCGCATGGGAAAACGAGGAAATCGACATCAAGCAGGCGCAGGTCTGTGCCTGCACGCAATGGCTTGGATAGATACGAAATGCGCACATGTTGATTCCCCGGTGAGTTAAGTAACTTGATTTGTTGCGCGCAGGCCGTTCCATCGCTGCGGTTGCGTGTGTGCGTGGCGGCGTCATTCGACTGAACCCTCAGTACCAGCCGCCCCCCAGCACTCCCGGCCCTGGTTGAGAAAGTCGTTTACATACGTCCCGCCCAACGCCGTCGACAAGGTCGCGTTGATGTCGCTGGTACTCAGGCTCAGGGCGCCGGCCTTGCGGTCGTCAATGCTGATCTTTAGTTGTGGCGCATCGTCCAGCCCATTGCTGCGAACCCCCAGCAAGCGTGGGTCCTTTCTGGCCAGCTCAAGCAACTTTTCCCGAGCCGCCACTAGCGCATCATGGCCGAGACCACCAAGGTCCTTGAGCTGCAGGTCGAAGCCCGAGCTCTGGCCCAGGCCACGCACCGTCGGAGGCTGCATGACGAACGCGTCGGCATCGCCGATGCTGGACAGCGCCATGGTCGCCCGCTGGGCAATCGAGGCCGCATCCTGGCCGGAGCTACCACGCTCGGCCCAGTCTTTGAGGCGGATAAAGGCCCGCGCGGTATTCTGGCTGTTACCGCCCATGCCAAGCCCGCTGATGCTGATCATCGATTCGACTTCAGGCTGTTGGAGAATGTAGTCCTCGAACTGCTTGATCACGGCCTGCGTGCGGCTGTCCGTCGCCCCCACCGGCAACTGGATCTGTGCCAGCAGAATTCCCTGGTCTTCGTCCGGCAGGAACGAGGTGGCCAGACTCATGTAGCCCACCGCCATGACCACCAGCACCAGCCCATAAAGCAGCAGGCTCCGTCCCCACCGCCGCAATACCGCACCCACCCAGCGCTCATAACCGGCACTGGCGCGTTCAAAGGTGCGGTTGAACCAGCCGAAGAACCCACGCTGAGCACTTGGTGTCTGGCCGTTATGCGCTTTGAGCAGCGAAGCGCAGAGCGCGGGTGTCAGGGTCATGGCCACCAACACCGAGAGAACCATGGCCGAGACGATGGTCACGGAAAACTGCCGATAGATAATCCCGGTGGAGCCGCCGAAAAACGCCATCGGAATGAACACCGCACTCAGCACCAGGGTAATGCCGACCAGTGCACTGCTGATTTCACTCATCGATTGTCGCGTGGCCGCCATGGGCGACAGGCCCTCGCCCATCAACCGCTCGACGTTTTCCACTACAACGATGGCATCGTCCACCAGCAAGCCGATCGCCAGGACCATGGCGAACATGGTCAGGGTGTTGATCGAGTAGCCGAACAGCGACAACACGCCGAACGTGCCCAACAGCACCACCGGCACGGTAATCGCCGGGATCAGCGTCGCGCGCAGGTTCTGCAGGAACAGGAACATGATCAACACCACCAGCACGATCGCCTCGCCGAGAGCCTTGACCACTTCCTCGATGGACAGGCTCACAAAGGGCGTAGTGTCGTAGGCAATCACGTTTTTGAGCTGCATTTCTGCCGGATAGAACGGCTCCATCTCCTGAAGCTTGGCCTTGACCGCCTCGCGGTATGCAGGTCTGCCAAGACCTGCGCGGTTTCAGCGCCGTGCCGATCATCATGATCACCGCCCGCGTTGAAGAAATGGACCGCCTTCGGGGCCTTGATCTGGGCGCTGACGACTATATCTGCAAGCCGTTCAGCCCCCGCGAGGTGGTGGCCCGGGTCAAGGCCATCCTGCGCCGCGGCCCCCAACTGCTGACCGGCGTTGCACCGCGGCTGATCATTGATGACGCACAACACCGCGCGTCACTCAATGGTGTCGAGCTGGACCTGACACGCCTTGAACTGCGGTTGCTCAGCACGTTTGCGCGTTCGGCCGGCCGGGTCTTTTCCCGAGATCAACTGCTGGACAAGCTCTACTCCGACCACCGCGTGGTGACTGACCGGACAGTGGATAGCCATATCCGCAACTTGCGGCGCAAGCTGGAACAGGCATGCCCTGGGGAGACGCCCATTGAATCGTTGTATGGCGTCGGCTACCGGTTTCAGCTCACTGACGCTTGAAGCGTCAGCGAGGCAAATGTCCCTGTCTCAACCCGCGAGGCGCCGGGTCTGCGCCTCTGTCCCGGCCATCTCCAGTCCCCTGACGATGTTGCTCAGATTGATCAGCGTCATCCAGCGGACCTGATCACCCTTGCCGATACTCACCAGGCTGCGCATGCGGTCATTGACCGACCCCTTGACCCTCACGCTGTGCTCCCACCCTTCGGGATGCTCGGACGCCGGGTGGGTAAAGGTTTCAATGGAGTCGGTGCGGTTGACCACCAGCCCGAAGCTATGAAGTTCGCCTTTGACCAACAGCACCCGCTCCAGCGTATTGCCGGGAGGCGTTGTGCCCTCTATCAGGCTGCTCAGGCAGACCAGCGGAATCTGCTCGCCACGCAAGTTGTAACTGCCCAACAAATGGGACTGCTGTTGGGCAAACCGTACGTAGTGCTCGGGCATATCAAGGATTTCCAACACTTGATCAAGGGGCACCACGAACGGCTGGGAGGCCTGGAACACCAGACACGTCTGGTTCATCTGCGCAAGACGCGAGCCCAGCGCATCCTGGTTGGGCGCGCTGGTCTGGTAGATCCTGGCGAAACTCAGCGTCTCTTTGCGCTCCAGCAACTCGCGGTAATCAAGCAACAGCGCTTGCTCTCCGTTCTCCAGCCCGACAACGCCGGCAAACAGCCCGGGCTCCCGCAATCCATAGCGGGGCAATGGCAGAATTTCGTGAGCACGCTTGCGCACAATCGAAATCATTCGGTCGTAGACCAGACCGATGCGATAGCCTTCTCGCGAGGTCAACACCAGCAGTTGATTCTGGGGCTGGGCCGTGGCCGGGCATTCAATACCCAGGATCCGGTTCAGGCTCAAGGCAGGTACATCAACGCCGCGGCGGTTCACGACGCCCAGGCAGAAGTCGCCGCCCAACTTGCTGGGCAGCATGTCCGGGCGGTCCACCAGCTCGGTAATTGCTTTGGCGTCTACCGCGTAGCGCTTTCCTTCGCACTCGAACAACAGCAAGTGATGCAGCTCCCGGGACGGGTCCTGAACCTGCATCGTGTCGGCAACTTCTCTGGACTGCGCAGTCAACACTTGGGGTGAGCCGCACAGCGCGTCGAGGTCGAGCCGGTAAATCATTCGCTCATTTTCCACCAGCACGAGTTCTGGCAGCAGCGCGACCGCCGTGCCCTCCCCGCCGAGACGACAAAGGTTCCGCGCCTCGACTTTCATGACATCGCTGACGCCGCTGACCGCAATGCCCAGGCGTCGGCCTTGATGGTTGACGATGGCAACCATTTCCAGTGGGTCGTGTTGGGCGACGTCGTGCTCACCCAGCAACGACCGGAGCTCAATCAGTGGCAGCGCCTTGCCGCGCAGGCTGAACATGCCGAGCAATGCCCCGCCTTGCAGCGGATGGGGCTGCAGCCGGGCGGGCCAGTTGATCACCTGCTCCAGGGCCTGGGCGTCAATCGCGACTTCCAGCGCGCCTAGTTTGACTATCCCAAACGCGAGGGCCTCGCTCATAGGGTTTCAACCTGACCTGGGGCGCTCAAGCCTTTGCCCAACCCGGTGGCGAGCTTGATACGGTTGAGCTCGTCGATCAGTTCAGCGACACGCTCAGCCAGGTGATGCTGTTCTTGCGTCGCCGCGCCGATGGTGGTCATCGCGCCATTGGTCTTTTCGACCCCGGCTACGATGCGCTCGAACGCACTGCCTGCGCTGCGGGAGATCTCGCTGCCGGAGTTGATGCGGCGGACCGTTTCCTGAATCAATTTGTTGATTTTGGTGGTGGCTTGCGAAGACTTTTCAGCCAGCTTGCGCACCTCATCGGCCACCACAGAGAAGCCCAGCCCATGCTCACCCGCCCTCGCCGCTTCAATGGCGGCGTTGAAGGCGAGCATGTTGGTCTGACCGGCGATCGTGCTGATCACCTCGATGATTTCCTGAATGTCTTCTGCCGATTTGCCGATGGTGTCCATCGCCGCGGACGCCTCGTTGAGGGTCTGGGAACCGCGCTGGGCTTCATCCTGGGTAATGCGTGCCTGATCGTTGGCGTCGCCAGTGGTTTTGACCACTTCGGCAATGGCCTCCATCAGGCGGGTAACCGACTCATCCATCGCCTGGGTCTTGGCTTCAATGGCCTCTTCAAGCTCGACCTGAGCGGTAATGTCGGTGGCGAACTTGACCACCTTGTAGGGTTGCCCCGTCGCGTTGAACACCGGGTTATAGGTCGCTTGAATCCAGATTTTCTGTCCGTACTTGCTGATGCGCATGAAGCGCCCGGTGAAGAATTTTCCGCTGCTCAGCGCGCTCCAGAATTCACGATAAGGCGTGGTCTTGACATACTCCGGTTCGCAAAACAGCGAATGGTGCCGGTCCTTCAATTCCTCCATCCGGTAGCCCACCAGATCCAGGAAGTTAGCGTTGGCCGAGAGAATATTGCCGCTCAGGTCGAACTCGATCACGCCCTGGGCGCGGTTGATCGCGTTGACCTTGCCTTCGTGCTCCATGGTGCGAAGTTTGGTCTCGGTCACGTCGGTGGCGAACTTCACGATCTTGTACGTCTGGCCCTGGGTATCAAGAATCGGGTTGTAGGACGCTTGAATCCAGACATCCCGACCGTCCTTGCTCAGGCGCTTGTACTCGCTGGAGTCGTATTCGCCCTTGCCGAGTTTCTCCCAGAACTCGCGGTACGCCAGGGAAGCCGCGTATTCGGGTTCACAAAACATGCGGTGATGTTGGCCGACGACTTCGTCCAGCGTGTAACCCATGGCCGAAAGAAACTTCCTGTTGGCGTTCAATACATAGCCTTCAGGGGTGAACTCGATCAACGCCTGGGAGCGCTCGATCGCCTCGATTTTGCTTTCCCATTCGGCATTGCGATTGCGTACTTCGGTGACATCGCTGGCAAATTTGACGATTTTGAATGGCTTGCCGTTGTTGTCCATCACCGGGTTGTAGGTGGCCTGCAGCCAGATCTGGCGCCCGTCCTTGGCCTGACGCTGGTACTGGCCGGCGTCAAACTTGCCGGTCCCCAGCTTCTCCCAGAACATCAGGTATTCCTTGCTGGTCGCATAGTCGGGCATGCAAAACAGCCGGTGATGGCGCCCACGAATTTCTTCGAGGTCGTAGCCCATGCAATCGAGAAAATTCTGGTTGGCGTACAGCACATTGCCCTGCAGATCGAATTCGATGACGGCTTGGGAGCGGTCGATCGCGCTTAGCAGAGAATTCAGGTCGGCGCCGGCCTGGGCAAGTTCGGCGGTTGGGTTGGATTTATTATTCATGGGCAGATCCGCTAAATGATGTTGAGTGGGCGGGGCTCCGTCCCTGAAAGCGATAAGCAACCGCTGTTCACTGTCCAACCTTCGATGGCGCCGCAGGAGGCAGGGCTCTGGAAAAGCCCTGCTTCCCGTTGTTTGCTCGGCAGGCAACCGGGTGAAACGTCTTACGTTTTGAAATGCGACGTCATTTTTTGCAAACCGCTGCCCAAAGACGCCAGCTCGACGGTTGCCCTTGCGCTCTCCTCGCTCGCTGTCGCGGACTGATCGGCGACGTCACGAACACTCAGAACACTGCGGTTGATTTCTTCGGCCACCGCACTTTGCTGCTCGACGGCTGCGGATATCTGCAGGCTCATTTCCTGGATAGTGCCGATGGAGTGGTTGATCTGGTTGATCGCCTGCTCAGCTTTTTGCGCCAGTTCGACTGTGTCCAGCGTGCGTTCCCGGCTGGACACCATCAGGCTGGCGGCGGATTGAGTGCCCTGCTGCAGAGCGAGGATCAGTGTTTCGATTTCCTGAGTCGAATCTTGCGTGCGCTGTGCCAGCGAGCGGACTTCGTCAGCGACCACGGCGAACCCGCGACCCTGCTCCCCGGCCCTTGCGGCTTCGATGGCGGCATTGAGCGCCAGCAAGTTGGTTTGTTCGGCAACCGCCTTAATCACGTCAATGACTTTGCCGATTTGCCCGCTGTCCTGAGTCAGCACATTCATGGCCTCTCCCAACGCCTCTATTGCCTGGGACAGCTCGCTGATCTGCGTCGTGGCCTGCTTGACCACGGCGCTGCCGTGACGCGCCTGCTCTTCGGCCAGGGTGGCGGCAGCCGAGGCGTCGGCAGTGTTGCGCGCGACCTCCTGAACAGTGGAGGCCATCTCGTGCATGGCAGTGGCGACCTGATCCACTTCGACTTTTTGCTGACGAACACCGGCGCTGGTCTGCTCGCTCATGGCGGACAGCTTTTGGGCAGAGTTGGAAATTTGCGTCACACCACCACCGATGCCCTGCACCAGCGTGTTTAGGCTTTGCGCCATCTCTTGCATGGCATTCTGAAGGTCGCCCACCTCGTCTCGGCGCGTGGATCTGGACTGAACAGTAAGGTCACCTTTGGCAATCCGGCGAGCCAGGTCGACCGTGAGCGCCAGCGGCAGGGTGATCTGACGGGAGATGATCACGGAAGCCAGCAGCCCCACCACCACGGCAAACAAGGTCAGAACGACCACCTGAATCAATGCATCGTGCTGATCGGCAAGGGCCAGCCGCTGCTGGGTGTCCATCAAGCCGGTCAGAATTTTATCCATGGCCTCGCTTTCTTGATCCACCTGCTGGCGCAGGCTCTGCTTCTGCTCAAAAAGAGCCGAGACTTGCACCAGCACGTCGCGGTACTGCCGCATCCCGGCAAAGGCTTCGTCCAGTTGGCTGGACAGTTCGGCGGGCAGGCTGGTGCGGGCTTTAGTGATGTTGTTCAGGAACGAGTCGGTCGTGTCCAGAAGCAGCTTTTTGTTGGTGGCGTCCGGAACGGCGATGTAACGGCGCAGCACGAGACGGAACATCGTCATGCCATTTCGCAGGTCGGCGACCGTGCGCAGCTCGGTTACACGCTCGACCCCGGGTTGCTCCAAAGCGCTGGCCGTGGTGGCCTCAAGCATTCTGGAGAATGTGTCGACGAATTTGTCAGACAGCGCACCCAGCGGCTTCAGGGCACCACTGGTGGACTTGTCGGTATCAACGAGGCGATTGACCTTTTGATCATAGGACGCGGTACTGGCTTGCAGTTGCGCCAGCGCTTGCTGGCTCTCGGCCCGTTTCATTGCAAGCAGTGCCTGGGCTGTCAGCGCCTGCAGCGCACTGAGCTGTGTGTGGTAAGCCTCAAGCGCGTTTTGATCGGCTGAGGCTTCATACTGCTTTTCGGAGAGACGCATATCCTGCGCGGCATCGTTGAGCGTACCGGTCAAGCGTGTGGTGTTCAGGCGATCAACGAGGAGGTTATTGCTGGTGTAACCGACAAACGCCACCGCCAGTACGGCCAGCAGCAGGATGCCAAAGCCGATCCCCAGCTTTCGGGAAACCTTGATGTTGTCCAAAAATCTCGTTGCCACTGCCATTTCAAGCCTCAAACGCCATCGCGTAATCAATCCGCAGGCGAAAAATAGTTCGGGCAACCACAGTTGCCTTCGAAGAGAAGGTGTCGTCATCCAGGGCGAGGTTGAGAGCCATTTCCAAGTGACCCGGCCAGACGAAGCGCATGTGCTGGCCTATTCGCATCGGCAGAGGGTGGGATGAACTTTAGGCAGGGTTGTACATTTATTTATTCATGTATAACTTTGAACCTTTCCACTCTCCGGTTTCGAGGGCCTGCAACACTTGGAACCAGTGCGGTTGAGGGACATTTCCCATCACTCGAAAGCACTACGCTGTAAGGTTGAAATGATGGATCGCCCGCACTCCTTCACTTGGTTAGCGCCAGCCATTGCCAAGTCGTCTTATTGAACTTCGTCGACCTGCCGATACCGAAGCTGCCAACCACCTCGCCAGTGGCCGCAGATATCGCACCCGGTTGTTGCTGGTTTTTTTGATTTCTACTCGTATCGAATGACCGCCTGCCACTCCGTCCCCGTTTCAGGTAATGCACATGGCCGTCAAGGCTCACGTTGGTTTGAAGAATCATGAAGTTCTGGGTCAGTTTCTGGACGCGGCTTCCCACCTGACCGGGGCGGCGGGCGCCATCCTGATATTGCGGGACGAGGAGCAGTGGCGCACGGTAGCCACCTGCGGCAACGCGCCGGAGGTGCGCACGAACGAAATCACCGGCGGCTGGTTAAAGATGATGTTGTCCTACGGGGATGTCGTCGACGTTGGCGAGGCCATGCCCGCTGACGCTGCGCTGCCTGCCGGGCTGGATCAAGTGGTCGACGAATCGCTGATCTGCGTTGCTATCCGGGATGGCGACGCCGTCCTGACCGGTGCGGTGTTGATGACGATTCCGCTTTCCCACAAACGTCTCAGCGCCGCGCACATCTATGGCCTGCAAACCCATGCAGCCGATCTGTACGACGCACTCAAGATGAACCCCACCCATCCGTCTGGCGGATCTGCGGTCATCGAGCGCCTGCGCTTGCTGGAGTCGGTGGTGGTCAACGCCAAGGACGCCATTCTGATTACCGAGGCGGAACCCATCGATTTGCCGGGGCCACGCATCGTGTATTGCAACCCGGCCTTTCTGACCACCACCGGGTTCAGCCTCGACGAAGTCATGGGCAAGACGCCGCGGATTCTGCAATGCGAGGATACAGACCGCCCAACGCTCCAGAAAATAAGGGACGCTCTGCAACGCTGGGACCCCGTGGAAGTCGAGCTCATCAACACGCGCCGGGACGGCACCCGGTTCTGGGTGCAGCTCAGCATCGTGCCGGTCGCGAACGAAAAAGGCTGGTTCACCCATTGGGTTTCCGTTCAACGCGACATCACCGAGCGTAAAGACGCAGAGCAGCACTTTCGGCAAGCCCAGCTCGACCGCGAGGAACGTGTCGCGCTTGAATCGCGGCTGATCGAGCGTGAGCGTATTCAGGACGAGTTGTCCTACGCGGCCTTCCATGACGAACTGACGAGGCTCAAGAACCGCGGCTACTTCATGGCTCGCATCCATTCAGCCTTGAGCAAGGGAACCACCGATGAGCCCGGCGCGGCGACGGTGTTGTACCTAGACCTGGATCGATTCAAATACGTCAACGACGGCATGGGTCATCATGCTGGCGACACGCTGCTCAAAAGCGTTGCCGAGCGCCTGAGCGAGTGCATCGATCCCACCGCGGTGATTGCCCGCATCGGCGGCGACGAGTTCGCCATACTGCTGACCGACAAGGGCCATCAGGAACAGGCGATCGAGACCGCCAAGCGTGTGACCCATGCCCTCAGCTTGCCAACTGCCATCGACGGCCAACAACTCTTCATCTCCTGCAGCATCGGCATCGCGACGCTGGATGCTCAGCACCGTACCGCCGAAGACCTGATCCGTGATGCAGACGTGGCCATGTACGCCGCCAAGAAAAAGGGCCGTGGCAGCTGGGCCGTTTTCGACCTCTCGATGCGCCAGGCCTCAATCGACATGCTGGTGATGCAGAACGCGCTCAAGCATGCGATTACCCGCGACGAGTTCTATCTGGTGTACCAGCCGATCTTCTCCATCACCACTGAAACGATTGTGGGCGTTGAAGCACTGGTGAGATGGCGCCATTCGAGCCTGGGCATTATCGCCCCTGACGTGTTCATCGGCGTGGCCGAGGACATTGGCGTCATTTGCGACCTTGGCCAGTGGGTCATGCGCAAGGCCTGTCGCGAAGTCAGCAAATGGAGAGACGCAGGCGGGCCGTGCGGCATCAAGCTGAACGTGAATGTGTCCGGGGTAGAGCTCAACCGCAAAGACTTCGCCCTTCAGGTCGCCGAGATTATTGCAGAGACCGGATTCGATGCCCGTGCCTTGCAGATCGAGATCACCGAGTCAGTGTTCCTGCATGAACCGGAGATTGTTGCCAAGACCCTCGAAGACCTTCGCGCGCAGGGCATCCGGATTGCGCTGGACGATTTCGGCACCGGCTACAGCTCCCTGGGCTACATCGACCGCTACCCCATCGACGCCATCAAGATCGATCGGTCATTCGTCACGCGCATGATGAAGCACGAGCGCAGCGTTGCCATCGTCAAAAGTATCCTGTCCCTGGGCGAGGCGCTGGACCTGGCCATTGTTGCCGAGGGCGTCGAAACCCTTGGCCAACTCGACCAGCTCAGGGAGTTGGGCTGCCCATATGCGCAAGGTTTTCTGCTCAGCCCACCAGTGCTGGCCGAGGATGTTCTGGCATTGCTGGTTGCGAGCAGGCGATGACGAGCCGCTCGCGTTCATAGTTGACTGAACGCGCGCGGCCGGTTTCCGCTGGAGCGGCTTCAGCCGGGAAATCGCCCGGCTCAAACGATATCGTCGACCACACCGCCGTCAACTCGCAGCGCGGCGCCGGTGGTGGCGGATGCCTGGGGCGAGCACACGTAGACGATCATGTTGGCGACTTCTTCGACGGTGGCTGCACGCTGAATGATCGAGCTCGGGCGGTGTTCGGCCACAAATGCCTGGGTCACTTCCTCCAGGGATTTGCCCGTGCGCTCCACTTCACTCTGCATCATGGTGGCCACACCATCGGACAAGGTAGGCCCCGGCAGAACGCTGTTGACGGTCACGCCGCTGCCGGCAACGCGCTTCGCCAGGCCCCGTGCCAGTGCCAGCTGCGCGGTCTTCGAGACGCCGTAGTGAATCATGTCGGCCGGAATGTTGCGTGCAGACTCGGACGACACGAATACCACCCGGCCCCACTTCCCCGCCACCATTGCCGGCAGCAGCGCGCGGCTCAGGCGCACCCCTGACATCACGTTGGTCTGCCAGTAGCTGTCCCACACCTCATCTTCCGTTTCAAAGAAATCCTGCGGGCCATAGATCCCGGCGTTGTTCACTAGAACGTCGATATGCCCTGCACCCTTGAGCAGGGTTTCAACACCACTGGCATCGCTGAGATCTGCGGCTACACCGGTGATGGTGGCAGCGGGCACGGCGCTGACCAGTCGGGCGATGGCTTCCTTCACCGACCCTTCGCTGCGGCCATTGATGACCACCTCGGCACCCGCCTCGGCGAGACCTTTGGCAATTGCAAAACCGATGCCGCCGGTGGACGCAGTGACCAGCGCGCGTTTGTTATTCAGCTGAATGTTCATTTCCACTCCTTCACATTGGGTTGCGGGGCAGGACTGAATTCACCCTAGTGGAGCTTCTACCGCTTGCATAGACGCGAGGGTGGCTTTCGTCGCGGGCTGGCCGCAAGCCTCGTTCCAGAGCCTTTTGCCAGCATTTACCGTTCGTCACTCGCGGCGAATCTCTTTGAACGACAGGTCGGTACGGTCGTACTAAAACTGGCGAACTATCCGTATCTGCATCTCATTGTTCTGGAGAACCCATGAAAGCCATTATTTACAACGGTCCTTACGACGTCAGCGTTCAGAACGTTCCCGATGCCAAAATCGAAAAAGCAACCGATGTCCTGGTCCGCATCACCACGACCAACATTTGTGGTTCCGACCTGCACATGTACGAAGGCCGCACCAGCTTCGAAACGGGCCGGATTCTGGGTCACGAGAACATGGGCGAAGTCATCGAAGTGGGCGCTGCAGTCGATCGCGTGAAAGTGGGCGATATGGTCTGCCTGCCGTTCAACATCGGTTGCGGCTTCTGCGATAACTGCGAGCGCGGTCTGACCGGTTACTGCCTGACCGTCAACCCTGGCAGTGCCGGTGGCGCCTATGGTTTTGCCGAAATGGGGCCTTACGAGGGCGGCCAGGCCGAACTGCTGCGCGTGCCGTATGGCGACTTCAACTGCCTGGTGCTGCCTGAAGATGCCAAGGAAAAAGAAGACGACTACGTCATGCTGTCGGACATCCTTCCGACCGGCTGGCACGCGACTGAATTGTCCGGCCTGCTGCCGGGTGAAAGCATCGCCATCTACGGCGCAGGCCCGGTCGGCCTGATGGCTGCCCATTCCGCGATGATCAAAGGCGCATCCCAAGTCTTCGTGGTCGACAACCATCCAGACCGCCTGGCCCTGGCGGCCAAGCTGGGCGCGACGCCGATCAACACGGCACAGACTCAGGCCGTGGAGCAGATCATGAACCTGACCAACGGCAAAGGTACGGACCGTGGCTGCGAATGCGTGGGCTATCAGTGCTGCGACAAGCACGGCCATGAAGCCAATCACGAAACCATGAACAACCTGGTGGCCTCCACCAAGCCCACCGGTGGCATCGGTGTCGTGGGTGTCTTCGTGCCGCAGGACCCGAACGCTGCGAGCGATCTGGCGAAGGAAGGCAAAATGGCCTTCGACTTCGGCTCCTTCTGGTTCAAGGGTCAGCAGATCCGCACCGGCCAGGCCAACGTCAAGGCGTACAACCGTCGCCTCGCCGAGCTGATTCACCATGACCGTGCCAAGCCGTCGCAGATCATCTCCCACAGCCTGAAGCTGTCCGAAGGTCCGGACGCCTACAAGCATTTTGATCAGCGCGCCGACGGCTGGACCAAAGTGGTGCTCAAGCCTTCGGCGTAAGCCTCTGGCGCACTCCGTTGAGCTGTTGTGACGGTTGCGCCTGAACGATGTTAATGGGTGATCCGTGCCGAAGCGCTCGCTTTGGTGTGGATCACTCCCATCAACATGGCAGCTTCAAGGCTCCTCTCACAGTATCGACCTTTCCCAATCAGCGGCTTCGCCCCAACCGCGCCGCTTCTTTGTATCAATGCGCCAGATATCACCTTTGCGGGTCAGGCCGAACAGCACCTCATACCGCAGCCTCGTACTGGGCGCCTGCCGCGTAATGATCACCGCCCGGCGAGCCTCACGCTCGACACTCACCAGTGCATCTTTGGGCGAATACTCCGGTGGAAACCCGAAGCTGCCGAGGCTCCCGTAAATACGGGGCTTGGACGTACAAAAACGCTCGATTATTTGATTCTGCGCCGCCTGAATAACCGACCAGGCAAGCTCGCCATCATCGATGCGTTGCTTTTGGCTGTAGCAGTCGGTTTCCCAGGCATACATGGCCAGGATGAAGCCACGCAGGACGCTTGCAGGGTTGCTGTCATCAACATCTGACCCGTCCGCTGCCACGGGCGGGCCAAGGCATCGAATACTCATCAGGCGGGACAGGCGCCAGCGCACCGTGCTGCTGCAACAGAGCCACGATTTCCGCGTGGTTTCGCGCATCAGCCATCGACAGCGCATTGTGGCCGTTGCCGGTTTGTAAATGCACATCGGCCCCGGCCGCCAGCAAGGCAGCCACGACACCAGCGTGCCCCTCACGGGCGGAGAGCATCAAAGGCGTCTGTTGATAGGTGTGGGCTGTCAGATCGACGGACGCCTGAGCCACCAGTAACGCGTCCACTGCGTGAAGATCACCTCTGTCGGCGGCCCAGCCGAGGGCCGTGAACCCGAGGGTCTTATCAGCCTTGTCCAGGCTCGCGCCTCGGGCGATCAACAGGTTGAGGGTGTGTACATGGCCGGCAATGGCCGCTTCGATCAATGCCGTACGACCGGGCATCTTGTCGGAAAATCGATATCGGCGCCACCGTCCAGCAGGCTCAGCAACGTCTCGTTCTGGCCTCGGGCGGCCGCCTTTAACAGTTTCTTGCTCAAGGGCATCTCCTGATATTGATCGCCGTTCAGTCGCGGGGCGCTCTGCGCTGCCAGTTGAAGTTGTGAATTTCCACACGCTGCTCGACGGTTTCATTCCAGAAGACTTCAAAGCCAGCGGCTTTCAACACGCTGCACAACCGGTGCCCTACCTTGAGACTCTGTGCAGGATCATCATCGATTGCGCCAAAAGCGATGAGCAGGGCTTCTCCCTCTACAGCGCGTTCCACGTCTTGTCCGTGATAAAAACAAAAACCGTGGTAATGCTCGTTCGGCGCTTGGTGAATCGCTTCGGCCACCTCCGTGAATCCGTCCGACAAGGTATAACCCGCATTGGACAGGGCACAGATCCCCTCTTCATGGAGATCGTAGAACACTGCATCGAGCCGCTCGCAGGCAGTCACCTCTGGCCAGTCACGCTCTGCGTCGAGCTTGCGTTGCCACTCTGGCAGGATCAACGCCTTCAGCGCTGGTACATCACAGTCATCGTCAATGATGTCATCGACCATCTCATCCATCTCTTCAGGCGTGTAGAAGCCCGACCACACCCACGTCCGTATGCTGTCCGCCACGTATTCATTGCTGTCGGCCATTGGCACCTCGCCTTCGTTAAACAATCAATAGAGATCCAAGCCTCCCCCCTCGGGGCAGCGAAAGCCTCTAGTGGCTTGCGCGTTGCATACCTCGGAAACCACCTGCACCGTCGCGTCTTCCAGCCGCCCTTCATTGCGACACAAAACCCACCCGTTAGCTGAAACCGCCCGCTCGAACGCCTCGGTACAAGCGGCGTGTTCTTCCAGCGTATGCACCACCGTACTGCTCAAGCCACGCCGTCGTGCCGCTGCCCTCGCCCATGAAACCTCGGCCGCCGTGACGACCCCGACATGCAAGTCCGGGACTCGCACGCCCCGGTCGATGTTCAGTTGCAGGATGTCGGCAAACGGGATCAGCCGGCGAAACGCGGCATCGGACGGGTACCAGCGGTCGATCAGGATGATGCTGTCGGCTGGCTGTTGAGTCAGGACGTGCCGGGAAATCCAGCCGCGGCTGTCGGCAAGGCGTTCACACACCTCCCTCTCCAGCTCCCGGCCGGGATTTCTGGCGAGTTGGTTGACGAGGGCCATTGTTTCCCCCCGGTGGGGGTCACGTTTGCTCTCGCACAACCGGATCACTTTCTGGTTGTCGGCCCTCAGTGCTTTGGTAACGGCCTCCAACAGGGTGGTTTTACCGACACCCTTTGGCCCATCCAGAGACACAAACAGCGGACGGTTCATCTTCACTCAGCGAGGGCGTCATCAATGGCTGCAATCAGGCGTGGATCGTCGGCGGTCACATCCGGCGCAAAGCGGCCAATCACCTTGCCGTCTCGCCCGATCAGGAATTTCTCGAAATTCCACAGCACGTCAGTGCCCGCGCCGCTTTCGATGCCGTAGCCCTTGAGGCGTTCACGGAACGGTCCGTCGCCGGTGGCAGCGGGCTGGGCGGCGGTCAGTTCGCGGTAGAGCGCGTGGGTGTCGTCGCCGGCGACCGAGATTTTCGAGAACAGCGGGAAGTGCACGTCATAGGTGGTCGAGCAAAACGACTGGATGTCGCTGTCGCTGCCCGGCTCCTGTTCTTTGAAGTTATTGGCTGGAAAACCCAGCACTTCAAGTCCGGCTTCCTTCTTGCCCTGGTAGAGGCTTTCAAGCCCTTCGTATTGCGGCGTCAGCCCGCATTTGGAGGCCACGTTCACCACCAGCAGCACTTTGCCCTTGTACTGGCCCAGGCTGGTTGGGGTGCCATCGATTTGCTTGAGGGGAATGTCGTACAGAGAATCGGTCATGTGTGGCTCCTTTTTTACCGGGTTGGCTATCGCCGGGATGAGGTGTCTGTGATGGACCATCAGTGGGCGGACTGCAGGGACACCTTAAAGCATGCGGCCAATGATTCAGTCATGATTTCCGCTTTAGTCCCAAGGCAGTGGCACCCCAGGGATGATCACAGTGCGACCCTTACCCTTTTTTGATTACGCGCAGAAGACCGTTCGGCGTCCAGGCAAGATTCTTCGATCAACGGTACGAACCTATATGAGAAGATGGCAGTATGACATCACAATCACTTTTCTGGCCCAGTGAGGCCTGACATGAATGACCTGCACCGCCGCAACCCTTGTCGCCTGCCTGTACTGCTGATAATCACGCTGTCCACCGTGATTGGACTTTCCATCGTGTGGGAATTCAGGCTCGAAGCCTGGGTGATGCACTGGCTCGCCCTGCCCTATGAAGCGGACTTTGAAGACGCCGAAAGATGGCGGTTCGTCATGACCGTCACGGGATTTTCGCTTAGTTCGCTGATCATCCCCACCATTCTTCTCAAACGTCTGATCGCCAACACGCGATTGAGCTACCGTCGACTGAAGCAGGCTCAGGCGCAGACTGAATCCCTGGCCACTTATGACTCGCTGAGCGGTTTGATCAACCGACGCATTTTCATGGACATGATTAGAAACCAGTTGGGCTTGAGGCGTCCAGCAGCGGTCATGCTGATCGATCTGGACCACTTCAAGGCAGTCAATGATCAGCACGGCCACGCCGCGGGCGACATTGTGCTGGTGGAGATCGCGCGCAGGCTCGAAGCCATCGCCGACGATAACGGAGGCATTGCGGCGCGTCTGGGTGGTGATGAGTTTTGCCTGCTGTTCCTCAATTTCAAACACCAGACCGAGCTGTGCCAGATCGCCGAGGCGGCAGTGTTTCAGCTCAGTGCGCCATTGTCCGGCGCCGTCGAGCCTTCGGCGTTGGGCGCCACCATTGGCATCGCACGGTCATGGACAGACGCTCAAGATGCTTCGGCATTGCTGCACTGTGCCGACACCGCAATGTACCGGGGCAAGGAAGACGGGCGTTCGACCTACAATTTTTATGACAAGGACTACGAAAAGCAACGCCGGGCCCAGGCCGACCTTGAACTGGCACTGAAACGGGCGGTTGAAGCAGACGAAATCGTGCCCTACTTTCAGCCGATCGTGGCGCTGCCTTCTCAGGAGGTTGTGGGCTTCGAAGTCCTCGCACGCTGGCTCAGGCCCGACGGCAGCACCGCGACGCCGGCGGACTTTATTCCGGTGCTTGGGCGCCTGGGATTGATCCCCGCCATGACCCGGTCGCTGATCAAGCAGGCCTGTCGT